>Ga0308395_1000896_pt1 | contig 21386 bp, 14 predicted proteins | sample Hotspr20SampleP4_FD_202097 | JGI IMG/M metagenome (GOLD analysis project Ga0308395, IMG submission 202097) | Hot spring phototrophic mat microbial communities from Mushroom Spring, Yellowstone National Park, Wyoming, United States - 20050930_P4 ...
CATCGGGTTCATCACACGTCCCGACATCAGCTTGGCGATCACCAAGGATCCCAGCACAGCGTTGGATCCCTATCGCATTTCCCACTTCCAGTCGGCGGAGTTCCAGAGCTTGTGGCCCACTGCCAAGAACTATCTGGCGGCGATCATGGTGACCGCGCAGTATGGTTTCCCCGAGCTCCAGATCCCCGGCGCAGCAGAGTACATGGACACGCTGGACCTCGAGCTGACAGAGGCTCTGGCCGGCAATAAGAGCCCTCAAGAGTCACTGGATGCGGTGGCAGAGAAGTGGGAGGAGATCACCGACCGCCTTGGCCGCGAGGCACAGAAAGAGATGTGGAACAAGCAGTATGACGCGATGAAGGCGGCCGGCATCCAATACCAGCCACTGCCTTGATAGATTCTGGGTGTGATCAGGGGGACAGTCTCAGCACTGTCCCCCTTCATTCTGCATCTGTCGGTGAGTATGTTTGTACCTGATACCGGCGACCATACCCCGTGCAAGGATTTGCCACAGTGAACGTAGATCCCCCTTCTGAAGAACTGACCGTGCGACGTAGCGTCTTGAGTGTCCCGAGCGCACTGCAGCAGACCGGCGCGCTGTGGCGCTGGCTGGAGCAGAAGTCGCTGGTGATGCCAGTAACGGTATTGTTGTTCGGGGTGACTATCTTTCCCCTTATTTACTCGCTGGCGGTGAGTCTGCACATTTACGACCTGCGCCATGAGATCTTGTGGAAGTTCGCCGGATTGGAGAACTATCGCATCGCCCTGTTCGAAGATGCGCGTTTCTGGGGCAGTTTGCTCACCACACTGCGCATCGGAGTAGCGGCGGTGACGATTGAGTTTCTACTGGGTCTGGGCATTGCCTTGTTGCTCTATGGGCCCATCATTGGACGACGCTTTTTTACCACATTGTTAGCATTGCCGGTGATGGTATCACCTGTCGTCTCAGCCTTGATTTTTCGCATGATGTTGCACGAGAAGTACGGTGTCATCAACGGCACGATCAACATGATCATCACCCAATTCGGGCTGGGCAAGGAGTTTGCGATTCTGGCGGATCAGCGTTGGGCCATCTGGGCGGTGGTGTTGACCGACGTGTGGCAGTGGACGCCGCTGATGATCATGATCCTGCTGGCAGGATTGCAGTCCATGCCTCTGGAGCCACTTGAGGCGGCGCGCGTGGACGGCGCCGGCCGCTGGCAGACCTTCTGGTACGTCATATTGCCGATGCTACGGCTGGCCATCTTTGCTGCGTTATTGTTGCGCTTCATTGATGTCCTTAAGATCTTTGATCTGCCGTTCATCCTCACCGGTGGCGGTCCGGGCAGAGCGACTGAGACAATTTCCATCTATATTTACCTGAGCGGTTTCCGCTACCTGCGCATGGGCTACGCGACCGCGATGTCGTACCTGTTGCTGGTCCTAACAGTGGTGCTGAGCACCATCTTCATTCGGAACGTTGTGCAACGCAGGAGCGCGTGACGATGTCGAGACGAAAAGTGTCCATTCGGCTGGACAGGATTATCGTCCACATTGTGCTGGTCATCATTACGCTGGCCTTTTTATTTCCCTTGCTGTGGATGTTTTCCACCTCGATCAAGACCCAAGCGGAGTATTTCACCTATCCGCCTGTATGGATTCCAGCCCATCCCACGTTGGAGCACTACCGCTATATTGTCTCGACCACCGGCTTGAATGCGGTGCGCAACAGCCTCATTGTGGCATCGGTGAATGTGGCACTGGTCATGGCAGTAAGCATTCCGGCAGCGTACGCCATCGCTCGCTTTCGCATCGGAGGGCACGATTTCTCCTTTTGGGTGCTCTCCCAGCGCATGCTAGCGCCGATCGCTGTGATCCTGCCGCTCTTTCTGCTCTTCAGTCAGCTGAAGCTGGTGGATACCCATCCGGCGCTGATCCTGGGATATACGGGTTTCAACGTGGCCTTTGCGGTATGGTTGCTGATCGGCTTCTTCGAGGAATTCCCCATCGAAATTGAGGACGCCGGTTTGGTGGACGGATGTTCGCGCTGGGGCGTTCTGTTCCGCATTACGTTGCCGATTGTGACACCGGGCCTGGTGGTGACAGCGTTGTTCTGTTTCGTCTTTGCCTGGAACGAGTTCTTGTTTGCCCTTATCCTCACCCGTCAAGCCGCGGCCACGATACCGGTGCAATTGGCCGCATTTCAGGCGCCCACGAAGATACTCTGGGGTGAAATGTCCGCTTTCGCGACGGTGAGCATTCTGCCACCGTTGATCTTTGCCTTTCTGATACAACGTTACCTCGTGCGCGGACTGGCCGTAGGTGGAATCCGCTAATCGGCTTCAATAAGGAGGTCGTGATGAACACACGCGAAAGATTTCTGGCAACCATGCGTTTTGCGAAAGGTGTGGTAGCGCCGAAATGGGAATTCGGTTATTGGGGTGCTACCATCAAGCGCTGGTATCACGAGGGATTGCCTGAGAAGAATTATCCCACCATTCCGACGCGAATTGTGACCACCTCGTCCTCACTCTACACGACCGCCTGGACGCATGCGTGGCGCAAGCGGCGCACCCTGTTCGAATTGAGCTATGCTGAACGACAGCAGCGCATTGAGCTGCCGGATGGCATCGGGGTATGGGGTGGAGCGCTCTACTGGCCTAGCCAGGGTTTTCCCTTGGATCAGGATGTGGCCGACTACTTCGGCATGGACAAGAGCACGGTATTGGTCCAGGTAGAACAGCTCTTCTGGCCCCATTTCGAACCGCGCGTGCTCTTCGAGAACGAAAAGTATGTGGACTACGTGGACATCGATGGGGTCACACGACGTTATCAAAAAGCCGAGGGGGTGCTCCCCACGGCGATGTCATGGCCCATCCGCGACTGGCGCACGTGGCAGGAGATCAAGAACGAACGATTGCGTCTCGACACGATCTCACAGCGCTTTCCATCTCACTGGCCCGAGTTGCTTCAGGAATATCGCAACCGCGACTATCCCCTGGCGGTAGGGGGTTATCCGTTGGGGCTGTTCGGCACGCTGGTACACTTGCTTGGCTATCAGAATCTCTTCTACAGCTACTACGACCAGCCGGATTTGCTCCACGACATCCTGCGACACCTTACTAGCTTGTGGATGGCTGTGTGGGAGGAGGTAACGGCGCAGGTGGACGTGGATGTGGCACACATCTGGGAGGATATGTCCTCGTCACGTGGTTCGATGATCTCACCCGCTACATTCCGCGAGTTCATGACCCCGTACTACAAGCGCCTCACCGATTTTCTCAGAGGCCGTGGTGTGCATGTGATCCTGGTGGACACGGATGGCAACTGCGCTCAGCTCATCCCGCTTTTCCTGGAGGCGGGGATTACCGGTCTCTATCCAATGGAAGTGAGCGCCGGTATGGATGTATTAGCCGCGCGGCGTGACTATCCCCAGCTGCAGATGATGGGCGGTATCCCTAAGAGTGAGTTGGCTAAGGGCAGAGCGCGCATTGATGCTATCCTCGAAGACATCGCAGTATTGTTGCGCAGCGGGGGGTACATCCCATTCGGCGACCATCTGATCCTGCCGGAGGTGCCGTGGGAACACTTCAAGTACTACCGCGAACGCCTCAACGCCTTGATCGAGCGCGGCGGCAAATAGCAGTCCTGCCCTGCTCGAACGGTAACTGCTCTGGGAACAGTTTCTTGTATTATCCCTGAGCGTCGCTCGTATAGGGCGCGCGCTCAGCGCACCAGCCGAGCGGTCAGGGTGATCTCTTCCACGGCTGCGAGCGCTTTGGTAACGGGACACCCTCGCTTTGCCATTGCCACCAGCTCCTGGAATTTGGCTTCGTCCAGGCCAGGTACGTCCGCTTCACAATGTAGCTCGATCTTGCGGATGGCAGGGCCGGCTTCGAGATGGACATTGGCAGTGGTGTGAACGCGTCGAGGTGGCGAACCAGCCTCGCTGAGCAATGCCGATAAGTACATAGAGAAGCAGCCAGCGTGTGCTGCGCCGAGAAGCTCTACGGGGTCAGAGCCCTTGCCTTCCTCAGAACGCAAGGGGAAGGAGACCTCGTAGCTACCGCTGCCCAGCCTTATCATCCCACTACCCTCTTGCAGCGTGCCCTGCCAACTAGCTTCCGATGTACGAAGTGCCATACTGTACCTCCTGCATCCAAAGGTGTTAAGTATTTGGATATAGAATATGGCATCACTAATTCTTTTATGCAAGTTGGGACATCTTTTCCTGACATCTCCACATTATTGGCAGTACACTCCGCTCAGGTGCATTGGCTGAGCGAGAGCGAAAATATGCTCACATCTGAATGAACCCATATGCCATCCAGCCGCCGTCTATAATCAACACCTGACCACACATAAAGTCGGACTCGCGAGAAGCCAGGAAGATGGCCGGACCCGTCAGGTCTTCCATTCTCCCCAAACGCCCCATTGGTGTTCGCTTTTCGATCGCCTCTCGGTTCAGCTGACCGATCTGAATCTGGTGCATAATAATGTCAGTAGCAAAGTATCCGGGCGAAAGCATATTGACGTTGATGCCGTACTTGGCCCACTCGACGCCCAGACCGCGCGTCAGCCCTAGCAATCCTGTCTTGCTGGCGATGTAGGCAGCGCGAAAGGGAGCGCCGCTGTGTGCTTGCATCGAGCCCACTATGATGATCTTGCCGTAACCCGCCTTGATCATGGGCCTGGCGACTGCCTGGCTGGCCAGAAAGCTGCCGGTGAGATTGGTGTTGATGACACGTTGCCAATCCTCATAGGATAACGCCTCTGAGGGTGCAACTGCACGGCTGCCGGCTGCGTTGAAGAGGATGTCCACTCGTCCAAATCGTTCCAATGTGGCAGTCACCATCGCATTCACTTGCTCAACCTGGCAGACGTCCACCTGTACCGGCAAAGCGCTGCGTCCGAGCATCTCGATTTCGTGCGCGGTTTGTTCGATCTCATCGCGACTGCGTGCGACGACCACGATATCGGCACCTTCACGGGCATAAGCCAGGGCAACGGCCTTGCCAATGCCACGGCCACCTCCTGTCACCACGGCCACACGTCCCTGCAACCTCAATGTTTCCATAAAATATACCTCCTCCCAACAGTATCGTGGCTCAAACGCTTTACGGACAATGTGCGCTTCAGATAGAGAATTTTCCTTAATAACCTTATAATGCGTCAAAGGGGAAATTTAGCCCAACCAATGCGCGTTTGCAGCTAAGCGGATTGAACTTATCATGCGTTCTATGCGTGCCGAATGTGGGGGAGCGTGCCTGTTTCTATCCCTCTTTGTGCTGTTGACAACGGCATGCACGGGTATGACCTCCGTAGACGCTACGGGAGAGCTCGAACGCGCCCGCCGCGCGTGGGCAGGCAATTGGCATGCCGTGTGGCAGATCGAATGGCACGACGCGCCACTGCGCGGTCCGGTGGTGGCAGAAATATGGCATTCGGCCGATGGGCGGCTGCGTGTCGAGACGCTGGAAGCCCCTGTCGCGGCGCTGAACGGATTGATCCGTGCGGACGATGGTATACAGACCTGGCTCTACGATGCGCGACAGCGGCAGACGCTTTATGGAACGCGCGCACAGCTGCGCATCCCCTTGGTGGATGATCTGCTCGACGCGATGGAATGGACGCTGGTGCAGCAATTTCATGCAAGGGTCACCGCGGCCAACGACTGGGCCATCGAAAGCGGTGCCGCTGTCGCCCTGGAGCTGACCACGGATACAGGCGAGTCGGTGACCCTGTGGGTGAACCGTGAGACCGGCCTGCCGGCCGCCCTAGTGCTGCATTCCAGCCCGTGGGGGCAGGCCCGTTGCGTGACCCGTACGCTGGATCGGCGCGCGCACATAGACGATGCGTTGTTCACCTACGATCTGATCCCAGAGCCGTGATTGCCTTCCCCTCTTCCGAAAGTTAAAATGAGATGCGGTTTGCAGCAGGTTGAGGTGTCAGACCTGCTGCGCCGACAGAACTCTCAAAAGGTGAGGAGCTGTTATGCGCATTTTGGTCACAGGGGGTGCCGGTTACATCGGGAGCATCGTGGTGGAACAATTGGTGGAGGCAGGTGAGACAGTGCTAGTCTTCGACAACCTGCACCAGGGTCACGCCGCTGCAGTCCATCCCGGTGCGCGTCTGGTGGTAGGAGATCTGGCCGACCGTGTCGCGCTGGATAAGGTGCTCGCCGCGTTCAAACCTGAAGCGGTAATGCACTTCGCCTCGTACACTCTGGTAGGCGAGTCGATGGAGCAGCCGTTTCGTTATTTGGGCGACAACGTCACGAACGGGTTGAACTTGCTTCAGAGTGCCGTCCGCTATGGTGTGCGCCGCTTCATCCTTTCTTCAACGGCCAACCTGTTTGATCGGCCGCAGCGCATTCCAATTGCTGAGGATGAGCGAATTGTGCCGGGCAGCCCTTACGGGGAGTCCAAATATATCCTGGAACGCATTCTGGCCTGGTTGGATCGGCTGCTTGGCTTGCGCTTTGCCGCGTTGCGCTACTTCAACGCGGCTGGTGCGTCCGCGGAACGTGGCGAAGACCACCGTCCGGAGCGGCACCTGATCCCTTTGGTGCTCGGTGTCGCGTTGGGCAAGCGCGAGCATGTCACCATATTCGGTGACGATTATCCAACCCCGGATGGCACCTGTGTGCGCGACTACATCCACGTGATCGACCTGGCCCAGGCGCATATCCTGGCATTACAAGCTTTAGAACGCGGCAGCTGTACCTATAACTTGGGAAACGGGCAGGGATTCAGCGTGAAAGAGGTGATCGAGACGGCACGTCAAGTCACCGGCCATCCTATACCGGCAGTGGTAGGGCCGCGCCGGCCGGGCGATCCGGCGGTTCTGGTGGCCAGCAGCGAAAGAATCCGTCGTGAGCTGGGCTGGCAGCCACGTTATCCCCACCTGTACGAAATTATCGAAAGCGCCTGGCGCTGGCACAAAGCGCACCCTGATGGCTACGGCGACCGTTCATGAGCGTTCTCCGACGCATACGGCTGAGCATCTGGGCACGGCCACAGCAACATAGCACCAGCCTGTCATTACCTGGCATCCTCGTGCTCGTGCTGACGGCGGGTTATATCCTGTTCTTCTCAGCTTACAGCCTGCAGCGCCATGCCGCCCTGGGTTCCCACGCCGCCGACCTTTCCTTCATTGACCAGCCGATGTGGAACACATTACACGGGCGCTTCTTGGAGCGCACCATGGACGAACGCCAGGTTCCCCGCGTCGCCGAACATTTGGAGCCCATCATTCTTCTCATCGCGCCGATCTATTACCTGTGGGATGATGTGCGTGCTATCCTCATCATCCAGAGCATTGCGTTGGCACTGGGGGCGTTGCCGGTCTACTGGATCGCCCGGCACGTGTTCGATGGTTCACACGCCAGTTCCGCAGTGCAGCTCCACCCACTCGAAGCCTTAGTGCGGCGTGCCGGGCTGCCGCTGATCTTCGTGGTGGCTTATCTGATGTTTCCGGCACTTCAGGCGGCGAACGTGGCCGACTTCCATGCCGACCCGTTCATTGTTGCGCCGCTCCTCTTTGCCTTCCGGTATGCCATCGAGCAGCGCTACGGCTGGATGTGGTGCTGGGCTATCCTCGCGATGCTGGTCAAAGAGAATCTGCCCACCCTGACCTTTGCGTTGGGACTGTTTCTGTTCCTCTTTGGCGCCCGTGTTGCAACGCTGCCCGAGTCACCCGAGATGACGAGACGCAGACGTCGCCACGCCGCGGCACTGATGGTGCTCAGCCTGGCCTGGTACGTTATTGCCACCTGGCTGATTGTAGCGCCGCTGGCACGTCAGGTGTACGGTACATCCGGGCCCGTCTATATGGCCCACCGATACACCTGGTTCGACGGCAGCTTTAGGGGACTGTGGACGGCATTGTCCCAAACGGAACGGCTGCGCTATCTGCTCGAGCTCTTCGCGCCGGTCGGCTGGCTGGCTTTGTTGGCACCTGAATACCTGCTGCTAGGGCTGCCGGTGGGTGTGGCGAACTTCTTGAGCGATTTCCCAGCCCAATATTCCGGTCAGCAACACTACACAGCACCTTTGGTGCCGGCACTGGTCATCGCGGCCATTTATGGCATGCGCCGATTGCTTAATCGGGTGGCCGGCTGTCCTGGCTCCTCAAGGGGAGCACATGGTGTGCGATGCCGCGCCTTTCTCCTCGCCTGCAGTGTGTGGCTGATGGGATGGAGCCTGGGTTATCACATCGAGCGCGGTTGGACACCCCTGGCGCGCGACTTCCAGTGGCCACAGGTCACGGAGCACCACCGCTTGCTGGAACGTTTCACCGCTCAGATTCCCCCAACTGCAGCTGTCTCGACAACTCCCCCCTTGCATCCTCACCTGGCACATCGGGAGAAGATCTACCTGTACCCGACGGTGGCGGATGCAGAGTATGTGCTGTTGGACATCGCCGATCGCACGGATGCGCACCCCAACGATGTCTATAAAAGCTTCAGACAGCTGGTCGATTCGGGACGGTTCGGCATCGTCGACGCCGCCGATGGCTATATCCTGTTGGCCCGAAGAGACACGGGCGTGCAGGGTTCCCAGATCCTGCCAGATGCATTCTATGACTTCATGCGCGCAGGTGATGGGCTGCCCCAATTCCCTTTGCAGGTGGAATTCGTCCTGCCCGGAAGTGAGCAAGCGGTGCTGCGCTTGCTGGGCTATGATTTGATAGACGAGCCCGTCTGGCAACAGACAGGAGTGCGCTTCTATTGGCGGGTATTGGCACCCTTGCCGGCAAGGACACGGCTATGGCCTTTTTTCTATGATGATGCCGGTGTGATCGTCGAAGACCCGACGCAGCGCCCGCTGGTGGCTACCATCTGGTATCCACCGGCGCGCTGGCAGCCCGGTGAGACCATTATGACGGAAACACTGCCGTGGCATCTGGGATCACAATTTCACATTGGGGTCGCCGTTTTGGATGGCGAGGATTTTCAAGACAAAGCCCATCGTTTCCGCGTGCGCGATGCCGACCCGACAGCGATCCTCCACCACGGTCGTACCTGGGCACATATCGGCTCGTTCCGCCGCGATGGACGTTACCTGGCGCATGTTCCGGAGCAGGCACCCCTGCACCGCTTAGAAGTGCGCTTTGCCAACGGCATCCATCTGGTCGGCTATCGGTATCAGGTGCACCGCACCACGCTGATCGTGGTGTTGATGTGGCGTACAGACATAATGATCAAGGAGGACTACACCGTTTTTGTACATCTGGTGACGTCCGATGGACACCGCATCGCGCAATCGGACGCACAACCGCACTGGGTCGCCCCGTGGCCTACCAGCCGCTGGCAACCTGGCGAGTGGGTGATGGATGGGCACAGACTGGAGCTGCCGGCAGAAGCCTCGCGCGCTGACCTGCGCCTCGAAGTCGGTCTCTACCTGTGGCCCTCGCTACAACGTCTGTCGCTCTCAGATGTCCATGGCCGGTCGAACGGTGATCACGTCGAGATCCCCCTCTCTTTGCCTGCCCCTTGAGACCATCGTATGATATCGGTGTTTGGGCCCACTATGCTCAATGCGTGAGCGAAAGCTCAGCTTTCAGCTCGAAACCGGAAAAGCAGGAGAATCCACGAGGACGTTCATAGGAGGTACATAATGGCACGTTTCGACCGACTGAAGGTGCTGAACACTATTGTGGACACCGGGCTGGTGCCTGTCTTCTACCACGGAGATGTGGAAGTTGCCAAGCACATCGTGCAGGCGTGCATCGCAGGCGGATCGCCGGTGATTGAATTCACCAACCGTGGCGATTTTGCCCCCGAAGTTTTCAAGGAGCTGTCCCGTTTCCTGGCAAAGGCGTCACCCGAAGTTATCCTGGGCGTCGGGTCGGTCATTGATGAGCCGACCGCAGCGATGTACATTGCCTATGGCGCCAACTTCGTCGTCGGGCCGATCCTCAACGAGGCTGTGGCCCGGCTGTGCAACCGGCGCAAGATCGCCTATATGCCCGGATGCGGCAGTGCATCGGAGATCTCCTATGCTGAGGAGTTGGGAGTTGAGATCGTCAAGATCTTCCCGGGCAACTCGGTGGGTGGACCGGACTTTGTCAAAGCCATCCTGGGGCCGATGCCGTGGACGCGTATTATGCCGACCGGAGGTGTGGATGCGACTTATGAGAGCATCCAGGCGTGGTTCAAGGCGGGCGTCTGTGCGGTGGGCATGGGCTCCAATTTGATCACCAAAGAAGCGGTGGCGGCGAAGGACTGGGACGGCATCGCGCAGAAGGTGCGCCAGGTGTTGGCCTGGATTAAGGAAGTGCGCGGCGATAAGCCACGCGCTTGACCGCCGGTGGTTGCACGATAAATCGACCACATGGAGATTTCAAGCCGAGCCGCGGCCATGAGAGCGTGGTGTCATAGCCACTCGCTCATCCGCGCGGCTCGGTTTGCGCCAGCTGCATACAACCCTATATCTGTGCCACAATCGTCAAATAGCGGCCGGCGTTTGTGAATCCAAAAGCTGCGAACACCCATTAAACGATCTCTTAGCGCACCTTCTAAATTTGACATTCAGGACACTACGTGCTTATAATTTTATTTGTGACACTAAACATTTATTTTAATAAATATTCGTGTAACAAAGTTCTGCATTCTTATCTGTGCCGCATACAAAAACCGAGGTTTCCCATATGGACAAAGTTTCTGTTTCGCGCGCAGAACGCTTGCGTCGCATCAGCGCCACATTCGTGGTGCTGATGTGGATTGCGATGCGGCGTTTCTGGCAGTTATTGCAGGCTTTTGGTTTGACTCCGCCGCAGTTCATGGTGCTCTTCGCCTTGGTGAAGGCACGCGCACCCCGCTCGATGAACGATCTCACCGACATCACTTTTCAAGACGCTCCCACGATGACCGGCATCATCGATCGTCTTGAGAAAGCGGGCTTGGTGGAACGCGCACGCAGCACGACCGACCGGCGTGTGGTATTGGTGCAGGCCACCCAGGCGGGCGTGGCGCTGCTCAAGCAAGTGAGCGAGAAACTGTTGGACGACGACGTGGCCGGTTGTGCTGTCCTCACCGATGAGGAATTGGCCGACACGGAGGCCTTATTCCAGGAGATCTTTCGCATCCATCTGAAACGTTTCCACATCGCGGTTGAAAATGTGGAAGACATCATCAGCCAGTGGGATCTGCCGCTGCACGACCTGATCTCCTTGAACGAGGCTTCTCAGGTAACGCGTGGGGAGGACTTGCCTCTCCAACCGTCATCGGTATCCCAGATCAACAATTTGGAAAGCTAGTATGAGGAGAAGGAAAGCGATGAAGAGATGGGTTTTTGGCACACTCATCCTGATGATCCTGGCTGCTTTGCTGACCACCAGCTGCGCGCCGACAACCCAACGCGTTGTGCGCGCGGCGGAACCGGTAAAGGCCTCCGCCGTATCCGTGCTGGTAGCTCCGGCGCGCATTGGGACGATCTCGCGTATTTACAACTATTCGGGTGATCTGCGTCCCAAGCACAGTGTCAGCCTCCTGCCCGTAGCTGCAGGGCGCATCGAATCCCTTCTGGTTGAAGTGGGCGATGAGGTCAAGGCAGGTGACCCCATCGCGATCGTCGAAAGCAAGACCTACGCTGCCCAGCTGAAGCAGGCGGAAGCGAACCTGGAGCTGGCACGGTTGAGCCTGGCCAAGATGGAAGAGGGCACGCGGCCGGAGCAGATCGCCGCGGCGGAGGCAGCAGTGCGTTTCGCGCGCAGTGCGGTCAACGATCTGCTCAACATAAGCGAAGAAGAACGTACCGCCGCTGCAGCGACGTTGGCGCAGGCGGAAGCTGCCCTGAAGCTGGCACAGGCAGAGTACGACAAAGTGGCATGGGCCGGCCAGGTGGGCATGCTGCCCCAATCCTTAAAGCTGGAGCAAGCTACCATCGCTTATGAAGCAGCTCGCGCCGCCTACAACCTGCAGACTCATCCCAGCGATGTGCAGCTATCACCCTTGATGGTCCAGTTAGCACAAGCTGAACTAGCATTGGCGCTGGCCAAAAACCCCTATACCCAGACCGATTTCGAGCTGGCGCGCGTCAAGATCAAACAGGCGGAAGCAGCTGTCGAACTGGCGCGTATCCAAATGGATGAGACCACCATCCGTGCTCCGTTCGACGGCATTGTAGCAGAACTGTATGTCACCGAGGGCAGCATCGTCGGGCCAAGCACGCCGGTTGCTTTGTTCGTCTCCCGGGAGCTGGAGGCGATCATCAACGTGGAAGAGAGCCGCATTCAGGAGGTGAAGCCCGGACAGCACGCTGCCATCAAGGTGAAGGCATATCCCGATGAGGACTTTCCCGCTGTGGTCACCAGTGTGGCACCGGTGGCCGATTCTGCCACGCGCACGTTTGTGGTCAAGGTTACCCCCGTGGATGAAGCCGGCAAACTGCGTGGCGGCATGTACGCGGATCTGGCACTGCTGATTGAGGAAAAGCAAGCGGCGTTGCTCGTGCCGCGCGCAGCAGTGACGTTGATTAACAATAAGGAATCCGTTTACGTGGTGCAGGATGACATCGTCCGACTGCGTCCAGTTACCACCGGACTTGTGGACGGCGAAAACGTTGAAATCCTGAGTGGATTACGGCCCGGCGAGATAGTTGTCACTGCCGGTCAGACCGGTTTGAGCGACGGTATGCAGGTGCGGATCGCATCTGAAACCGAGCCACTGAGCAAAGCAGCACGCTGAGGACGGGAGAGCTTATGGGACTCACACGACTTGCTATCCGCAGACCGTTAACGATGTTGATGATCATCCTGGCACTGGTGGTGCTGGGCTATCGCTCGCTCACCCTGATGCAGGTTGATCGTTATCCCAAAGTGGATTTCCCCTTCGTCAGCGTAGTGACCGTCTTTCCGGGCGCCGGCCCGGAGGACGTGGAGGATTTGATCGTCAAACCGATTGAGGACGCGGTTGCGGGCATCTCAGGTATTGATCAGATCATGTCGACTGCCCGCGAGGGGGTGGGGATCGTCATCATCGGGTTCGTCGAGGGCACCGATGGCAACCAAGCGGCCATTGACGTGGAACGCCAGGTCGCCACGGTGCGAGGCAGCTTGCCGGCAGAGGCCTATGCCCCCACCATCATCAAGGCGGATATCAACGCCATCCCCATTATGGAAATTGTGCTCAGCGGTCCCCAGGGTCAGGACGAGCTGTTTGACATCGCCAAGAATGACGTCAGGCCCCGCCTGCAGGCGATCAAAGGTGTGGCATCCGTGAACATCTCCGGCGGGCGCGAGCGCGAGATCCAGGTGGAAGTTGATCCTGCCAAGCTGGCTGCCTATCGGGTCTCGCTGGAGAATGTGCAGCGTGCCCTTCAAGCGAACAATCTCACCTTCCCAGTGGGTTCTATTGACATCGGACGCCAACGAACGGCAGTGCGCTCGGTAGGGGAGTTTACCTCTTTGGAGCAAATTGGGGACATGGTGGTATCCACCGGCGGAGGCCAAAGCGGGGTTCCTATCAGACCGGGTCAGGACGTCGGTGGATATGTTTACCTGCGCGACCTCGCTACGATCAGAGAGGGCTACAAGGACAAAACACAAATCCTGCGCTATAACGGCATTGAAGCTGTCAGCATCAGTGTGCTCAAAACGTCCGACGCCAATACCATCCAGGTGGCCGACGCTATCCGCGATGTCATTGAGGAGCTAAACGGTGAGCTGCCCGCGGGCGCACAGATGACCATCGTGATTGATGACTCGAAGTTCACGCGCGAGGCGGTGGAAGCGGTGCAGGAGGAATTGATCTTAGCCATCCTGATTACCGGTCTGGTGATGCTCCTCTTCCTGCACACGATCCGCAGCACGTTTATCGTGGTGCTGGCCATCCCGACCTCCATTATGTCCACGTTTATTGTGATGTGGGCGCTTGGCTTCACGCTCAACACCCTCACCCTCCTGGCTTTGACGCTGACCATCGGCATCCTGGTGGATGACTCGATTGTGGTGCTGGAGAACATCGAGCGTCACCTGAAGATGGGCAAACCCCCGCGTCAGGCCGCTCTGGATGGTCGCTCTGAGATCGGGCTGGCTGCCATCACGATCACGTTGGTAGACGTGGTGGTGTATGTGCCGGTGGCATTCTCAAGCGGCATCGTGGGACAGTTCTTCCGCTCGTACGGTATCACCATCGCCACCACGACGCTCTTCTCGTTATTTGTATCCTTTACGCTGACCCCGATGCTGGCGGCTTTGTGGTTGCGCGACGAGAGCCAACCGCAACCCAAGCCACGCGGACTGCGTCGTGTATTCAGCATCCTGTTCTGGCCGGTGAGCACCGTTTGGAAGGGTTTTGTCAAAGTGTGGGATGCAGCTTTTGAGGGTCTGGCGCGCCTCTATGCGGCAACATTGCGCTTCTTCTTGCGCAATTGGGGCACTTCCTTCCTGGCCGTCTTCATCGCCGGACTCTCACTGATCGCCGGTGCGTGGCTGGTGTTGAGCGGTGTGGTGGGCTCCGAGTTCACCCCGCAGGAAGATGATGCCCAGTTCACTGTAAACATCCAGATGCCGGCCGGCACCAATCTGGCCGCCACCGATCAAGCTGCCCGTCAGGTCGAGCAGCTCATCTTGCAAGAAGTGCCGGAAACCGTCGCGATTTTGACCAACGTCGGATCGGGCGGTAGCGCTTTTGGTATCAGCACGGGTGGTGCCGCTAACAGTGCCACAATTCGCGTGCGCGTGGTGGAGAAGACCCAACGTCAACGCAGCACAGTCCAGATCGTCGAAGCACTGCGTCCGTTGGTGCAACAAATTCCCGAGGCGACCATCTCTCTCAACTTAAGCTCGTCGCTGGGTGGTGGCGGAGGAATGGGTGGCACCATCCAGATCCAGGTATACGGGGAGGATCCGGATCGGCTGATCGAACTGGCCAATCAGGTCGAGGCGGTGATGCGCACCGTTCCAGGGACGACCGATATCCAAAACCTGGATGCTGCACGGGCGCCAGAAGCACGTTTGGTAGTGGAACGACAACGTGCACTTGACTTGGGACTGTCGCCGGCTCAGGTGGCCAGCGCTTTGCGCACCGCGCTCAGCGGCGCAAAAGTGGGCACCTTTAAACAGCCGGGACGACCGGATGTGGATATCACATTGCGCATCAATGAGGCGGCACGCGCCGATCTTCAGAAGCTCGCCGAACTGCCGCTGGGTTATCGGGCTGGCAAGGAGATCCGCCTCGCTCAGGTGACCACATTGCAAAATGACCTGGCACCCGCCATCATCAAGCGTACCGATCGGCAGCGGCAACTGACGGTGAGCAGCGGTGTCACCGGGCGTGCATCAGGGGATGTCACGGACGACGTCGAGGCGGCCATTAAAGCGAACGTGACCTTCCCAGAAGGCTATGGCTTCCGTTTAGGTGGGCAGTCCCAGGCGCAACGTGAGTCGTTCGCCGAGCTGGGTTCAGCGCTTATCCTTTCCATCGGGTTGATCTATATGTTATTGGTCGCCCTCTTCCAGAGCTGGCTGAACCCACTGGCGATCATGTTCTCGCTGCCCGTTTCGGTGGTCGGCGCTTTCGGCGGTTTGCTGATCACGAACAACACGCTCAACCTGGTCTCGCTGCTGGGCATTATCCTGCTTACGGGCATTGTCACAAAGAATGCTATCCTGTTGGTGGATTTCACCAACGTGCTACGGCGCGAGCACGGTTACAGCCGACGCGATGCGCTGGTTGAGGCAGGGCGGTTGCGCCTGCGCCCCATTCTGATGACGACGGCGGCGTTAGTGTTTGCCCTGTTGCCATTGCTGTTCAGCATTGGCGCCGGTTCCGAAATCCGTGCACCGTTGGCCGCGGTGGTCATTGGCGGGAATATCACCTCAACGCTGCTGACGCTCATCCTCGTGCCGGTGGTGTATACCTTCCTCGACGGCGGCAGCAACCTGGCACGACGCATTGTGCGCCGCATCTTGGGCAGCGAGCCCGAAGTCGGGGGAGCGCCGGAGGCCCCACAACCAGCCGGGCCCACACCCACACCGCCGACGCCACCTGCACCGCCACGTCCGCCGCGTCCGCGACGGCCCGAGCCACAACCCCAACCGGGCACGACATCCTTCAATCCGTCGCTGCCGCAAAACGAACCGGATAAAGGTTGAGGAGCCGAGGGAACTACCGATGAAAATCGCACGTTTTGGTTTAACGCTTATCTCTGTTCTGTTGCTTGTTTCCCTCGTGGGTTGTCAGGCGCTGCCGAACCCGCTGGGCGGTCATTCCACTCCGACACCTGAGCAACGTCTCAGCCTGTCAACTTGGCCGACACCGCCACCCAGCACGCCGACGGCAACGCCAACACCTTTCCCTAAAGTGACGCTGCCACCCACCCCGACCCGTATCCCGCCATCGCGCATCACCCCGACCACGGTGGCAGAGACAACGGATAGGCAACTCTCTTTCTCGGGTAATCCACAAGAGCTGGTGGCGCAGGTGGTGGCACTGAGCGGTGGCTTCACGCCGACCGGCGCCGCTGTGGTCACGGGTAACGCAGTGCCGGTGCGTCAAGGGCCGGGTGAGAATTATCCAACACTGGGCACCCCTCAAGCCGGCGAGATGGTCGCTGTGTTGGGCAAAAATCGCGATGGCAGCTGGCTGTACGTGCTGACACAACGCACGTTGCAGGGCTGGATGCCGGCCACAGCTTTGCGCGTGACTTTCTCGTTGGCCGAGCCACCCACGTTGGATAATCAACCTCAACCACCTGGCACACCCCAATCGGCGCTGAGCGAATTGGTGAGCAAACTGTCACCGGTTGCCTCAGGTGTGGTCATAGCAGATGGCATGGTGGCCCGCCAGGGGCCCGGCAGCAACTATGCCCGCGCTGCCGAGATCGGCAAGGGCGAGCTGCTGGGCATCTTTGGCGTCAACGCCAACAGGGATTGGGCATACATTGTGACCATTTCCGGTGCACTGGGATGGGTGCCGGTGGACGGATTGCGCATCATCGGCTCGCTGGAGGGAGCACCTGTACTGCCGGCCAACCCGATTATGCGCCAGCCGGCGCAGCCCAGGGCAACGGCAGCCCCTCAAGCTGTTGCGAGCCCGCTCTCGGTAGCCCAGCTCGCCGAGGTTACACAGGCAACGGTCACAAGCGAGCAGCTGAACATGCGTCAGGGGCCAGGGCCGGACTATCGCGTGCTGAGAACGTTGCAACGTGGGGACAGGCTCTCGATACGCGCCCTCAACAGAGCACGCGATTGGGCTTTAGTAGTGACAGACGAGGGCAAGCCGGGCTGGGTCTATTTGGAATACCTGGATGTTGCGGGCTCCTTGGAGAGTGCACCGGTAGTGCGCTCCGCAGCTCCATCGGATGCGCTGCCGGCGGATGATATCGCCCCCTTCACCGGGACAACCGCTCCACTCCCTCAATCCCAACCGACCTCTGCGCCTGCAGCGAACCCTGGCGTTTCCAATACCACTGTCACATCTGCCCCATCCGCTGCCCTGCCTCTCCAGCTGCCTCTGATACCGGTGGGCACTGCCCGGCCGGCGCGTGGAGAGGTGACCCTCTACCGCGGGCCTGGAAGTACGTATGCGCCCGTTGCAACCTTATACCAGGATGATCAGGCCGCTGTGCTTGCTGTGAGCCGTGATTCCGATGCGTGGTTGCTCCTGTTGCCACCCAACAAGAGTCCAGGCTGGGCGATGCGCAGCGAACTGGTGATAGAGGGCAGCTGGGAGAATGCCCCGCAGGTGATGACGGCTTGGGTGACAAGCAACGAGATCGCTCTGCGCGAGCAGCCCGGCATCGCCTATCCGCGCAACGGGGTGTTGGCTATCAACACACTGGTTATTGCGCTGGGGCTGGATAAGAGCCGTGGCTGGGCACTGGTAGCACCGCTGCAGGGGAACGCGGCGGGATGGGTGGGGCTTCGCTTCCTCAACCCAGGTGGCAGCTGGAGCGATCTGCCCGAGCTCCCATCTGATGTGCTTCTCAGCGTACCAGGATCTGCACCGCAAGCACAAAGGGCGGTGCCAACTTCACAACCGAGCGGTAGTGGACGCGGTCTGTTGGCCATCCAGCTCTCCAGCGGTGGTGACATTATGCTCATCAACGCCGATGGCAGCGGGCTGCGCCGCCTGACCAGTGGCATTGACCCTGTTCTGTCGCCGGATGGCAGCCAGGTGGCCTTCACCCGCTGGAACGGCGAGGATGGCTCCATATGGGTGATCAACGTGGATGGCTCCGGCGAACGCGCCGTATTGGGCGCTACCAAGCAGGCCAAGCACCCCGCATGGTCCCCTGACGGCAGCCGCATTGTGGTGAACTTTCAGCACGGCGGTCGCCTTGAGGAGAAAGAGGTGTGCGAGGATCTGATCAAGATAAAAATGCGCGACAAGATGCCCAACATTCCATGGAACGTAGATCCGGACAGCGTCAAGGTAAAGATTCGCGATCGGATGCCCTATTTGTGCTGGGTTCTCCCGCCGGATCCCTACTGGGGACTGCGGGTGGTGAACTTAGCGGACGGCAGCTATCAAGACCTGCCCAGTGACAACTATGCATTTGCGCCGGAGTGGGATCCCGCGAATAATTGGCGCATCGTGAGCAGTGGTCAGGGAGGATTGGTGCAGCTGGATATCAACCGCCTGGAACAGTGGGCGCTGACCGACCGACGGGAGGACCGCACACCGGCTTTCTCGCCTGACGGACGCTATATCGCGGTGGCATATCGCCAAAACGGTGGCTATGACATTTACCGCCTCAACGCGGATGGCGGCGGACGGGTGCGCCTGACCCAGACTCCCTTGTGGGTTACAGCCATGCCAGATGGAGGCAGGCAATGGAACAATGTCTCACCCGCGTGGTCGCCTGATGGCTCTCAGATCGCGTTTCTCACCGACCGCACCGGACGTTGGGAGGTCTGGGTGATGAACTGGGATGGATCTAATCCCCGACCTATGTTCCCTCCGGAGGTCAACGATCGGCTGCCCATCCGCTATGATTTCGTGGACGAGCGTGTCATCAGCTGGCGATAAGAAACCCAAAGGGTGGTGGGGTGAATAGATCCTGATGCTTCGCAATCTGGGTATTCGCAAACAGAGCAGGAACAGGTTATGCCTCCCACCATATCCCGGGTATCGGGTGACCACAGAAGCTGCATCTTCCTTCTTCAATATCGGGTGCGAGGACATGAAAGTGGGCTCGCCGGATGATCACTTTACCGCAACTTGGGCAGAAAGTGCTATTGCGCTTGTGTCCCGGACAATTGCCGATGTAGACGTACTCCAACCCTTCCTCATCGGCGATCGCGGCGGCTGCTTCCAGGGTCTCAACAGGTGTGGAAGGCAGCCCGGTTAGTTGATAGTCAGGAAAGAAGCGGTTGAAGTGAATGGGCACCTGATTGCTGAGATGCTCGCAAATCCAGCGGCACATCTGTCGAATATCGTTCAAATCATCATTTAGCGTGGGGACAATCAGGTTCACGATCTCCAGGTGCACACCGCTGCGGTAGATCTGCTGCAAGGTGCGCAACACAGGCTCCAGCTCGGCACCGGAGACCTCGCGGTAGAATTTCGGGGAGAAGCTTTTGAGGTCAACGGTGACGGCGTCCATGTACTCAAGCAGAGCTGCCAAGGGTTCCTCGTTTATCCCCCCGTTGGTGTGACAGAGGGTGCGTAGACCAGCAGCCTTGGCCAATTTAGCAACGTCAAACATGTGCTCGTAGAAAACCGTGGGTTCATTATAGGTAAAGGACACCGCATTGGATGCAGTATCCAGGGCCATCTTGACGGTCTCCTCCGGCGTGGTGGGATAATAGTCCATCTCATAGAAGTGTCTCTGGGAGAGATGCCAGTTCTGGCAGAACTTGCAGCGGAAGTTGCAGCCGGCTGTACCGGTGCAGAAGATCATACCACCAGGCAACATATGAAACGCCGGTTCTTTCTCAATGGGGTCCATCTGTAGCGCACTGGGCTGTCCGTACACCAGCGTAAAATAACGACCGCCAATGTTGACCTTATTGCGGCAGAATCCCCATTGACCCTCCGGCACAACACAATTGCGGAAGCACACCTGACATTGCACGATGTTACCTGAGATCTGGCGATAGTAACGTGCCTCGTGAAGGTCTTTGGGATCCCACACCTTGTGCTGCGGTGAGGAAAGCGTTTTCATCATTATCGACTCAGCGGGAGCAGTGCAAGCCACCATAGTCGCTGCCAATGCAGCCAACAAGCCCTTTCCCATAAACTCTCGCCTGTTTAACTGATCCCGTTTTCTGTTCATCCCATACCTCCTGGAAATCTGCTGTGCACCTCCAAGCAGGTTTTGGAAACTGCCCCCACGGGTCTCCGTTGCGCATGGTATCGCTCATCGGTGCGTTTAGTAGTTGAGCAATAGCGCCAGGTCTTCCACGGTGGTCGTGTTGCGCACGCGCAAGCGCTCCAGCTCGAACAGCCGGTCGGCGCGCTGTTGGCGGCCCGGCACGGTGGTCACCGCCGCCCAGAAGCCGGCCGATTCCAACACGCGAATGGTCTGACGATCATAGCTGCCCGAGGGATAACAGAAGAAGCGCGCGATCTCCCCCGTGCGTGCCTCGATCGCTTCCTTGGCACCGACGATTTCGTAGACCAGAAAATCGGTCGGCTTCCCCTTCAGATCGAAGTGGCGATAGCCGTGCGGCTGCATAGACATCCCCGCGCGATGCATTTCGGCGACCATCTCCCAGCTCATATAGTTAGGATCACCATCATCAATGGGGCGCGTCACCAGGAAGAAGGTGCCCACATAGCCATACTTCTGGAGCAGGGGAAAGGCGTTGGTGTAGTGATCTCGATAGCCGTCGTCGAAGGTGAGCACGATGGGCTTTTCGGGCAACGGCCAGCCTGCCATCAGGTGGAAGACGAGCGCATGCAGCGTGATGCTCTGGTATCCCTGGCTACGCAGCCAGGCGAGATGCGCCTCAAAGTCCTCCGGCGCCAGCGATAGGTCACGTCGGTAACGGTCAGCGTCGGGCGGCGGCGCCGAGATGTAATGATACATCAGGATGGGGACATCGGCTGTGCGCGTCACCCCGTCCGGCGTCGGCACGGGCAACACACGGACGGTCGCATGGGCAGTCACCGTGCCGTCTTCGGTGCGTGCGGACAGGGTGAAGGCGGTCGTTTGCGTCAGCGTGAAGACCGCGCTGCTCGGCGCAACAATGCCCTCCTCCTTTCCGTCGTAGAGCAGATATGCCTCGCGCGCATTATGTAAGTCCCAGCGCAGTGTCACCCGGTCACCCGGATAGAGTGCCCACCGATCAGGCATGAAGTAGTCAATCGTGGCCAGTCGTGGCGTGGGTGTGGGGGTGGCAGTGGCTGTCATCGTGGGAGTAGGTGTGGCCGTGGGTTTGCGGGTCGGAGTGGATGTCGCGGTGGGTATGGGCGAGGATATGTGGATGGGCGTGCCCAACACAGGAGAGGA
>Ga0308395_1000900_pt1 | contig 21290 bp, 13 predicted proteins | sample Hotspr20SampleP4_FD_202097 | JGI IMG/M metagenome (GOLD analysis project Ga0308395, IMG submission 202097) | Hot spring phototrophic mat microbial communities from Mushroom Spring, Yellowstone National Park, Wyoming, United States - 20050930_P4 ...
ACCGGTGGCACTAGTACCAACAGCATAGAAGCGATCATTAGCAGGTAGACCAATTTTTTGACCATCTTTTCCACTCCTTTGTAAAGATTTTAGAAGAGCAAACACTGACAAATATGCACTTGCACAAGCGAAGGTTGCAAGCCAGGACATCCCCCCTTTCCGTTAATGGTTTAAAATCTTAGCTCAACCCATCACCTTAGTAAGCATTGCAAATGCAAGCTCGAGTCTCATCTCCCCATACCCATAGTCGTCCATTAGTAGTTACAAAGCCTCGACTTTTACATCCATCGCACTGGATCGCGGCTGTTGCTCCGCCCGATCGACTCATGGCGCATCCGGTCAGATCGTCGAAGAGGCACTGCGTCGTCATCAGGAATTAGCTCATCAACGGTGGTCACCTCGATACCTCGTTCTATAAACGCCCAGCGCAGCTGCGGATTGATGCCGGCGTCGGTGACCAGCCGGTGGATCATCTGCAGCGGTGCTACTTTCACCAACGACTCGACACCCAGCTTGGTGTGATCGGCCAACAGGATCACTTCACGCGCTGCTTTCACCATCATCAGTTTGACCGTTGCCTCCTGGATGTTGGTGTTGGAGAGGCCAAAGTCCAGGCTCACGCCGGTGCCGGTGATAAACGCCTTGTCCGCGCGCAGCTCGTATAAAGAAGCCTCCGCGGCCGGACCCGAGAGCGCCATGCTTTCGCGCCGCAGTGTGCCCCCCGTGGCGACAACGGTGATGCCTGGCTCATTGCCCAGCTCGGCCAGCACGGGCACCGAGTTGGTGATCACGGTGATGTTCTGCCTGCCGCGCAGGTGCTGCGCCAGATACGCTGTGGTGTGCCCGCTGTCCAGAATGATCGTGTCACCCGCATTGACCAGCCGCGCTGCCGCCCGTCCGATGCTGCGCTTGAGCATGTCAATCTCCTGCGCAGCGTCCTGGCTGGCATCCACCGATTGCAAGTGGATGCCCAGGGAGTGGGCATATGCGCGCATCGTGCGCTGTATGTTGCGATACCAGTCGTGCTCGCTGAAGATCACCACAAGCCCCACACGTCGCGGCTTGGGACGGTCTTGGCACCCTCCCAGCAAGCTATAGGCTGTGCTGGCGCTTGGCAGACGGGTGACGACGGGCCAATTGATGGACCACGCACCACTTTGATCCTCTCTTCGATGATAGTATTGCTCAAGCGATTCACAAGTGACCAACGCATGAGGGGTGACGATGTGGCGTGGCAAGGCGCAGCGATGATACGCGCAGATAGCTGCGTCAATGCACGCCCGTCCAACAACCTCAGGGAACATAGCGATGCTCGCTCGAAAGGGCCCCCCCCCGCTGCTCAGTGCATCCCGCGCCCTGTCACCCTCGAGGCCAAATGAAACGACCAGCAGCTTTCGCTCGTCACGTCCGGTGGCACGGTAGGCTTCCAACGCTGCCAGAGCCGAGTCATCGTTCACGCCGCAGATCACGTTAATACCGGGATGCACCAGGAGGGCATCGGCAGCAATCTGATAAGAGCGCTGCCACAATGCCTCTCCGTCCACCTTGAGTAAGCTGAACGCACCGGGCAAGCTGCTGTGCAGCCCATCAGCAAATCCACGGGCACGCGCCTCGCAATTGGGTAGATGTTTGGCGGCGATGAGCAAGACCTCGATCTTTTCCCCTACGATTTTTTGAGCGTAGGTGCCCACCCAGCGTCCTAACTCTGTTCCGGCGCGGTAATCATCCATAGAGATGGTGGTGACCGCGTCCTCGTGGATATTTGACTCGGCTATGATGGGGATACCTTTTCGCCGCGCACGCTGCAGCAGCAGGGTGAGCGCCAAGGTCTCTGTCGGACTGACGACCAACACGTCGCAATGGTCGAGCAGGGCAGTGCGCGTTTCCTGGGCGATGTGCCAATGCATCGAGGGAGAGGGCTGACGTGCCGCGTTGGGAAACACAGCGCCGCCATGGGTGCGCATCAGCAGGCCTTGTTGTTCGAGGCGCTCCAGATCGCGCCGCGCCGTCACCGGCGAACACCGGCACATGGCACAGATCTCGCTCACCGTGACCACACCGCGCTGTTGAAGCGCACTGAGTATTGCCACATCACGCTGGCTGGGTATCATCCATCTCCCAGAAGGTGATCGTCTCTGATCTAACAAGTACGCAATATACTACTTTGCTATACCTGTTATCGCCTATGGTCGTCAATGGCGCAAAATGATTGATTTTGAACGCTTTGTACCCTATCACACAAATTCGTGTGATAGGAGTGATTTCGTCCACTATTGTCCTACAACTCCTGGGCAGAAATTGCCACAATGAGGGTTGATTTTTTTGAGATTTGCTGGTATAATAGACTTGTCATAAGATATGCTTATAAACTAGAGTGCGTTCTTCAGCGCACCCTTGACACCGACAAATACCCCCATCTGATAGCAGCAGATTAAGAAACGAGCCACGCATCCTCTGCCCGGCGGCATAGCGGTGCGTGGCTTTTGTCTGATGACAAGCTACCTGCAACGCCGCAGGCCGACAAGGAGAGCTCGTCTCGTACGGACGAACATTCTTCTCCTGGACAGGGCAGGATCAATTTCTTTACGCTTTTCGGGCGGAGAGACGCGCAACAATGCAACAACAAGGATCACCATTTACGGACACAACAATTATCGGCCGGGTGATCGGCAAGTATCGCATCATCGAGCCGATCGGCGGGGGTGGTGTCTCCACCGTATACAAAGCATATCAGCCGGACTTGGATCGTTATGTGGCGCTCAAGGTCCTCTCGCCCTACCACGCCGACCGAGCTGAGTTCACCCGCCGTTTTGTTCGCGAAGCGCGCGCGGTCGCTGCATTGCATCACCCCAACATCCTGCCCATCTACGACTTCGGCGAACATGACGGTCTGCGTTATATCGTGATGCGCTACGTCGAGGGCTCTCACACGCTCAAAGATGAGATGGCCTACTTTATGAGCTTGATGCGCGTCGTGGACGTCGTCAGCCAGGTGGCCGGCGCGCTCGACCATGCGCACCACCACGGTGTGATCCACCGCGATGTGAAGCCCAGCAACATCCTGATGGATGGGCGATGGGCCTTGCTCACCGACTTCGGCCTGGCTAAAACCCCCTACGAATCGGGTGACCTGACCCAGTCAGGCCTCGGCGTGGGCACGCCCGCTTATATGTCGCCTGAGCAGGGCCAAGGGTTGCCCTTTGACCATCGCACCGACATATACTCACTGGGCGTCATCGTGTATGAGATTCTCACCGGCGAGGTGCCCCACAATGCTGAGACTCCCTTCGCAATTGTGCTCCGACGTGCCACCGAACCGCCCGAGATGACTTGCACGCGTTACCCCGAAGTAACGAATGAGGTGAAAACGGTGGTCCTCAAGGCGCTGGCCATCGATCCGGCGGATCGTTTTCAATCCGCCGGCGCCTTTGCTTGTGCGCTTCGCAAAGCGGTGTTGCAGTGCAGCACAGAACCAGAGGGGGAATCCGCCAGAACGACCCGGCGCGCATTCCGTATATCGCCTGTGCCTGCTCGATGGTTCCATAAGGGACGCGGTCAAAGGGCGTTGGGATGGCAGATGCGGCGGATAGCACCGTTTGGCGCTTTGGCCATCGCCGCGCTGAGCGTGGTGACCACAGCATATCTGGCACTCACTAGCATGGAATGGTTCGCGCCATCCCCGTTGCCGGAGCAAACTGCTGCCACCCCCTCTGTGGAGGCACTCTTGGCCCAACAGGTGGCTGCTGAAACCCCAACCGTTCTCTCACCGACATCACCTGTACTCAACACAGGCAGGTTGTCGGCGGAGGATGGGGTGCTCTATCGCGTCAAGAAAGGCGAGCGGGAGCGTCTGCATGCGATTCGATTGACAGGAGAGGATGATGTCCAGCTGACCGGCGACTTCTCATCGGTAACTGGTGCTTTCTGCGGCAAAGCCGCGCGGGTGCTCGTGCAGACAAGCGAAGGACAACACATGTCGTTCTATCTGCTGGACACTGATGGCAGCAACCGACAGGTACTTGCCGAAAACGTGGACGCGGGATGGGCACATTGTTCCGATGATGGGCGGAAAGTGTTGGCAGCTTGGCGCATAGGGACGAACTGGGAAGCTGTCGTCCTGGACACCGAGGATGCGCACCGCACTGTGCTCGCTCGTAATGTTTCGGCTCTCGAGGCCAGCTGGGATGCCCGATGGCGTGTTGTGGCTATGCTGGAGGGAAAGGACAATTCCCATGATATCCGCCTCGTCGATCTGGCGGGACATAAGGTTTCCAGCTTAGGCTGTGACCGGTGCGTCGCTGGTCTGTCCCGTCCGCTAGTCTCTCCTCACGCGCATTGGCTGCTTTATCGTGCCTGCCAGAGCGCCACCACTTATGCGTTGAAAATGCTGGACATTGAGAACAGCAACACATTGCAGCTGGCGACCAGCTTCACGCCTCCGAACGTGTCGTTCGCCCCCTCAGGAAACAGACTTCTGGTGGGCATTATGCCTGTCGCAGATGCCTCTCTTGAACTACACCTGATCAACCTGGCGGACGGACGCAGCGTCTCCCTGTTGAGTGGAGAGGCAGTGGGAGGAACATTCTCGCCCGATGAGCGCTGGTTGACGCTGTGGGTGCGGCGTGGTGGTACCTATCACCTGTACATAGCGGATGGCGATGGTGGCTCCGTCACCGAGATAGAGGAGGGCAGTCCGGCAGCCGGGTGGTTGGGATTTTCGGCGGATGGTGCATGGGCACTGGCTGCCGTCTTGCGTGATGGCTATTATCACGTTTACCGCGTCAGCGCGGACGGGACGCAGGTACAACCCGTGGTCACAACACGTCAATCTGCTGACTGGTACGCGGATGCCCTGTTCTCTGCCGATAACGAGCGGCTATTGGTGCGTTTGGGCCGTTCCTCTCCCCAGCGTAGTAGCATGTACCTGGTGGACCTGCGGAACAGTCGGTGGACCGAGCTGGTGCGTGATGCTGAATGGCAACCGGCAGCTGCCTTTACCGCGGACGGCCAATATCTCGTCTTCGAGTCCAACCGTCGCAGTGGGCGTGCTGTCTATGTGGCTGATCTTGAGCGGGGAACGGTCCGCTGGCTGGCGGAGGGTTTCGCGCCTGTACTCGGGGCGCAGCATCGTGCTACCGCGCCTGATCACGCGTCGTTGGCGTCCTGGGAAGAACCTGTGGCAAATCCGTGCGCATCCTTGTTTGAGGACAAGCGACGCGAAGTTTTGCGCACCGTCATTCCCACTGCACTGCCTGTGCCCACCCCCACTCCAACGCCTCTGCCCTCACCGTCGCCGCCCGTGCCTGAAATGTTGCCTACGTTCATTCCCCCCACACCGCGTTCTGAGACACTACCGTCTGCACCCGAGATTGCCCCGCCTTCTGGACTGCCAGAGAGTTCCTACGCGGTGCCGCAACCCTTGCCCACCCCGTCGAATCCGCCTGCCCAGTTACCGGTGTTGACCTTGGAGACTTTTGCACCTTCGAGCATTCCGCCCGGGCAGTCCGTCACGTTGGGCGTGCGCAACATATGGGGTATGCCCGATGAGGTGTACGAGTTTTTGTGCACGGTTTATGCGCCCGATGGCGGTGCTACCAGTGCCTCCGGTGTCATCCGTGGAGATGCTTGGAGCTACCTGCTTTATCCGGACGAATTTGCCGGGACGGCGCCGTCCGTCGGCGGGGAGTATACCATGGTGTGCACGGTAGCGGGCCAACAAGTCACCGCCCACTTCTTCGTGGACGAGGACATCCGCAGTGCCACTGTGGGGGATGGCCAATGACCTCCATAGCCCAAGTGGGGTATCGTTTCGGCACGCTCAGTGGAGCCGCGGCAGCAGCCAAAGCAGCTCGATCGCCGCGCGCTGGGGCATCCTCGGCGCGGACGTATATGCAGGTGCTACCCGGATAAGGGATTGTCCTTGTTGGTATCTGGGACACACCTTCAGCGGCTCGATATAATACGATGGATCATCCGGCGCACGCGCGGATTCGCCGCCATCCACCAACCCACTCCGAAGAACAGCAGCGAGGCCCCCATCGGGAGCACTTCTTGGGGCAGGCCGGCAGTGACCGCCTGCCTCAGCCAGGTGATCCGCTCCAGAGGCAACAATCCCAACGCGTAGAGGATATATCCCACCAGCCCGAGCGCACATCCTGTCAGCGAACGGGCCAGGCTTTCGGAGAGCATCAATCTTCGCGAGGCTGTGATGTGGAATGTGAGGACACCGACCAGCCCGAGCGCGAGCACAGATAGAAGCAGATCGAGCGCACCGACTATCTTGCCGTGCGGAGCGATTGCGGAAGGTTTCTCGGGCAAGACCTCTTGCTCGCCGGGAACCGGCGTGATCCCCCGCGTGGGAGTGGTAGCTGTGGTCGTGGTGGATGTCGATTGGGTGGTTGCCGTCGTTTGAGGGCGATCGATGCCCACTTCGACGGGGCCTTGCTCCGGGATAGTGATGATGAGGCGCACCGAACGCTGGGCCGGTTCGCTGACCGCGGTGACTTGCCAGGTGCCGCTGCGCTCGAGCGCAAAGCGGGCCGTCGCAACACCGCTCACCGTGGTGGCCTGCAGACGCGCTTCCAGCGATTGGGCCACGTCCAACAGGCGAAATTCGACCGGCGTCCCATCTGGCACCGGCCGTCCATTGCGATCTATGATGCGACTCGTACGCAGGGTCAGCACATCTCCAACGCGCACATTGAGTTTGACGGAGAGCGGAGTTGCCTCTGGTGCGATCGGCGGTGGGGTAAGTGTGGACAACGGGGTGCCCTCCGCCACCTCCGACCCCGTCACAGCCTCAAGGCCGATGATCTGACCAGGGTCAGGACGGGTCACCTCGATGATCTGATAGCCGGTCGCGCTGACATCTACCGGAGATGCTCCGCGCGGTTGAAACTCCTGAAACAACAGGCGCACTGCCACTTCCAAGAAAGGTGTCGTTTTACTGTACAACCCGTAATAGGCGGTCAACTGGCTGACTTCGGTGGCATCCAGAAAGTAGGGGGCATTAAAGACGAACACAATCAGCTTCTTGCCCTCCAGATTCTCGGGCCACTCGCGCAGGAAGAGTTTGAGCGCATCTGAGTCGGGATAGCGGGCAGGATCAACGTCCAGCATAGCAAAAATGAGCCAGTTCGCATCGCGGATGAGCTGGACATTCGCGGCAATGGTTGATGTGAGGGGAGTGCTCAGGGGCGAGGACGGCGCCATCGCGGCCGCGTTGTCCGGCGCCACTGCCGGCAGCTGCGTCACAGGCGATGGAGCGAAGGCACTTGTCCGAAACAACGGGCGTATTCCCGAGCTGGCGAGCAAAGTTTTTTTGAGCTCTCCAAAAGTGAGACTATGAACGCGATCGGGGACCACCTGAGCCGTCGCTTCGGGACCGTACAGCTTGAGGATCAGGCGCTCGAGTGCCGTGGGTTCAATTTCGTGATACGGAACACAGCGGTCACATTCTTGCGCAAGGCGCTCGTCTGTAATGATCAGAATTGTCTCACTCAGCAACGGGGGGCCGGGAAGGCGTCCTGAGAGCTCGGTGACGCCAGGATAGATGAGCGTCGCCGCCTCTTGGGCGATCTTTGCCGCGATGGAATATCCTCGCTCAGCGATATCCGGGAATCCGCCCTCATCCCGTAGAACCCGCTGCGGCGAGAATTCACCATAAAGGCTCAGCTTGCGTGTCAGGATGCGTGCCACCGATTCGTCCACGCGTGCTCTGAATGTGGGGTCTGCATCGTAACGGTCACAGAAAAAGAGTATAGTGGCCTCGATGTTGGCCACCTGCGCGCTCCAATCGTCATTCAGGTCAAAACGCGCCAGATAGAGCAGGTCGTTGCCGGCCAAAAACGCTTCTTGGGCAATCCGCTTGGCAGGGAAGGTTTCCAGGTTGGGGTCGTAGAACTTGCGGATGGAGGGCACTCCCAGCTCTTGGCTGAGCAACAATCCGCCGGCGGCACGCCATGCCGCTAATTCGGGCAAATCGAGAATGGCGGGCAGGTTCTGCGCATCCAAGCTGAGAGGACGTGACAACTGACGGATGTTGCCCTGAAATCCGCGATAGCGCACATGGGAGACCATCAGCGCATCGGTGGTGGCAAGGGGGTCGTCCGCACGCTGAGCAGCCACCGAGAAGAAGGGCACCAGGTCCACCGAACGCAAAGTCTCCAGGGATTTCTGGATTGTGGGAAGATCCTTATGAGGATCTCGGTCGGCGCTACCCAGGCCTGGGAAATGCTTCGCCACCGTGAGCACGCGACCTTGTGCGCCCCGGTGGACTCCGCGGATGTAAGCCTGTCCGAACTTGCTCACCCAAAAGGGATCCCCGCCGAAGGAACGGGTGCCGATCGTGCTTGTCGAGGTGAGTCCCGGACGGTCGAGCACATCCAGGGAGGGCCCAAGGAGCAGATTCACTCCCAAGGCGCTCAGCGCAGCGCCCACGATTTCGCCCACCTGTTCCGCATAGGCGGGGTTCCAGGTCGCCCCCAATGCCATCGCGCTGGGCAAAGGAGGCAGCCCTTCCCATAGGGCGGTGTAAGGTGGCCCATCACCTTCCTCGTTGAGCGCGATAAACAGCGGTATGGGGGTGTAAGACCCTATAGACATGGATGGGGGCTGTCCTTCAGTGGCAGTGAGCGCCAGCAGCTGCAAGCGATTGGTCAGCTGGATCAGCTGGGTGGGCGCGCCTGGATGGTTGACGAAGTTGCGATACGCGGGTGATAGCACGACGCCACCGATGCGCACTTGCTGAATCAAACGGGCAATTTCGGAGTTGGCCGATACATCGTTGCCCTGGAACGTGATGAGGAAGAGCTGGCCCACTTTTTCCAGCGAGGTCATGCGCTCCATCAACCGCTGCACCTCGGGTGGGAAAGGTGCGGTGTCATACGTGTACGCGGTTGCGGGCACCCTCAAGAGGGTTATGAAAAGGGTGACAACCAGCACGGGGAAAATTACCACGCGAAGCATCAAGGGAAGGCGAGACATCGTTGTGGGCTTATGTCTGGGGGTAGCGACGACCTGGATGCTCTGCCAGGTAGCCTTGCAGAGCTTCAAGTGCTACCAGATAGCTGCGCCAGCCGAACCCGGCCACCTGCCCGATGCAAACCGGAGCGAGCACCGAACGGTGACGAAATTCTTCGCGCGCATAGACATTGCTGAGATGCACCTCGACGACGGGCAATCCACTCGCTGCGATAGCATCGCGCAGGGCATAGCTGGTGTGGGTATATGCGCCGGGATTAAACACCACACCGTCAGCCCAGTTCATCGCCTCGTGCAATGCGTCTATCAGCGCCCCCTCGTGGTTGGACTGAAACGTCCGCAGCACCAACCCCTCACGCTGCGCATATTCCATCAGGCGTGCGTTGATCTCGTCCAGGGTGAGCGAGCCATAAATGGAAGGTTCCCGCTTGCCCAGGAGATTGAGGTTCGGACCGTGCAACACTAGAATTGCGGTCATGCGGTATCTGCCATGATCACTGGCCGAACAGGAAGACCCCTATATGGTGAGCGTGCTAGCCTTCATTATAGAAGGAGCAGTGTGGAGCGTCAAACGGGTGTGGGGAGAGGACCGGAAAAACGTCCGCTGAAAAATGACCCCCCTTTGGAAACAAGTGCCCAGATCCATCTGGACTGCAACTCGAGCTCCCCTTTTCCAAATCTTTCCCAGATTGCCGAGTCCACGCCTCCGAACTAGAATAAATACTATCGTCGGGTGCACTCATATCAAGATGAGAGAGGTAGGCCATGATAGCCGTAGTCACTGACACGTGTGCCAGTATCCCGCAACATCTGGTCGAGTCCCTTCAAATCGAAATTGTGCCGTATTACATCCATCGAGAAGGTGAGACATTGCGGGACATGATCGACATTTCTCCTGAGGAGTTCTATCGCTGGCTGCCATCGGCTCACAAACTGCCCACAACCGCTAATCCTGGTCCGGGTGACTACCTGCAAGCTTTTGAGCGCGCTGCGCAACGTGCCAATGGGATCGTTTCCATCCATATGACTTCCAAGGGAAGCGGGGCCTACCAAGCAGGATGTGTGGCGCGCGAGATGGCTGAGACACGCATTCCAGGTGTGCGAATCGAGGTGATCGACACGCTACAGGTCTCCGGTGTGCATGCATTGGCAGCTATTGAGGCAGCTTATGTGGCGCAACGAGGAGGCAGTTTGGAAGAAGTGGCCGAGGTGGCTCGTTATGTGGCACGCTCCGGGCTGATGTTGCAAGCCTTCGACACGCTCCGTTATCTCTATCTGGGAGGCCGGATCGGCAAGGCAAAGCACTTGGTGGGCACCTTGCTCAACATCAAACCCATCGTCAGTATGGCGGATGGCATTGTGGTGCCAATGGGTCAGGCGCGCAGCATCGAGCAGGCATATCATAAGATGGTGGAGATGATGGCGGACAAAGGCGCCGGGAAAGGGCCCATTAAGGTGGCTATCACCCATAACGCAGCCCCCGACCGCGCCGCTGCATTGCTCGAACTGGTCACCCGCACGTTTGATTGTCGCGAGACGTTTATCACGCAAACCTCGCCGGCTCTGGGTGTACATACCGGTCCAGGTATGATCGGGGTCAGCTATTTCCCACTCCAGGCAGGAGCTTGAGGTCGTGATTGCCATCGTGACGGATACCTGTGCCAGCATTCCTCGTACGCTGGTGGAGAGTCTCCAGATCGAGCTGGTGCCTTACTATATCCATCGTGGAGATGAGTCGTTGCGCGATGAGGTAGACATCACGGCTGAGGAGTTTTACCGATGGCTCCCTTCTGCGACACAATTGCCGACAACGGCCAATCCTGGTCCGGGTGACTATTTGCAGGCTTTCGAGCGAGCCTCAACTCGTGCTTCTCAGATCGTGGTGTTGACCATGACCTCCAAGGGAAGCGGTGCCTACCAATCGGCACAGATTGCGCGCGAGATCGCCGCCGCGCAGTTTCCCCACTTGCAAATTCATGTGCTGGACACGCTCCAGGTGGCCATGGTGCATGGATGGGCGGCTGTCGAAGCAGCGCGCGCAGCGCAAAATGGCGCAGGGATCGAAGAAGTGCTCACAACGGCACAGCGAATCAGCCGGACGGGGTGTATGCTCAAGACAGCTGATACGCTGCGCTATCTATATCTGGGTGGGCGCATCGGACGGGCCAAGCATCTGTTAGGGACGTTGCTGAGTGCAAAACCCATCATCACCATGGAGGAAGGTATCATCGTGCCGGTGGGCACGGCACGGAGCATCCCGCATGCGATGCGCAAGATGATCGACCTGATGGCCGAGCGCGGTGCGGCCAAAGCGCCCATCAAGGTCGCCATCACACACGCCGCCGCTCATGAACGAGCGGCGGCGCTTCTAAAGTTGGTGCTTGCGGCTTTCGAGTGTGTGGAAGTCCTGGTCACCCAGCTGTCCCCGGCGCTGGGCGTGCACACTGGCCCGGGATGCGTCGGGGTGAACTTTTTCCCTGTGCGCTGAACCACGCGCAGATCATCCCGCCAGGTCGGCGAACAGCGCCGTGCTGAGGTAACGCTCGCCGAACGAGGGGATGATCACCACAATCATCTTGCCCGCATTTTCCTGCCGTCGCGCAACCTGCAGAGCGGCCCACATCGCCGCTCCGGATGAGATACCGACCAACAGCCCTTCCTCGCGCGCCATCCTTCGCGCGGTCTCAAATGCATCCTCGTTCTTCACCCGGATGACTTCGTCGTAGATTTTGGTGTTCAACACCTCGGGGATGAATCCGGCGCCGATGCCCTGGATGGGGTGAGGGCCTCTCTGCCCGCCGGAAAGCACGGGCGACGCATCCGGCTCGACGGCAATGCACTTGAAAGAGGGCTTGCGTGCCTTGATCACCTCGCCCACGCCGGTGATGGTACCGCCGGTGCCCACGCCTGCGACCAGAATGTCTGCTTGACCGTCCGTATCCCGCCAGATCTCCTCGGCGGTGGTCCGGCGATGGATCTCCGGATTAGCCGGGTTCTTGAATTGGTTGGGGATGAAGTAGCGAGGATCCGCAGCAGCCATTTCCTCAGCGCGCCGTACGGCGCCGGGCATCCCTTCCGAACCAGGGGTGAGCACTAGCTCGGCGCCATAGGCACGCAGCAACATACGGCGCTCCATGCTCATCGTCTCAGGCATCACCAGGGTGCACTTGTAGCCGCGGGCGGCACATACAAAAGCCAGGGCAATGCCTGTGTTGCCACTGGTGGGTTCCAGGATAATCGTGTCCTCCTTGATCAACCCCGCCTTTTCAGCGGCTTCGATCATCGAAACCCCGATGCGGTCCTTGACGCTATGCGCCGGATTGTAGAATTCCAGCTTGGCCACCACATCTGCTACACATCCTTTGGTGAGGCGTCGAATGCGCACCAGCGGAGTGTTTCCAACGAGCTCGGTGACATCATTTGCGATTTTCATTGGCTGTTGTTACCTCCTCAGAACAGATGATGGGATCAGCGATCATCGAAAACCGGCCACGTCATCAGGGGCTTGTTCAGATGACGTACATGTATCCTGCATCAACCGATTCCCTTTGAGTGAGGGCACTTCCATTACACCCGGATGCCCCCAACCCGGCCAGCTCACGTGCCTTGAGACACAGGTCCTTGAGGGTGAGGGAGTCGAGCATATTGTTGATCGTTGCGCTCATCTGTTCCCACACCAGGTGGGTCACGCAGCTGTCGATACGACGGCATCTGCGCCTGTTGCTTGGCTGGGGAATCACACAATGCACTGCGGCAATTGGTCCCTCCACGGCTCGCAGCACATCTCCGACCCGGATAGTCGCCGGGTCGCGCCCCAAAACATATCCTCCTCCAGGCCCTTTCACCCCCCTGACCAGTCCCGCCGTGGCCAAAGATCGAAACAGCTGGGCTAAGTACTCCGCAGAGATTTCCTGGCGTTTGGCAATGTCCTGACGTGATACGGGGCCCGCACCCTCATGCAACGCCACATCGAGCAGCGCGCGCAATGCATACCGCCCTCGTGTCGAAATACGCATCGCAATGTACCTCCTAACGAAACTTAACCCATGGTTTGCAATCCTTTGCAAATCAAGTATAGCATAGTTGAGTTGAAATGTCAAGTATTTTGTCACGAGAATGTTCATAAGGTCTGAGTTTTCCGCCTGCTAAACCACATCAAAAATCTGGTGGCCGGGTCATCCTGGGCGCTGTCTTGTCCAAAGAAAAAGCTCACTCTGCTGCTCGCGAGTGAGCTTTTCAGGTCTACAGCGAAGAGTTTGGTTTAGCAGTTCATGCCGAAATCTCGTTGGTAAGCTGTTACCAACTTGGCACCCCAATCATCCAGCGGCGCCAGCTTGCCGAAGAAGAAGCGCAACACCGGTGGTTCCTCGACAAACTTCAGTCCCCCGATCAAATCACGATGTCGGTACAGCCAGGTGATGCGATCCACAGCGTACTCGATCTGGGACAAAGAATACACTCTCCGCGGAACAGCTAAGCGCACCAATTCCAAATCGGCCAGTACCTCGTTGCCGTTTTTATCCCGGTCCGAGGAAAGCGTGCCCCGTTCCATAGGGCGCACTCCCGAGGCCAGGTACACTGCGGCGGCCAATGCACCCGCCGGATAGACCGTCTGGGGGAGGTGAGGGACGAAGCGTCGCGCGTCCAAGTGGCACGCCAGACCCCCTGGTGGGGTGACCACCGGCACACCGTTTGCGTGCAATCGCTCAACGAAGTATTTCACGAACTCGGCTGAGCTGCCTGCCACATTGATGTCCACCATTTCGCGGATCCCGACCGCCATTGCCTCGATTTCCTTGGTGGACATGCCACCATAGGTTGCAAATCCCTCATACACGGGCAACCAGGCGAGTAAATCAGAATAGATCTGGCGGTTGTTGGTCGCGATCAAGCCTCCGCGCACATTGGTGCTCTTGCGCCCCGAAAGATAGATGAGGTCCACCAGACTCATCATCTCTTTCATGATCTCTTGGATGGATTTATCCTGGTAACCCGCCTCACGTTGCTTGATAAAGTAGGCGTTTTCCGAGATCAAGCTGGCATCCAGCACCACCAGGATCCCGTGCTGGGAAGCAATCCGTCGCACCTCCCGCAGATTGCCGAGCGAGAAGGGTTGCCCTCCCAGGAGATTGGTGGTGGCTTCCATGCGCACATAGGCGATCCGTTCTGGCCCATACTCCTCGATGACTCGCACGAACTTATCCAGGTCGAGATTGCCCTTGAACGGGAAGGTGCTTTGCGTGTTAAGCGCTTCGTCGGTGAAGATCTCCAAGATCGAACCGCCAGCCAGCTCGATGTGGGCGCGGGTGGTGGTAAAGTGATAGTTCATAGGCACTACGCTGCCAGGTTTGACGAAGACCTTGGCGAGGAGATGTTCCGCAGCTCTTCCCTGGTGCACCGGCAACACGTATTCAAATCCCCATATATCTTTGACCGCCGCGGCCAGGCGATAAAAGCTCTCGCTGCCGGCATACGCATCATCGGAAACCATCATCGCCGCCTGTTGAGCGTCGCTCATCGCGTTTGTGCCGCTGTCGGTCAGCATGTCGAGAAAGACGTCACGGGTGCGCAGAAGAAAGGTGTTGTACCCTGCCTCCGTTATAGCGCGCAGGCGCTGTTCGGCAGATGGCAGGCTCGTTTGTTGAACAATCCTGACCTTGTGCATTTCCATTGGAATTTGACGTCCGTCTGAGAGCTGAATGATCATTGATTCCCTCCATTGGTGAGATAAAAGTGTCGGAATAAGGTCAGCCAGAGCTGCTCCGCTGCGCCTATTAGAACTCTGCAACGTGTGACAGGGGATGATTGCTGGATCACACGCGCTTGAATTCTGGACCTCGAGCACGATGGATGCGCGGTGTCAACCTACGTTCACCATCCCCTGTTCTGCTTTTGTGCACCAGGTCATCCCATCCGATCAAGTGTGGTGGCATAGTTTATATCGAGGTGTCGTTGACCGACGCAAGGGTTTTCCGCATCATCTCACGCAGGAAGGGGTGTTCTAGCGGGGATACTGAAGCATCGCCCAAAGCTGCCGATGCCGCAAGCGCCATTTTCGGCAGCTCATCTTCCTCGTACAACTGGGCCAGAAACCAGGCTTGGCGTTCCAGACGCATCTTGATCCGGGCGCACAATTCCGGGTTGAGCACCTTGGTGAGCGCCTGGGTGATCAGCGCTGCACGCGCCTCTTCGGACTCCGTAACCAGAAACTTTCTCCCGTGGCGCCGCCATCGAGCCTCCGGGCCTGGAAGATCGAAGATCCAAGAGCTGAATTCAACCAGTTGAAAGAGTTCAGGACTTCGTTGCAGCAGCGTGTCCACTTCTTCGGGTCGAACCTGGGGAACGGGATAAGTGGTGACCGAACGGGTATCCTCACCCCATAACCAGTCGCGTAGAGCGATATAAACAGGGGGCAAGCGCTTGCGGGCGTGCAGGCTGATCCGATAAGCACGTTCCAGCTCGGTGCGCGCCTGGGCCAGACTGACCTCCACTATGGAGAGGGGAGCACCCTCTCCATGAACATCAAAGTGGTGTTCCAACGCTTGTTCAAGAGCGGTTACAGGTTTCTCGCCCTCTAAGACCGTGCAATCTCGAATTCCAAGCTCATCGCTGAGCAAGATGTTGACTCCGACGCGCACCCCTTCGGACGTCCGCCAGATCAGGATGCACATCTGAGACCCCCATCCGTCAACAGTGCTCAAGGCACAGCGCTCCACAGAAGGGGGGGTCACGGGTAGATGGAGGATGGAAGGCTCGTGTGCCCGCGCTTCATTAGAAAGTCTGCTGACGGCATTTTGCGCCGCTTTGCGCACTTGTGGAGATGGGTCGTACATCGCGCGTTCTTCCAGCGTCGGGATGACATCCGGGTCGCCAATCTTACATAAGCCCTCGATCGCTCTCAGCACCACTTTATCCTGCGGAGCATGCAACAGGCACCGGAAGAAATTCAGCGTGCGGCGATCGCGAGCGGAGGCGATTTCGTCGAGCATGCGTGCATCGAACAGGGGATGAAACCCTCCGTCTTCAAATTGTTCCTCCAGTAATCGGGTGAGCTCCAGTGGGTCGCTGATTACGTCGAAGAACATCCCTTGTGCTTTCTGGACGAGCCTTTCGGGATCCTTTAGATAGAAAAGCGGGTTCTCGCCCGGAGACAATCCGCCGATTGCCTCCAACGCTCTCAGGAGAAAGAGCTTGTGCTCATCCTCCAGGGCAGGATCTTCAACGAGCGCTCGCAAAGGTTTCTTCGCCTGGGTGAGCTCCAGCTCTGCGATCAAATCGGCCCCGACGCTGTGGAACCTTGGCTCGGGCGATCGGCACAGGTTCATCAAAACGGGCAAGACCTGTTTCTTAGCTCTGCGCAAGCGTTCGAAAGCGGCTTCTGCTTCGAGGTCAGTTAGATCCCCTTGCACAAAGCGACCGACGATTTCGACAATCTCGGCATCCGTAGGGACGCGCGGCGAAGAAAACAGAGGGTCTAGCTCCTCAAAATCGTGTAGCCATTCACCATCGTTTCCCATTCAAGTCACCCACCATATTGCCAGGGCGTGTCGCGCAACGCCAGGGGGATAGCTTTCTCATCGCGCACGCCCGCCTCAACCACCTCGGCAATAACGACGGTGTGGTCGCCACGCGCAATGGTCTCCAGCACTTTACACTCCAGCCAGGCCGGCGCATCCGTGAACACGGGTGCACCCGTTTGCACGCCCGGTTCAAAGGCATAGCCGTTCAGCTTGCCATCTTGATAGCTGGCCTGCTTGAAAAACTTGCCGGCCATTTCCTGTTGGCGGTCGCTTAGAAGATTGACGGTGAAAACCTTGGATGCCAGCACCATATTGAGTGTGAGGCTGTCATTCCGCAGGGCCACCATCACCAACGGCGGATCAAAACTCACCTGACTGAGCCAGCTCACCGTGCTGGCGTTGTACGTGGTGTCTTGCTTCATTCCCAAGAGGTACACGCCGTAGGTGAACATGCGCAACGCCGTCTTTCTCGTTTGGGCATCCATTGAGATCAATGCTCCTTTCTGTCAGCCGATTAGAGCTTAAGTAAAAAGCTTCTGCTCAAATTTGTCAATTGTATGGCGCCCGACCTATACTGCCGCCGTTACACCGACGGTGGGTGGATTCAGCCGTGAGAACGTTGCGCGCTCTATTGGGGAGACTTTTTCTGGTCAGCCTGGGCGTCGTCCTGCCTCTGTTGTTGCTTGAGGGGATGGTGCGCCTGGCAGGCATTGCTCCTCCAGCGGAGCTGCATCCACCTCTATGGGAACCCCATCCTTACTTGGGGTGGTTTCACGTCCCTAACAGCGGAGGTGTGGTGTCCAGCGAGTATGGCGAGTTTCAAGTTTCGGTGCATATCAATGCCCGCGGTTTGCGCGACCGCGAGATTGGATATGCCAAGCCACCCGGGGTCACTCGCGTGCTCGTCTTGGGCGATTCCTTCGCCGAGGCGCTCCAGGTACCTCTCGAAGTCACATTCGCCAAGCAGTTGGAAGCCGAGTTAAACCAAGCGGGACATCCCGTGGAGGTCATCAACGCCGGTGTGGGCGGTTGGGGCACCGACCAGGAGGCCATCTTCTATGCCATCGAGGGATTCCGATATCAGCCGGATCTTGTCCTGCTGCTCTTCTTCCCGCACAACGACGTTCTGAACAACCATGCCGCCCTGGAGGTCGCCCGCCTTCATGGTGCGGTTCAGAAGCCGTTCTTCCGTCTCGAGGGGGAAAATCTTGTCCTGCCCACGTTTCCTTTTACACAGTCCCAAGCTGCCCAAACGGCCCCGGCACCGCTGTTGTCCGTCGGGGAATGGCTGAATCAGCACAGTGCCCTGTATCGCTTTGCAGCCCCTCGTCTGCGCGAGAATGCCCTGATGGTACGTCTGTTCGGCTCCAGCGGTCTGTTGGGTGTGATGGCCGTTTTTGCTGCCCAAGACCCTCCCGTGCCCCTCGCCTACGGCGTCTATCGCCTTGCCGATGATCCCCAGTGGCAAGAGGCTTGGGCACTCACAGCGGCGATCCTTCGTCGCCTTGCGGCGGAAGTGCAAGCCCATGATGGACGGTTGGCGGTCGTCATTATCGGCGCCCCCGAGCAGATTTACCCCGAGCGCTGGGCCGCCACGTTGCGACGCTACCCCCAGATGACGGCTCAGGAATATGACCTGGACTTCCCTAACCGACAAATGGCCCAGATTCTGGAGGAGGCCCAGATCCCCTATCGCGATCTGCTTCCCGTTTTCCGCGCAATGGCGTCCCAGTCGGACAACACTCCCCTGCACTTCCGCTACGATGGACACTGGACACCGGCCGGTCATCGTCTGGCTGCGGAGACATTAGCCCCGTTCGTGGCGGATCTCTTGGGACTTTCCATAAGTAACGACACACCAGGCAGCTCACGTGAGCGCTCTAAAGGAAACGGATCAACACCAGAGTGAGTCCGACATACACACCCGTCGCAAGGGCCAACAAGATGAGCGTGGTGGTGCGAAAGGCTTGCCAGTTAAATTGCGGCTCCACGTCCACCCACGGTGTAGCCGGCTGAGCAGGCCCTGCGGCCTGGGATTCGCCCGCAGGACGAGATTGACTCAGCTGATAGAGGTGCTGCCAGGCCTGTCGGCGTGAGGGTTCGTCTGCTGCCAAGCGTATTGCACCGCGAAAGGCTTGAATAGCACGCGCCCGTTGTCCTGTGGCGAGATATACCAGTCCCAGGTTAATATATGCTGGGCCATAGTGTGGATCGCTGGCGATTGCCTGACGATAGCGGGCAATCGCATCTTCGTAGTGACCTTCTGCATGGTACGCGGCACCGCGTTCGAAGTGGATGTGGGCTAATTGATGGCTGACCTGGCCGGTCGCCTCCCTGCTTCTGATCGGTGGACCGGCAGGTTGCTCACCTGAAGTCGTCGCATGAGGTGCTGCCGCTCTGCGCGTCAATCCGTAGATACCTGTAAGCACATTGAAGCCGTCCAAACCGGGAAGTGGCAGCAAATTGAAGAAGGCGAGTGCCAAATTCGCATAGACGACATAACCGGTGAAAGCGGCGGCCCATGGGGTGACACCTGCCTCAGCGGCTGACTCCCATGTTATCATGCTGAGAACCTCGAAAGCGCTTCGCTCGCTGAAGAGCGCCACCGTCATCGCGATCACCAGCGTGATCATCCCATACGTCAGCGCCAGCAAAACATTGGCGACCGCGCCTGATAAGGACACCACCAACAATCCCCAGTAGCGATGTCGCAATTTGTTCAGGTCCATTCGGACGGGTTTGGACCAGCCGAAGCCGAACAGCAGAAATGTCACCATGCCCAGCCAGAATATATGGCGCAGCGGATTGAACGAGATTCGTCCGCGGGATGCCTGGGAAGTGTCTCCCAACCAATAGGCGACACATGCATGGGCTAGTTCATGGCCGGTAAAGCCGATCACCAGGCCGGGGATGAGCAGCAGGTTAGTCCAATTGGGGAGAAGGTGGGTGAGATCCATCATCGCATCATCTTGTCACCATATAGATTATAGCGGGACAGCGCAGGGTATCCAAGCCAATGGGAATGCGCGGGAACGGTGACCGTGACCCAGGTGAGCGTCAGTGCATTCCCACCGCCATCTTTCCGGACAAACGGGCGGATTGTCGCCGAGTCATAGACTTGCAGCTCGAGTCGGTAGCGGCCGGGCGATAGTTGGCCAGGGATATAGAGCCGCATCGGGTGACGCATTGCCGTCTGGCGGGGCCACACGGGAGTTAACAACAGGCTGCCCAGTGGCCACTCATCCTGCTGGGCAATCAACGTTTGGTTTTGAGCATCCCACAGCTTTAACGACACGGCATAGGGAGGGGACTGTGCGGGCTGCTCGCCGGTGATCTCCCACCATAATACTACGTCCAGAAACGAGCCCACCGGTGTCGCAGCGGGACATGTCCAACCGCGTAAGGTGATATCGCCCTCCAGCGCCACCGGCTCAAATGATGGAGGGGCAGGTTGGACACGCGACATAAACCCCTGAACACGCACGTACGAGGGACCTGAGAAGCGCTGATCCTCGAAGGGTATCGTATGTTCCGCCAACCAATGACGCACGAACCCTTTTTCATCTGCCACGGTGTCGTAAATTCGTAAGACCCACAACCGCGGGAAATCCTGCAGCACCCGTGCCAGAGCTGCGAATGTGTCAGTTTCCGTGGTCGGGTAGAAATCCGCGGTGGCATCGCCCCACCCTAAACTGGCAGAGCCGCCAATAATACCACTTTGCAACACCAGCGGATGAGGGGAAACCACGGATGATTGGTAATCATCCAGACGCATTCTGGCAGCAAGCGGTTCGCGATAATAGTACAGAAAGGCGGGATACGCGTAACCGGCGTGGATCAAGATGGCATCCCCGGGTCTCCAACGCGTTGCGATAAACCCCACGGCACCCCGCAGGTCATCGGCCGCGTAGGCGGGGTGGGTGTGCAGCTGCCAAACACTGAGACCTGTTCCCAGCAAGAATGCCAGCATACTCAGAGCGGCAGCAAAGCGTGTGCGGCGTGTCAGCCAGGTCAATCCCGCTGCCACGAGTATATAGAACGGTGGAGAGTAGGTGAACGTGTAGCGCACATGGTAGAGTGGGGTCAGCAGCGAGCCCAGATTGATCAAGAAGAGGGGACCCAGTGTGATGCTTGCCAGCCATATGGGCTGTCTTAGTGCGCCGAGACCGCGGTCTCCTTGACTGCTGGGGAGGCGCGATTCTGGGGACAGAGCATATCGCCCCCCGTAAGGCGGCTCCGGGCGCACCACTATGCCCAGGATAAAAAGGCCGTTCACCATCACCAGCAGCGGCCAAACTTGCTCCCACTGCACCGACTGCCCGAAGGAGAAGGCGCTCCAGGTTTCCACAAAGGCCAGATGCCACGGAACGAAGCTGCGCCACGGAGGCACCGGCGGATCGATCGCCTGTCGCCACGCGATGGGCAGCCAGGGAACATACAGCACGACTGCCAACACCTGGGCGACGATCCACCTGGGCAACCAGCTCCAGACACGGCTTCGTGTTGAGACTGCATATAAAAAGGCAGCCAGCTGCAGTGCAATGATGAGGAAGGCAAAATAGTACAGGATGTACAGCCCGCCGGCAGCTGCCAGGACGTAATACCATGTTGCACGTTTTTCACCCTGAAGGATCTTCCACGCGTACCACCAGGTCAGCATTCCCACGACTGCGGCCAGCGTGTACATGCGAACTTCCTGAGAGTACCACAGATGAAAAGGGGAAATGGCAACCAGAAAGGCAGCGTACAACGCCGTTTGTTGACCCAGCAGCTTGCGCGCCAGACAAT
>Ga0308395_1000903_pt1 | contig 21258 bp, 20 predicted proteins | sample Hotspr20SampleP4_FD_202097 | JGI IMG/M metagenome (GOLD analysis project Ga0308395, IMG submission 202097) | Hot spring phototrophic mat microbial communities from Mushroom Spring, Yellowstone National Park, Wyoming, United States - 20050930_P4 ...
CGCAATACTTCCTGCACGTCAAGCGGCGCAGCCTGTTCACCTCGGGCGGACTGGGCACTATGGGATTTGCCCTGCCGGCGGCGATCGGGGTGCAACTGGGCCGCCCGGACGAGACGGTCTGGGTGATCGCCGGCGACGGCGGTTTCCAGATGACCATGGGCGAGCTGTCCACCGTGGCCAAGGAGGGGCTGCCGCTCAAGATCGCCATCTTCAACAACGGCTACCTGGGCATGGTGCGCCAGTGGCAGGACGTGTTCTACAACAAACGCTATGCCAGCACGGCGCTGTACAACCCCGATTTCGTCAAGATCGCCGAGGCCTATAACATCCCCGCGGTGCGCGTCACCGAGCGCGCTGGGGTGGCGCCGGCCATCCGCCAGGCTCAGGCGCACCACGGTGCCTTCCTGATCGAGTTCCAGGTCGAACCCTTCACCAACGTCTATCCGATGGTGGCACCCGGTAAGAGCAACGCCGACATGATCCGCCGGCCGTTGCCCGCAGAAGTTGAAGAGGAGTGAGCGCGATGAAACACACGATCATCGCCTGGATGGAAGACAAGCCCGGCGTGCTCAGCCGGGTGGCCGGTCTCTTCCGCCGGCGCAACTTCAACATCGAGAGCCTGACCGTGGGACACAGCGAGACGCCCGGCATCAGCCGCATGACCTTTGTCGTGGAGGGCGATGACCGCCAGATCCACCAGGTGCAGGCCCAGTTGTTCAAGCTGATCAACGTCACGGCGATCGAGGACGTCACCCACGCACCCGCCGTCATCCGCGAGCTGGCGTTGATCAAAGTGCGCGCCACCAGCGCCAATCGGGCCGAGATCATCCAGCTGGTCGACATCTACCGCGCCAACATCGTCGACGTGGACGTCGATTCGCTGATCATCCAAATTGCGGGCACCGAAGAGCGCATCGATGCGCTCGTCAAACTGTTACAGAATTTTGGGATTTTGGAAATGGTGCGCACCGGACAGGTGGCGATGGTGCGCGGCAGCAATGCCCAACCGCCCATCCGACACAACGGAGTGTCGTAATCGGGTGGGATGTGCTATCATAGGCCCTATGGACACCCAATCCCTGGAAAACCACTGATTCTACGCAAAGGAGTATGCGACCGTGGCCATCATCTACTATGACCAAGATGCCGATCTGGAGCTGCTCCAGGGCAAGAAAATCGCCATCATCGGCTATGGCAGCCAGGGGCATGCCCATGCCCTCAATCTGCGTGATTGCGGCGCCGATGTGCGCGTCGGGCTCTACGCCGGCAGCCCGTCCTGGGCCAAAGCCGAGGCCGATGGTCTGCGCGTCTTGCCGGTAGCCGCTGCCGCCGCGGAGGCCGATGTCATCATGCTGCTCATCCCCGACACCAGCCAACCCAAGGTCTACCAGGAAGCGATCGAACCGCAGCTCACCCCGGGCAAGACGCTCATGTTCGCCCACGGGTTCAACATCCGCTATGGCCAGATCGTGCCACCGCCTGACGTGGACGTCAGCATGGTGGCGCCCAAGAGTCCCGGCCATCGCGTGCGCGAACTCTTCCTCGAGGGCGTCGGCACCCCCTGTCTCCTGGCCGTTCACCAGGACGCCAGCGGCCAGGCGAAGCCGTTTGCGCTGGCCTATGCCAAGGGGCTCGGCGGCACGCGGGCGGGGGTCATCGAAACCACCTTTGCCGAGGAGACCGAAACCGACCTGTTCGGCGAACAGGCGGTCTTGTGCGGTGGCGTGAGCGCCCTGATCGAAGCCGGTTTCAACACCCTGGTCGAAGCCGGCTACCAGCCCGAAATCGCCTACTTCGAATGTCTGCACGAGTTGAAGCTGATCGTCGACCTGATCTACCAGGGCGGTCTCAGCTATATGCGTTACAGTGTGAGCGACACGGCGGAGCACGGGGACTATACAGCCGGCCCGAAGATCATCACCGACCAGACGCGCGCGGCGATGAAACAGCTCCTGGCGGACATCCAGTCGGGGGCGTATGCCGAAGCGTGGATCGCAGAGAATGCCAAAGGGCGGCCCTGGTTCGAGGAGCAGCGCCGCAAAGCACAACGCAGTGCGATCGAGCGCGTCGGCCGGCAGCTGCGCCGCATGATGCCGTGGCTCAACCCCAAGGAGATCGGTGCGTTGTGAGCTCAGCGTCATCCCAAAAGGAGGCAAGCGTCTATGGGTGATCCCGTACCCCAGGATACCCTGCTCATTTTCGACACCACCTTGCGCGATGGCGAACAATCGCCGGGCGCCACCCTCGCCGTCCACGAGAAGCTGGAGATCGCGCGCCAGCTGGCACGGCTGGGGGTGGACATCTGCGAAGCCGGCTTCCCGATCGCCTCGCCCGGCGACTTCGAAGCCGTCAGCCGCATCGCTGCCGAGGTCGGCCCGCTGACCGAAGGGCGCAAGACCGGCCAGCCGATGGTCATCGCGGCCCTGGCGCGGGCCCATCAGAAGGACATCTACCGCGCCTACGAAGCGGTCAAAGCGGCGCCGCGCCATCGCATCCACACCTTTCTGGCCACGAGTGACATCCACCTGCAGTACAAGTTGCAGATCAGCCGCGAGGAGTGTATTCGACGCGCCGTCGAAGCGGTCGCCTACGCGCGCAGCCTGTGCGACGACGTCGAGTTTTCGCCGGAAGACGCCGCGCGTTCCGATCCGGCGTTCCTGGTCGTCGTGCTCGGCGAGGTGATCAAAGCCGGCGCCACCACGCTCAACATCCCCGACACCGTCGGCTACACCACCCCGGAAGAGTTCGGCCCGCTGATCCGCTACCTGATCCAGCACACGCCCGGCGCGGAGCGCGTGGTCTGGTCGGTGCACTGCCACAACGACCTGGGACTGGCAACCGCCAACACCCTGGCCGGCATCCGCGCGGGCGCCCGTCAGGCCGAGGTGACCGTCAACGGCATCGGCGAAAGGGCCGGCAACACCTCGCTGGAAGAGGTGGTCATGGCCATCTACACGCGGCCGCAGCTCTTCGGCTTGAAGACCAACATCGACACCACCCAGATCATGCGCACCAGCCGCATGGTCAGCTCCTACACCGGCATCGTCGTGCAGCCCAACAAGGCGATCGTCGGCGCCAATGCCTTCGCCCACGAAGCCGGCATCCACCAGGATGGCATGCTCAAGAGCCATCTCACCTATGAAATTATGCGGCCCGAGACGATCGGTCTTTCCACCTCCCGCCTGGTGCTGGGCAAACACTCCGGCCGACACGCCTTTCGGGTGCGGCTGCAGGAACTGGGCTACACCGACCTGACCGAGGAAGAGATCAACCAGGCCTTCGAGCGGTTCAAGCGCTGGGCGGACAAGAAAAAGGTGGTCACGGATGCGGACATCGAGGCGATCATCGTGGACGAGATCTACCAACCCCCCGAGATCTGGCATCTCAATCACATCCAGGTCTCCTGTGGGGATCACAGCATGCCCACCGCCAGCGTCAGCCTGACCGGCCCGGATGGCCAGGTGTACGAAGAAGCGGCGTTGGGCTATGGCCCGGTGGACGCGCTGTACAAAGCCATCAACCGCATTGTGAAGGTGCCGAACACCTTGAACGAATTCAGCGTCAAAGCGATCACCGAGGGCATGGACGCCGCCGGCGAAGTGACCATCCGCATTCAGCCGGCCGAGGACGACCAAGACTGGCCCATCAACCCCCAAACGGGCCAACCGATTGTGCGCACGTACAGTGGCCATGGGGTGAGCACGGACATCATCGTGGCCAGCGCGCGGGCCTACATCAACGCGCTCAATCGTCTGATCGCCGACCGAGAGCGCCGGGCGCGGAAAGCCGCCCCCGCTGGGACATCCTCACCTTCAACAACCGAAATGCCCGTCCGGAACACCGCAGGAGAGCAGGAATGACATCCACACCACGTACCCTCTTCGACAAGATCTGGGATGACCACGTCGTCGTCGCGGAGGCGGACAGCCCCGCCGTGTTGTATATTGACTTACACCTGATCCACGAGGTCACCTCGCCTCAGGCGTTCGAGGGGTTGCGGCGGCGCGGGCTGCGCGTGCGGCGGCCCCACCAGACGGTGGCGACGATTGATCACAGCATCCCCACCACGCCGCCCGAGGTGCCGATCGCCGACCCCCAGGCCGCCCGTCAGATCGCGCAGATCGAGGTCAATTGCCGCGCGTTCGGCATCCCGCTCCACGGCATCGGCAGCGCGACGCGGGGCATCGTCCACGTCATCGGGCCGGAGCTGGGGCTGACCCAACCCGGCATGACCATCGTCTGTGGCGACAGCCATACTTCGACCCACGGCGCGTTCGGGGCGCTCGCCTTCGGCATCGGCACCAGCGAGGTTGAGCATGTGCTCGCCACCCAATGCCTGCTGCAGCGCAAGCCGCGCACCTGCCAGGTGTTCATCGCGGGCTATCTACGCAAAGGGGTGACGGCCAAAGACCTCATCCTGGGCCTGATCGCCCAGATCGGCAGCGGAGGGGGCACCGGTTATGTGTTCGAGTACGCCGGTCCGGCCATCCGCGCCCTCTCGATGGAAGAGCGCATGACGGTGTGCAACATGAGCATCGAGGCCGGCGCCCGGGCGGGCATGATCGCCCCGGACGACACCACCTTCGAGTACCTGGCCGATCGCCCGTACGCCCCCAAAGGTGCCGCCTGGGACGCGGCGCTGCAACGCTGGCGGGCCCTGCCCAGCGACCCCGAGGCCCGTTTCGACCATACCATCACGCTGGATGCCACCCGCCTGGAGCCGATGATCACCTATGGCACCAACCCGGCCATGGCCATCCCGATCACCGGCAGCGTCCCCGATCCTGCCGATGTGCCCGATCTCGGCGAACGCCAGGCTAGGGAAAAGGCCCTGCGCTATATGGGCCTCCGACCCGGCCAACCGCTGCTGGGCCACCCCGTAGACGTGGTGTTCATCGGCAGCTGCACCAACGGGCGGCTTTCCGACCTGCGCCAGGCGGCCCACATGCTCCGAGGACGGCGGGTCAAGGCAGGGGTGCGCGTGTTGGTGGTGCCGGGCTCCCAATCGGTCAAGCGGGCGGCGGAAGCGGAGGGATTAGACCGCATCTTTCGCGAAGCGGGCGCGGAATGGCGCGAATCGGGCTGTAGCATGTGCATCGCCATGAACGGCGACCAGCTGCAGCCGGGACAGTATGCCGTGAGCACCAGCAACCGCAATTTCGAAGGCCGCCAAGGGCCGGGCGGTCGCACCTTCCTCGCCAGTCCGCTGACCGCCGCCGCAGCCGCCATCACCGGTGTGGTCACCGATCCACGCACCCTGTTGGAGTAGCCGAACAATGCAACCCTTCACCCGAATCACCAGCCGAGTCGTCGCTTTGCTCATTGACAACATTGACACGGATCAAATCATCCCGGCGCGTTTCCTGAAGACGATCCACAAAGAGGGCCTGGGGCAGCACTTGTTTGCCGATTGGCGCTACGACCCCGATGGCCGCCCCAAGCCGGATTTTCCCCTCAATCGGCCCGAGGCGCGCGCGGCCCACATCTTGCTCGTGGGCGACAACTTCGGTTGCGGCTCCAGCCGCGAGCACGCCGCGTGGGCATTGACGGATTTCGGCTTCCGGGCCGTCATCAGCACTTCCTTTGCCGACATCTTTCGCAACAATGCGCTCAAAAACGGCCTGTTGCCGGTGGTGGTGGACGCCGCTACCCACCGCCAGATCGGCGCGATGGTGGCGGCTGACCCGTCCACCGTCCTCACCCTGGACCTGGCCGAACAAAGTCTCACGTTGCCCGACGGGCAATCGGTGCGCTTCCCGATTGATGCCTTTAACCAGCGCTGCCTGTTGGAGGGCCTTGACGAGTTGGGATACTTGCTGAAGCAAGCGCCGCTTATCGAGGCGTACGAGGCAGCGCATCCGGCACGCGTTGACACCCGCATGATGGAGGAGTGAATGGAGACGCCGCAGGGCCAAGCTCGGGTATTTCTTTATGACACCACCTTGCGCGATGGCACCCAGCGCGCGGGAATCTCGTTGTCGGTGGACGACAAGCTGAAAATCGCCCACCGTCTCGACGCATTCGGCATGCACTACATCGAGGGTGGGTGGCCCGGCTCCAACCCCAAGGATGCGGAGTTCTTCCGACGGGCGCGGGCGATCTCCTTTTCCCATGCGCGATTGGCCGCCTTCGGCAGCACCCGGCGCAAAGAGATCCGTCCGGAAGAAGATGCCAACCTGCTCGCGCTCTTGGAAGCGGAGACGCCGGTCGTCACCCTGGTGGGCAAGAGCTGGGACATGCACGTGACGGAGATCCTCGCCACCACCCTGGAAGAAAACCTCGCCATGATCCGCGACAGCATCCGCTTCGTCAAAGCGCAGCACCGCGAGGTGCACTTCGACGCGGAACACTTCTTCGACGGCTATAAAGCGAACCCCGATTATGCGCTGGCGACCCTGCAGGCGGCGGCCGAGGCGGGCGCGGATGTGTTGGTGCTATGCGACACCAACGGAGGCTGTCTGCCGTGGGAGGTCGAGGCGATCACGCGCGCGGTGGCCGAGCGGTTCACCACGCCACTGGGCATCCACTGCCACGATGACACCGGCTGTGGCGTGGCCAACACGCTGGCGGCCGTGCGGGCCGGCGCCGTCCACGTCCAGGGGACGATCAACGGCTATGGCGAGCGCGTCGCCAACGCCAACCTGTGCGTCATCATCCCGAATCTGCAGCTCAAGATGGGCATCTGCTGCGTGTCGCCGGAGCAGCTGGCGCATCTCACCCAGCTGTCGCGCTTCGTCGCCGAGATCGCCAACCTGACGCACGACGATCACCAACCCTATGTCGGCGCCAGCGCCTTTGCCCACAAGGGCGGGCTGCACGTCGCCGCCATGCTGAAAAACCCGTCCAGCTATCAGCACATTGATCCGGCCTGGGTGGGCAACGAGCGGCGCAGCGTGGTGTCGGAGCTCTCCGGGCGCGGCAATGTGATCGAGAAGGCACGCCAGCTGGGCATCGAAGTGGACAGTGCGCAGATCGCCGAGGTGTTGGAGCAGATCAAGCAAATGGAAGCGAAAGGCTTCACCTACGAGGGTGCGGAGGCTTCCTTTGAGCTGATGTTGCGCCGCACCCTGCCGAGCTATGTCCCCCCCTTTGAGCTGATTGACTTTATGGTGTTGGTCGAGCGGCGGCGTGGGCGTGGGCTGTTGGCCGAGGCAACCGTCAAAGTGCGCGTCGGCCCCAAGATCGTCCACACCGCCGCCGAGGGGAACGGCCCGGTCAACGCACTGGACGCAGCGCTGCGCAAGGCGCTGCTGGACGTCTACCCCAGCCTGGCCACCGTCAAATTGGTGGACTACAAAGTGCGCATCCTGGACAGCGACAAGGCGACGGGCGCCACGACGCGCGTGCTCATTGACACGCGCGACGGCGCCTACCAATGGAGCACGGTCGGCGCCAGCACCAACATCATCGAAGCCAGCTGGCGCGCGTTGGCAGACAGCATGGAATATGCCCTGCTCCACGAAGCGGAGCGAAGGCGAGCTGCATGATGCATCCTTCGGCACAAAAAGTGGCCCAGGCGGCCCAGGAGATAGGATTAAACATCGAGATCGTCGAATTCGCCGAGACGACGCGCACCGCGCCGGACGCGGCCAACGCCATCGGCTGCCACGTCGCCCAGATTGTCAAGAGCTTGCTCTTCCTCGTCGGCGATCAGCCGGTGCTCGCACTCGTCTCGGGCGCCAATCGGCTGAGCGAGGCGAAATTGGCCACGCTGCGCAACACCACGCCCCAGCAGGTGCGCCGCGCGGACGCCGAAACCGCCAAGACGATCACCGGCTTCGCCATCGGGGGCATCCCCCCGTTCGGGCATGTCTTCCCCCTGCCGGTGTACATTGATGCCGATCTGATGGGTTTCAACGTGGTGTGGGCAGCGGCCGGAACGCCGCACAGCGTGTTTGCCATCACACCGCATGACCTGATCCGTGCTACCCAAGGTATCATTGCCGACTTGAAGACGGAGTGACCAGCCACCATGCACTACACGATCACCCTCCTTCCCGGCGATGGCATCGGCCCGGAGATCATCGCCGAGGCGCGCAAGGTGCTTGAGACGGTCTTGCAGCGCGCCGGCCACCGCGTGACGTTCCAAGAAGGCCTGATCGGCGGGATCGCCATTGACGAAACGGGCGGTCCGCTGCCGGATGCGACGCTGGCGATGTGTCGGCGCAGCGACGCGGTCTTGCTGGCTGCCGTGGGCGGCCCACGCTGGAGCGACCCGCGCGCCGAGGTGCGCCCGGAACAGGGACTGCTGAAGATCCGCAAGGAGCTGGGCCTGTTCGCCAACCTGCGCCCGGTGCGGGTCATCCCGGCGCTGCTGGCGGCCAGCCCCCTCAAGCCCGAAGTGATCGCCGGCGTCGACCTGGTCATCGTGCGCGAGCTGACCGGCGGTCTGTACTTCGGGCAACCGCAAGGGCGCGAACAGACTCCCCAAGGGCGCGCCGCCGTGGACACCTTGCGCTACAATGAGCGCGAAATCGAACGCCTGATGCGCGTCGCCTTCGACCTGGCGCGCACGCGCCGCCGCAAGCTCACCTCGGTGGACAAGGCCAACGTGCTGGCGACCTCGCGCCTCTGGCGGGAAGTGGCCCACGAAGTCGCGCGGGATTACCCCGACGTGGCCTATGAGGATGTGCTGGTGGACGCGTGCGCTATGTACCTGATGCGCCGCCCCGCCGACTTCGATGTCATCGCCACCGAGAACATGTTCGGTGACATCCTCTCCGACGAAGCTTCTATGTTGACCGGCTCGCTGGGGATGTTGCCCTCGGCCTCGTTGGGAGAGGGCCGCCCCGGCCTGTTTGAGCCGATCCACGGCTCCGCACCCGACATCGCCGGCAAGGGCATCGCCAACCCCCTTGCCATGATCCTCAGCGCTGCCATGTTGTTGCGCCTCGGGCTGGGGTTGCCGCGCGAAGCCGCGGTGATCGAGCGCGCCGTCGAGACCGTCCTGGCCGCCGGCTACCGCACCGCCGACCTGGCCGCCGCCGGCGAGCCCACGGTGAGCACGCGCGCCATGGGCGACCTGGTCGTAGCCGCTTGTGAGAAGGAGTTGACCGATGCGCAGTGATGTCATCAAACGTGGATTCGAACGGGCACCGCACCGCAGTCTGCTCAAAGCGGTGGGTGTCCGCGATGCCGACATGGGCAAACCGTTCGTCGCCATCGTCAACAGCTATGTGGATATCATCCCCGGCCACGTCCATCTGAACGCGTTCGGCGAGCTGGTGCGCCAGGCGGTGCGCGAAGCGGGCGGCGTGCCCTTCATGTTTCACACCATCGGGGTGGACGACGGCATCGCCATGGGCCACATCGGCATGAAGTACAGCCTGCCCAGCCGTGAGCTGATCGCCGATTGCGTGGAGACCATGATCAAGGCGCACTGGTTCGACGGCATGGTCTGCATCCCCAACTGCGACAAGATCGTGCCCGGCATGCTGATGGCCGCCTTGCGCTGTAACATCCCCACCATCTTTGTCAGCGGCGGGCCGATGGCGGCCGGTCGGACGCCGGGCGGCCAGGTGGTGGACTTGATCAGCGTGTTCCAGGCCGTGGGCGCCTATCAGAAAGGGCTCATCTCCGCAGAACAGCTGCAGGAAATCGAAGACAGCGGGTGTCCCACGTGCGGTTCATGTTCCGGCCTGTTCACCGCCAACAGCATGAACTGCCTGTGTGAGGCGCTTGGCCTGGCCCTGCCCGGCAACGGCACCATCCTGGCGATTGATCCACGGCGCCAGGAGCTGGCCCGCGCCGCGGGGCGACAGATCATGCGCCTGATCGAAATGGACCTCAAGCCGCGCGATATCGTCACCCGCGCGGCGATTGACAACGCCTTCGCGCTCGACATGGCGATGGGGGGCAGCACCAACACGGTGTTGCACACGATGGCATTGGCGTGGGAAGCGGGCATCCCCTATCCGCTGGAGCGCTTGAACGCGCTCAGCCGCCAGGTGCCCACGTTGTGCAAGGTCAGCCCTTCCGCGCCTTATCATATGGAGGACGTGGATCGCGCCGGAGGCGTCAGCGCCATCCTCTGGGAACTCAGCAAGAAGCCGGGCATTTTGCACCTGGATCAGATGACCGTCACCGGCCAGACCTTAGGGGAGAACATCGCAGGGTGCGACAGCCAGGACCTGGAATGCATCCGCCCCGTGCATGACCCCTATAGCCCCACCGGTGGCCTGACCATCTTGTTCGGCAATCTGGCGCCCGAAGGCGCCGTGGTCAAGACCGCCGGCGTCCTGCCCGAGATGCTGCGGCATCGTGGGCCGGCGCGGGTGTATGACAGCCACGATGCGGCCAATGCCGGCATCCTGAGCGGCGAGGTGCAGCCGGGCGAGGTGGTGGTCATCCGCTATGAGGGTCCGCGCGGCGGGCCGGGGATGCAAGAGATGCTGGCGCCCACCAGCAACATCATCGGGATGGGGTTGGAAAGCTCCGTCGCGCTGGTGACAGACGGGCGTTTCTCCGGCGGCACGCGCGGCGCCTGTGTCGGGCACGTGAGCCCGGAGGCGGCTGCGGGAGGCCCCATCGCACTCGTGCGCAATGGGGACATCATCGAGATTGATATCCCGGCCGGCCAGCTGAACGTGGCCCTGTCTGACGAAGAAATGGCCCGCCGCCGCGCCACGTGGCAACCACCTGCCCAATCCCATCTCAGCGGCTGGCTGGCCCGCTACGCGCGCATGGTGACCAGCGCCAGCCGCGGCGCCGTGTTGGAGATACCCGACAGGTGACCCGCACACCGCCCTAACGCGAGGGCGACTCCGCAGCGGCGCGCTGCACGTCCGCGGCAATCCACTGCTCCAGGATCTCACGGGCCAGCGCGGATGGGATGGCGAAGCTGATCCCCTCGGCCACACCGACGCGGCGGTTCTCGCGGATGAGAAATGTGTTGATGCCGATCACCTCGCCGTGCTGGTTCACCAATGGCCCGCCGGAGTTGCCCTTGTTGATCGCGGCATCCGTTTGAATCAGCCCGCTGATCCGAATGCCGCCGTCCAGCTCGACCGAACGGTTGATGCCGCTGATGACCCCCACGGTGACGGAGTTGGGAAAATCGCCCAGGGCACTGCCGATCGCGACGACCCACTCGCCCAGGCGCACGGCGTTCGAATCGCCCCAGACGGCGACCGGCAGGCCTGCCCGTTCCACGCGCACCAGAGCCATCTCCCGTTGCGCATCGAGGGCCACCAAGCGCGCCGGCAGCTCCTGTCCGCTCGCCAGGATGACGGTCAGCTGACCCGTGCCCTGCACGACGTGATAGTTGGTCGCGATATATCCGCGCGCGTCAATGATGGTGCCCGAGCCCCGCACACGCGTGTTCAGGTCATTTCGGCCCACGCTGGTCGCCGGGCGTTGATTCACGATGGTCACGACGGCGGGCAGAACACGCGCCACGCTGTCCGCCAGGGAGGGGGTCGCCGTCGGCGTGGGCAGGAGTGCGGTGGGCGTCGGCGTGGGGGGCGGGGGCGGGGTCGGGGTCGGAGTCGGGGTGGGGGAGGCGAGCGGGGTTTCCGCGGCCACCGGCTCACACACCGGTGGAGCGAGCGCCTCAACCGGCGTCGGCGCGGCGCTCAGCGACACACCGCCGGCCCATAACACCAGCCCACCCCCGACAATGCCACCCAACAGGCCACCAATAGAGAATGAAACCGTGACCAGCACCACGATCATGCAGGTGGTGAGCGACGCGCGTTGCGCCAAGAAACCCGACCACGGGGCGGTTGAAGAGGACTTTTCGTTCATGGATTCCCGCATGCCGGCACTAGAGCGTCTCCACGACACTTTCGCCGTTCTCCTTGCGCACGCGCACCACGTGGTCGGTCACTTCCTCGAAAGTGTCATCGTGGCTGATGACGAAGAGTTGGGACAGGCCGGTGTTGCGGATCGCCACGATCTGTTCGGCCAGGTTGCCGCGCCGCGTGCGGTCCAGATTGGAGGTGGGCTCATCAAAGAAAGCGACATCCACTTTTGAGAGTTCGCGCAGCAAGGCCAGGCGCACCGCCAGCGCGGCGGCCATTTGTTCGCCGCCCGACAGCTGCGCGAAATCGCGTTCGCGGCCGTCCACTTCCAGGACGATGCCGTAGTCCTCGTTCCAATGCAGGCGCGAGGTCGGATCCGCCATGATCTCCCGGAAGATCCGGGTGGCCGCCGCCGAGACCCGACCGGCCACCATGCGCACCAGATGCGGGCCGGCATTGTGGATGACGGTGCGCACGAATTCGATCACCTGATCGGTGTGCTCCAGCCGTTTCCGCGCTGCTTGCGCGTCCTGGAGTTCCGCCTGGGCGCGTCCCGTCTCCGCGACCTCGCGTTCCACGTGTTTCAATTGCTCCCGCAGCACCTTGAGCTCGCCAGCCAGCCTGGATGCGTCACGTTGCAGCCCTTCCTCTTCCCGGCGCACTTCCTCCAACGCATCCGGATCAAACCCGGCGGCCAGTTTCGTGCGCTCTTCGGAGACCTGGCTGCGCTGCGATTCCAGGTCCTGGAGTGCCTGCCCGATGCGTGCGACCCGCGTTTGCCATTCGGGCAACTGCTCGGCCAGGTCTTTGTTCTCCAAAAAGCGCCTGTAGTGCGGTTCCAACTTCGTCATCTCAGTGCGCAGCTGCTCTATGCGCGCGTCCAGGTCGGCATACGGACGCAATGCCGCTTCCAGTTCGGTGATCTTTGCCTGCAGGTCTTTGATCTCCCCTTGTGTGGATGCAATGTTGCGCGTGATGGTCTCGCGTTGCTGGGCGATGCCGGAGAGGCGCTGATATTCCGCGCGCGGATCCCCCAGCGCCTTCAGTTCGTTTTCCCAAGCGCGGAGAGATTCGGGCACCGCCTCGAGCTCCGCCAGGCGTCGGCGCCAGTCTGCTCTTTCCGCGCGCAGTCGGGCCAGCCGCTCCGCCCAATCCCTGCGCGCCCGCTCATCCGGCAGTTGGTGCAACTGCGCCTGCAGCTCTGCACGGCGCTCGTCGTGCTGGCGGATCCTTTCGGACAATTCAGCGATCTGTCGGTGCAGCGCCCTGGATTGCCTTTGCAGCGCCTCGATCTGGGCCCGGTTTCGCGCCAGCAGATCGTCGCGATGCGCCGCGGAGAGCGGTTGTTCACAGACGGGGCAGATGGCCGCCTCGGCCGTCTCCAGCGCCGCGATCTGTTTTTTCAAGCGCTCGGCCTCGGCTCGCAAGATGCCCTGTTGCTGTTCCACGGCGCTTTTGTCCGCGCGCGCCTGCTCCAGCGCCTGTTCCGCCATCCGCAGCGCCTCTTCGAGCCGGTGTCCTTTCGCCAGCGCCTCTTTCACCGCCTTGAGGCGCATCCAGTGCTGAGCCATCTCGTCGCGCAGCTTCTGCAGCTGCTGGTGCGCCAAGCTCAGCTCGCGCATCTCCTCGCGCAGCCGCTGGATTGCGCCTTCTAGCTCCTCCTGACGGGCGACCAGGGGGCGGAGCGCGTCCATCTGGGCGGCCGCTTGCTCCGCCTCTTGCAAATTGATTTCCAGTTGCCGCACTCGGTCCTGTTTCAGCGCGACGTGATGTTCCAGGTCGCGCTGGCCTTCGCGCAGCGCGTCACGCTGCCTGCGCTCGTCCTCCAACCGGGCCAGGTGCTGCTGCGCTGCCAGGTATGCCGGATAATCCGCACGGCACTCCTCGACGATCCGGGCAGCCTTTTCAGCCCTGTCGAGCTCCGCCTGGGCCATCTCCCGCTGTTTTTGGGCCTCGGCGATGCGGATTTCGAGCTGCCTTAATCGGTTTTCCAGGGCATCCAGTTGCTGCCTCAGGGCTTCCAGCGCCTCTCGCCGCCTGGTCACAGTCTCCAGTTGGCGGCGGATCGCTTCCAATCTTTTCTCCGCCTCCGAAATTCTGTCTCTCAGCGCCTCCACCTGGCGTTCCAGCTCGGGCAGGCGCCTCACCCGTTCTTCCAGCGCGGCAATGCGCGCCCGCACTTCGGCCATGCGGTCTCTGAGGTAATGGCGCGTCTCCCGCAGGGAGTCATACACCTTCTCGAAGTCGTCCACCTGCAGCAGGCGGTCAAACGTCACCTTGCGTTCTGCGCGGGACTGCAAGAAGGCGGCCGTGAGCAACCCCTGGGGCACGCCGATGGCATCGCGGAACAAGACCGCCGGATCGGCCGTCCCTTCGAGCCCCAGGTGTTCCTTGAGCCAGTCCAGCACGTCTTTGCGCCCGTTCACAATTTTGCCCTTGAGTTCGGGATCGTAGACATAATACTCGGAAGCCTTGCCAAAACGCCGCACCACCTGATAGACGCGCTCATCTGTGCCCGAGACAAAGTGGACGGTGACACAGCCGCTTTCCTCTCCCTGGCGGATGAAATCGGACTGGCGCGAGGGCGGGTGGTTGAAGAGGGCTGAGCCGATCGCCTCGAGCAAGGTGCTCTTGCCGGCGCCGTTCTCGCCGCAGATGGCGTTGGTGCCTGCGGCAAACTCAACCGTCTGATTCCGGTAGCTCTTGATGTTCTCCAGTTCCACACGGAGGATGCGCATCACCGCAATTCCTTACACGTCCGAAACATGCAACTGGTGCTCTTCCAGCTGGTGCTGCACATATTCCACGATGCTCTGGGGAGAGGATCCTTCCAGCACCATGCGTTTGAGGTCCAGGGCCAGATGCGCCCACTGCGCCGCCTGGGGCCGATACCGCGCATCCTGCTCGAAGAGCCCCTGCAACGCGCGTTGCACGAGCTCTTCATAGGAGGCGGACTCCTCGGCTGGGAAGGTGCCGCGTGCCACGGTGCGGTTGGTGACGCGCACGAGCAGCGGTTCGAGCTGTTGTCCCACGATGGCGCGCACCCGCTCGACGTCAACGCGCTCGGCGGCGAACTGCCAGACGCCCTCCAGGACGACCTCGACCACCGGCCGCGGCGGAGGGGGATGCCCGGTTTGCCTGGCCAGCTCGTCGGCGAGCGCCTGATACAGACGGTCCACATTCTGGAAGCGATCCACGTGGACTCTCACCTGCAGGAACGACCGGCGGGGGTTCTGGATACGGCGTGGGCGGTGGAGAGGGTCTGCGGCGGTGTCCACTTCGACCAGATAGAAGCCCCGTTCGGGCCATGCCGTCTCTTCGATGCTACACGTCTCCGGCGAGCCGGGATTGAAGATCCAGTTTTCGCGCTCATAGGGCTTGTGGATGTGCCCCATCGCCAGGTAGTGCACGAATTCGCGCAGCGGTGTCAACACGCTCTGCGGCACGGTGGCGAAGTAGCGGGGCAAGACGTCATCCGGGCCGGCGTGCAGCATCATGACGACGTAGTCCACGTGGCGGTGATCCATCTCGGCGAGCGCGTCTCGGAGCATCTGGAGCACCTGTTTGGTGACGGCCCCATAATAGGGGGTGCCGTAGACCCGCACGACCCCCTGAGGATCGCGGCGCGGCCTCAAATCGGCATACGCGCCGGTAAAGCCATCCCATGCTTTTAAGACCGCCTTGCCGTTCTGGAAGGACGGCCGCAGCGCCATCAGATAGCCGCGATCGGCCAGGAAGTCCATCCAGGAGATGGCATCCTGATAATGCGAGCGATCGTGGTTTCCCTCGATCGCCAACACCGGGATGCCTTCCTGCTTTAACAGCTCCAGCCAGACGACCGCCTGAAGCAGCGTGGGTGGGTCAATCGCCCGTTTGTGGAAGAGATCGCCTGCGAGCACCACAAAGTCCACCTGCTCTTCGACGGCGCGTCGGACGATATACTCAAACGCCCGGCCAAAATCGTTGAATCGCTCCTGGTGGCCATACTGCTGATAACCGAGATGGATGTCGGAAAGGTGCAGGAACCGGCAACGCATTGCTGGACCTCCTCGTGCTCCGCTGGTGGGTGATTATACCCTGCTGTGCCGGAGTTGGCCAAGTATGGTGACCACCGGGGTGTATTTCGGTTGAGAGGCACGTTGGCATAGTCCTCTGTGGGAGAGGGAGCGTGCTCCGTGTGCTTAGAACATCTGTTCTACCCCCACGCCCGCCGCGCCGGGAGAGGGGGTTGGGGATGCGGGAGACAGCGCCCCCCCAAAAATGATGCAAATGCACTAGAAAAATGATGCAATGCCCCCCTCTTGACTTTTCGAAAACCGTGGTATAATAGGAATAGAACATATGTTCGCAGCCGCGAAGCCACCTTATCCGACACACACAGGAGGAAAACGCAAATGGACCACCAACCGCTCGCACCACCCACCGAGACGCCGCCGGCCACCCGCCACCAGGTCGTCTACCACCACATCCACACCCTGCGCACCGCGCTGGAGACGTTCGACCAATTCCTGCGCACCGGCGACTTCTCCGCATCCACCCGCGCCGACCTGACCGGTCTGATCCATCCGCTGGCGCAGGTCATCAAGCACATCAGCGCCGTCCTCCTCGCCGAGCTGGATGACGCCTCCGACACCGTTTGCGACGATCGCCGCCCGCGCGAATGGGCGCGCTCGAACAGGGCCATCGTCGAGGCCAAGTTGCCGCCCAAGACGCTGATGGAATTCCAGGCGCTGATCCAGGAGGGCCTTCTCACCGGGCTGCCGGACGACCATCGGTGGCCTCTGATCGCCGCGCTCGACGCCTGTGCCGCCGCGCCGCGCACCGCGCCCGCGCCGGCCACCCCGCAGGAGGTAGGCCGATGAACGCCACCCGCCCTATCCCCACCGAAAGCGCTGCCCCGCGGCACGCCACCCCCCCGGCGCACCGTCACATCACCTGCGCCGGCTGTCCCCGCTCCGGCGCCAGCACCGCCAGCTGCCTCGAGACCCTGTGCAACCGGCTGGAAGCCTTCATCGCCTGCGCCCGGTGTGACACCTTCCTCGCGCTGCGCCCCTACCACCTCCTCGCGCCGGGGCTGATGCTCGGCCTGGCCTATGTGGAATTCCTCCGCATGCTCGAACGCCACGCACTGTTTCACCGCCAGACGCTCCGGCGCGTGACCAACCTCATCTACCAGATGGAAGACGTGTTGGTCAACGGACTCACCCGCTCCGACGAACCACCCGCAACACCTAGCGAGGAGGTCTTCTGATGGACACCTACCTGGACGCATCTCCCGCTGCCGACGATTCGGACGGGCACGACGGTCGGGCGCGCGGCATACGGCGCAGCCGCCGCGACCCGCTCGCCATGCAGATCAACATGTTGCTCGACGCCCTGCTCTGGCTGGCGATCCGCCTCAACGGGCGGGATGCCGAGGCACTGACCCTCACCGAGCTGGGCCGCCTCTTCAGCCTGCACGGCGAGAACTTCGCCATGCTGGCCGAACGGCTCGGCCGCGCCGGCGTGCTCGCCCCCAAGACGGTGCAGCAGATCTGCCTGGCCTACGACCAGGGCCTCTTTGAGCTGTTGCGCTATCGAGGGCCGGTGCGATGAACGCGCGCCGCCACCCCACCCACCGCCTGGTCACCTGGCTGTATGGCCTTGTCCTGGAGCTGTGGAGCTATGTCCTCGCCCAGACGTACACGCCGCGCCACCCCGCCGCCTGAGCCGGGCGCCGCCCTCCAGGAAGTCGTCGCCGACGCGCTGCGCCGCCTGCAGCAACTCGGCGCCTACCTCGACGCCCACCAGGACGAGCTGTCCACCGCCGAGCTGGCACGCCTGCTGTCCGTCCACGGCGAGAACGCGGTGCGCATCGGCCGCCTGTTGCGCGACGCGCGCGCCCTCTCCGGCGACGCCGCCGACGGCCTGCTCGACGCGGTGGGCAAGGCGCTCGACGAGATCGCCACCCAATGGGGAATCGAACTATGAGCCGCACGCCCGGCCTCGACGCCTTCCGCCGCGCCCTGCACCGCCTGCGCCGCCCACCCCGCGCCGAACTGCCCCGCCCGCGCGACCCCTTCGAAGCCTGGGTCGACTATCGCCTCTGCCAGCTCGAAAACTGGCAGACCTGGATCATCCGCCTGCTGATCGGCAGCCTGGCGGTGCAGGTCGGCCTCAAACTGCTGGAGCTGCTGCGATGAAACCGGACGCCCCATCGCCCCCACCACCCACCCGACGGCGCATGCCGCCGCGCACCCCGGCCGGACGCCGACTCCGCCCCGCCAGGTGGGCCGCCGCATCCCAGCACGCCCGACCCCCAGGAAGCCAAGCGCCATGATCGAATCGGTTAAATCCATCGCCCAACTCAAACACCTGCTCACCTCGATCCAGCTCTTCAGCCGGCTGGTGCTGCAACGGCCGCTCTACCCCTATCAGCTGGCCGCCGCCGACGCCGTCGTCCAAGCCTGCCTCGCCCGAAAAGGGCTCGAGTTCCTGCTCGTCTTCCCGCGCCAGGCGGGCAAGGACGAGACGATCGCCCAGGTCACCGCCTTCCTGCTCACCCTCTTCCAGCGCACCGCGGCGCGCATCGTCCACGTCTACCCGACGCGCCAGCAGCTCGTCGTCGGCACGGCGCGCCTGCTGCCCTACGTCCACCACCCGCTGGCCGCCGGCCGCGCCTGGACGAAATCCGACCCGCCGCGCATCGGCATCGGCACGGCCTATTGCACCTTCTTCTCCGGCCATCCCCGGGCACGCAGCGAAGGCGCCACCGCCAACCTGTTGCTCATCATCAACGAGGCGCAGGATCAGGACGAAGCCACCATCGAACGCCGCTTCACCCCTATGCGCGCCTCGACCAACGCCACCGCCCTCTACGCCGGCACGGTGCGCACCACCGCTGACTACCTGTGGCGCATCAAGACGCGCCTGGAACGCCTCGAAGCCCAGGACGGCATCCGCCGCGTCTTCCTCGTCACCCCCGACGTCGTGCGCCAGTCCAACCCCGCCTACGGCACGTTCGTGGACGCACAGGTGCGCCTCAAGGGCCGCCAGCATCCCGCGGTGAAGAGCGAGCTCTTCTGCGAGCCGATCGACACCCTCAGCGGCCTCTTCCCCGAACGCCGCATCGCCCTCATGACCGGCACGCACGCCCGCCAGCGCACCCCCACGCCCCACACTACCTACCTGGCCACCCTGGACGTCGCCGGCCAGGACGAAGCCGCCACCGCCGGCACGCTCAAACGCCCCGCGCGCGACTACACCGTGTGCACCATCTTCCAAGTCTCGCCCGGAGCGCTCGGCCCGATCTACCGCGCCGTCGACGCTCTCATCGACCACGGATCGCGCCACTTCCAGTCCGCCCCCGGCGCGCCGCCCCTGCTCGACCGCCTGGTGGCCTATCTCAACCTCTGGCAGCCCATCGCCCTGATCGCCGATGCCTCCGGCGTCGGCCAGGGCCTGGTGGACGCGCTCGCCCGCGCCTGGCCACGCCCGATCATCCCCGTCCACTTCACCGCCCTGCGCAAGAGCGCCCTCGGCCACGCCTTCATCGCCCTGATCGAGACCGGCCGCTTCCAGTACTGGACGCCCGACGACCCCGACGCCTGGACCTTCTACGAACAATGCCGCCACTGCACCTACGAAATCCAGGAAGGCCTGCCGCCGGAGCGTGGCCTGCGCTGGTACGTGCCCGCCCACGCCACCACCACCCGCCCCGACGGCACCACCACCCCCGTCCACGACGACCAGCTCATCAGCGCCGCCCTGGTCGCCGAAGCCGACCGCCTCTACCGCCAGGGCAAACTCTTCCTGGGCAGCTGCACCTCCGAGGTGCTGCGCCTGCCGCGTCGGGAGCGCGCCGAATGGACATGAGCACGCCCCGCAGATCGCCCAGCCGCTTCCCCCCTCCCCCCACCCGGGGCGCTATCTCCCTCGCCCGCCGCGGCGGGCGAGGGGAGGGACGTGTACCCCCCCACCCCGGCGTGGAGAAGGGCGGGGGTGGAGACATTGATCACCTAGAAAGGAGCACCAGACAATGATCAAACTGCAATGGCCCGCCTTCCTGCAGCGTAAAACACGCACCACCCTGCGCACCCAGGACAACTCCACCTGGAACATCATCCCCACCCACCAGGTCGAAACACGCCCCTGGCCACCCAGCGCGCCCGCCGACCGACCCTGGTCCGCCCTGGCCCAAGACCTCGACGACGCCCTGGAAGCCTGGCGCAAGAACTTCTTCATCCGCCAGATCGTCCGCCTCACCACCGCCTACGTCGTCGGCGACGGCATCACCCTGAGCGCGCGCCATCCCTACGCCACCCACTGGCTGCCCACCTTCTGGCAGCACCCCCAAAACCGCATGCCATCCCGCCTTGCCCAGTGGTGCGATGAACTCACCCGCGCCGGCGAACTGTTCATCCTGCTGTTCCCCAACCCCATCGACGGCATGCAATACATCCGCGCCGTCCCCGCCCGCCAGATCGTCGCCGTCGAAACCGCACCCGGCGACTACGAGTCCGAAACCGGCTACCTGGAACTCACCGACCAGCCCGGCGACCGCGACGCGCCACCCTTCACCCGTCGCTGGCGCTCCCCCCGCACCGCCGCGCCCGACGAACCCTGTATGCTCCACCTGGCCGTCAACCGCCCCGTCGGCGCTACCCGCGGCGAATCCGACCTGACGCCCATCCTCCCCTGGGCGCAACGCTACGCCCAGTGGCTGAAGGATAGAGTCCGCTTCAACGCCCTCCGCACCGACATGGCCACCGCCTGGATCAAAGTCCAAGACGAAACCGCCATCCAACGCAAACGCATGGAATACGCCGCCAACCCACCCACCGGCGGCAACATCTTCATCACCGGCCCGGGCGAAGAGATCTCCTTCCCCGCCGCCAACATCGACGCCGGCGACGCCTCGCCCGACGGACTCGCCCTCCGCCTGGCCATCGCCGCCGGCGCCAACGTCCCCCTCCACTACCTGGGCGAAGGCGCTTCCGCCACCCGATCCACCGCCGCCGAAATGGGCGACCCCACCCGTCGCCACTACCGCATGCGCCAACTCGAATTCGCCACCTTCCTGTGCCAACTGGCCACCACCGCCTGGCATCGCCGCTGCGCCATCCTGCGCACCCGCCCCGTCGATCCCGCCATCACCGCCGAAACACCCGACATCTCCCGCGAAGACAACCAGGCCCTGGCCCAGTCCGCCCACACCATCGTCCAGGCCTTCGCCATCATGAAACAAAACGGCTGGATCGACGACCGCACCGCCATCCAGCTCACCTTTAAATTCGCCGGAGAAATCCTCAGCGAAGAACACATCAACCAAATCCTGCAGAAAGGAGGCTAGCACCACCTCAACCAACCCATACCAACCCATACCAACCGATGCCAACCGATGCCAACCCATACCAACCGATGACGGGCCGGCGGGGGCGGTGCGGACGCACATCCAGGCCACCGCCGCGGCGTGGGATGTCAACCGGGCGCAGGCGCGCGACCGGTTGGTCGCCCTGGGCGTGGACGTGGCCGTGGC
>Ga0308395_1000906_pt1 | contig 21227 bp, 14 predicted proteins | sample Hotspr20SampleP4_FD_202097 | JGI IMG/M metagenome (GOLD analysis project Ga0308395, IMG submission 202097) | Hot spring phototrophic mat microbial communities from Mushroom Spring, Yellowstone National Park, Wyoming, United States - 20050930_P4 ...
ATTGTATCCCAGGCAAAAAAAGAAACTCAGAAGCCTACCCTCATCATCCTCAAATCCATCATCGGGAAAGGTGCGCCGAACAAGCAAGGCTCCCACGAAGTCCATGGCGCGCCCCTGGGGGTAGATGAGGTGAAAGCGGCCAAACGCGCGATGGGAGTGCCGGAAGATGCGGAGTTCTACATCCACCCCGATGCCATCGCCTACTTCAAGGAGCGTGCTCCTCACTTCGAAAAAGCCTACAAGCAGTGGGAACAGCAGTTCAGCGAGTGGAGCAAGGCAAATCCGGAACTCCGCAAGGAGTGGGATCGATGGATGTCCCAGCCGACTGAACTGTACCAGTCCCTCCAACTCCCCTCTTTCAAGGTGGGTGATTCGGTTGCGACCCGTTCGGCCAGTGGAAAATGTCTCCAAACGATAGCCAAGCAGGTACCAAATCTGGTAGGGGGATCGGCTGACCTCGCTCCTTCCAACAATACAGCCATGCCCGAGTTCGGGGATTTCAGTGCCACCAACCCCAAGGGACGGACATTGCACTTCGGTGTGCGGGAACATGCGATGGGCGGTATCGTGAATGGGATGAGCTTGTACGGAGGGTTGAGACCTTTCTGCGCGACCTTTCTCGTGTTTTCCGATTACATGAAACCCGCCATCCGACTGGCCGCACTGATGAAACGCCCCGTTATCTACATCTTTACCCATGACTCCATCTTTGTGGGGGAAGATGGTCCCACCCATGAACCGATCGAACAACTGGCAGCCTTACGAAGCATTCCCAACCTTCACGTGTTTCGACCCGGGGATGCGGAAGAAACCGCCTGGGCCTGGAAAGCCGCCCTCCTGCGTCAGGATGGCCCGACCGCCCTGGTGCTGAGCCGTCAGAACCTGGAGGTATATCCCAAGGCAGATCCCCAGTGGAGGGAGACGGCCCAGAGGGGAGCGTACATCGTGAAGGATTCTCCTGCCAAACCTGAACTGATCGTTATCGCTACAGGTTCAGAAGTATCCTTAGCCCTGAAAGCAGTGGAACAATCTGGGCTTCCGAATGTACGGATCGTCTCCATGCTCTGTAGAGAGCAGTTCCTGAGCCAGGAACCAGGGTTCCGGGATACAATCCTTCCCAGGGGTGTCCGCACCATTGTGGCAGAGCTAGGAAGTTCCCTCGGATGGGAGGGGTTCGTCCAGGACAGAAGAGATCTATTCTGCCTGGATCGCTTCGGCCTTTCTGCACCGGGACAAAAGGTAGCCGAAGCCCTCGGTAGAGGAGTACAACACCTGGTACAGTTGCTCAAAGGATAGTACAGTCCCTCAGAGGATAGAGGGGGACTGCCTCCTCTATCCTTTTACCGAAGGCTCCCTCTGGCGCTCGTTCAAAAGAAGATTGATTCTTTCTCGATAAGCCAACAGGATAGGAGCCACCTGATGGAAAAGCCGCAAGCAGGTATCCATGTCTTCTCGATGGCAACTCCTCTGCAGGAGGGAAAGAGGTTCTGATAGATCGTACCGTTCGAGGAGTATCGCCGCATTCTGAAGAGTTCTAGCCCCTTCCGATAGAGAACGAAAGTCTTTCCTCTTTAACCCTTCTTCAAGGAGAGGGAGAGTATGGGTGATCTCTTCTGCAAAACTCCGGTACAAGCCCATGACAAAATCACGATTGCCGTTATATTGGGTGATGAGTTTTCGAACCTCTTCATCCAAGTGAGTTTCAAGATCATCTTTTTCAACCTGCTTTTCCCCCGGCACATCTACAGTGGGACAGATTTCCTGGATTACCCTATAGAGTATGTCTCTGCGAATGGGTTTTGTCAGGTACCCATTCATCCCCACTTCTTTCGTCTTTTGTTGGATATCCGGGAGGATATGAGCAGAAAGAGCTACGATAGGTATAGAGGCCTTCGACTGCCCGGAAACCCCAGAACGGATCCGGCGAGTCGTCTCGATCCCATCCATCTCGGGCATTTCCACATCCATCAATACGATATCGAAGGATTGTTCCTTTAAAACCTGAATCGCCTCCAACCCCTGGGAGACTACCACACATTCCCATCCGAGGCTCTGGATCATAGCCTGCCCCACCATCCGATTCATTTCATTATCTTCTACCAGTAAAACCCTTATGGATCTTCGAGGAACCCCTTCTTCGCCTGTAGCCTCTTCGCCTTGCTTCGAGGTAACCTGTGCGGGGTGTGCGATTCTTTGGGCAACGATGGAAAAGGAGAAGGTACTCCCCTTCCCTTCTATACTGGAAACCTGAATATCCCCTCCCATCAGTATCCCCTCCCATCAGGTGGACCAGTCGTTTGGAAATGGTAAGACCTAGGCCAGTGCCTCCGAATCTGCGTGAGATGGAGGAATCTGCCTGCACGAAAGACTCGAAAATGGTGGGGATTTTTTCCTGAGGGATACCGATTCCCGTATCGACTACTTGAAACTCCAATTGTACAAAGCCGGTTTGGGTTGGAATGTCAGTAGAACATACGGCAATCTGCACTCCTCCGCAGGAGGTAAATTTCACCGCATTCCCGATCAGGTTCGAGAGCACCTGCTTCAGCCGATTGGGATCGGTACGAATCGAGGAAGGGCACCCGGGAGCTATAGAGTACTTCAAGTAGAGCCCCTTTTTCTCCACTATAGGTCTAAAGAATCCAACCACTTCCCGCATCAACACGGCAAGGTCCGTGTCTATCGATTCCAGACGAACTGTTCCCGCTTCTAACCTGCTCAAATCGAGCACATCATTGAGAATTACCAAAAGCCCCTCTGCGGCGGTTCGTAAAGTCTGCACGTACTCGAGTTGAGCAGCATTCAACGGAGTATGTTCCAATAGTTCCGTTATGCCCACTACCACATTCATGGGGGTGCGGATTTCATGACTCATCATGGCTAAGAACTGACTCTTTGCCTCATTGGCCGCATTGGCCGCTTTAACCGCTTGTGCCAAGGAAGTGTTCGCTTCCTGGAGTTCCCGAGTCCTTTCCTGCACGAGGGATTCCAGGTATTGAGCCTGCTCTGTCCGTTCCCGTGCAATAATCCGTTGCTGTTCGAACAGATAGTAGAATCTCTGGCCAATCACTAGGGCCAGAGAAAGGATGAAAAAGACATACCCAAATGGACTGTAGAAGGAATTGTCCCATAATCGGTTCGAGGAGATGTGGAGATCCCTTACTACGGAAGCTAAAAGCAGAGCGAATCCTATAAGGAGGATCCAGCCTTGCATGTTATGTTCTTGAATTTCCCGTACCAGCCGATAGACAACCGAAATCGTGAGGATTCCCATATAGAGAGGGAACATCGATAAACTCGGAACAAAGACTCGGGCAGGCGTGGCGAGGGTAATGAGAACACCCATCCCTGCCAGGATCCCCAATCCGATATCGATCCCTTTCAACCACCGCTCCTCCCTAAAGGTACCGGATGGTGTGGGAAGAGACCTATGCAGCTGCCTGAAAAATCCCCATAGAACGATAGGGAGGAGGAAAAGTGTGAGATATCTAATCTTGTTGATCCACTCTACATTCCCCGCGAAAAAAAGGGTGTACACCATTTCCCCATGGGTTATGGTGCGAAGAGCAAAGAGAATCGAAGATATTCCAAGAAACAGCAACGTGAGGGCTCTTCTGGCACTGATGTACATAAGGAAACAGTAAAGACCCACAAACAGTAGCACACCAAAAGCGATGATTTCTGCGGTAGACCGTACAGTGGACCGCTTCTCTACAATAGGGGGAAGTCCAATCCTGAGGGGGTAGAAATATCCTCCCGTGTTCATCGAGAAATCGGATATCTGCAATACAAATTCCAATGTGGATTTACGAAGGGGTATTCGAACCACTTGCGGTTTCCACTCTGCCCTATATGTAGTGGGTGAGGAACCTACCTTTCCATTCGTTGCGACCCGCTGGCCGTCGATCCATAATACATAGGCAGAATGCTGGGGAGGAAGGTAGATGCCGATTTCATCGAGGGTGGGAGGGAAAAGAACAACGAATCGGTACGTTCCGTAGCCTCCATAGCCGAAATCGAAGGGAAAATGCAGAGGGAATTGTGCTCGCCATCCCCTAGGCCCCCAGAGATATACCGGTTCACCCTTCGCTTCCCATGAATGCCAGTAAAACTCCAGTTCTCCCGATATGGGGAGGGTTTCAATTCCATGGAAGTCCACACTGCGCAAGTCTAGTACACCCATGGTCGTAACGGGAAGGTTTGGTATCGTACGATTGGACAAGAGGCAAGAGTTTATACCAACCCCCGACCATATGAAAAAAAGGATGATGAACAATTTCTTGGGGGTAGAAGAACTTGTCTGAATCATTCCGGTTACCTGGGTTTAGATTATCCTGAAATTCGCAAGATCGCAATAAAATTTTTTTCTCCAAGTTGAAGCAAATCTATCTGCTCCTCTGTTATTAGTAGTAAACACTACTTTGAGGAGGTTTACATGAACAGTCTCAATTCCATTCTGGTTGAAGGGAACCTGGTACGGGATCCAGTCCTTAGCTTGACTCCCAAGGGAACACCCGTATGCTCCTTCAGCGTGGCGACCAATCGGTTCTATAAGTTCGAGAATGAAACTCAGAAAGAAGTATCATTCTTCGAGATCGAAGCATGGTCGAAACTAGCGGAAAGTTGCAAAGAAAATCTTCACAAGGGCCGTGGTGTGCGTGTGGTGGGAAGGTTGAAACAGGACCGTTGGCAGGATACGGAGGGTAAGCCGCATAGCAAGATCAAAATCATTGCGGAACATATCGAGTTCAAACCCGATTTTTCTTCCAAGAGAAGCCCCGACAAAGGAAAGGAGTCCCCTGTTCCCGAATCGGAAGAGCAGTTGGAAGCGAAAGTCTTATCCGGAATCCTGTAACGTCCGGATACTTTCCCGATCCACCGGGCCTTCTAGGGGTAAAAACATGCCCCCTAGGGGGCCCTTTCCTTTTGGCAGCCCATAAAATAGGCAGAATGCTTGCGAAGAACCGTTTGAAGTAGTACAATTAATGTCGATTATATAGGTATGATAGGAATCAAAACAGCGGATGGGAAATTTTTCCCCATCTTACAGGAAAATGAAAAAACAAAAAAACGGGTCATTCTTACTACGGTAAGGGATGATCAACCCCGCGTGCACATCGACCTCTATCGGGGCAAAGGGGAACAGATGGAGGCTGCCGAACACGTGGGGCGTCTCCAAATTGATCACGTTCCCCCCTCTAAACAGGGGGAGCCGGACATAGAGTTGCTTCTTGGGATGGATCCCGAGGGAAACCTGATATCCAAGGCAAAGATCGACTCTCCAAACGTACAGACCGAAGAGCAAAGTTTGATCCTTCGGTTGGATGAATCACACGTGCCTGCAGAAGAGTTTGAGGCTAGGGATTTAACGGAAAAGGAAGCTATAGCATCGGAAGACGTGCCTACCAATGGGAGCAAAGAGTTATACTTCAATTCCTACGTTACCGAAGAATCCGAAAAACAAAGACGCAGAAATTATCTCCTCATTCTTGCGGGTGTTGTGGCGGTAATCGCTATTTTGATCCTAGGGTATGTTCTATTCTTTCGCTCTCCTACCCCCAAACCATCCGTAGCCACACCACCAACATCCGAGCAGACCACGACCACTCCTGCCCCGGCCGTCTCCAAACCAGAGCAAAAGCCGCAACCCCCTTCGGAAACTCCCCTAGTCCAGAAACCAACCAGTGTGGGTGTATGGTACTCCACAGTGAAAGGCGACAACCTCTGGAATCTAGCCCGCTCCTTTTATCGCAATCCATGGCTCTATAAAAAGATTGCCGAAGAGAACGGGATTTCCAATCCCGATCTTATTTTCCAGGATGTACGGCTGTACATACCAGATGTTGAAACGGGTAAGCGATAGGACAAAAGCATGAGTCTATTGAAAAAGGCTAAGAAGGTTCGTTCCCATGGGGGGGAATCCCAAAAGGGGGCACTCAATCCTTCTGATGAAATCGTGTTCGACACCCAGTCCGGGATCTCCGAAGAAGATCAAAAAGAGATCCTGGCCAAAATCGAACAGATCGCCCAACAGAATAGGCTCACCGTCTCACCCGAAATACTCACGGTAAAAGCTCCCAAACGGGGTTATTTTTTCCCCTTCTTGGTGAACCTGAGCGCATTGATCATCCTGGCCGTTGGATTTCTCCTCCTTTCGGCTTTCTTCAAACAAAGTGAATCGGAGCTTCGCGGTGCAATGGGAACATTAAAAACCGCCGAAGCAAAATTGATTCAGGAGATTAAAAAAGAGACAGAAGAGCAAATCAAACGCAAAGAGCAAGAAATCAATTCGATTCAATCTAGGTTAAAAGAAATCGATAAAGAGCGGAACGAATTAGCTAGCAACATGAACGCGAAAATCAAGCAGCGGGAGGAAGAGCTGCGCCGAGCCCTGGAAAATGAGTTGGCGGAAGAGAGAAAGCGCCTCAACGCTCAGGGCCTGTCCGCTGCTGCGATCGAAGAACGGCTAAAAAAGTTGGAACAAGAGAAGAATGCGCAGTTCAACGCCCAGTTGGAAGCGTACCGGAAGCAAGCCGAGGCGGAGCGGGCTAAAATGGAAGCGGATCTCGCAAAATTACAGAACGATTTCCAGCGAAACCTAGCTGCCCTCACCGCTGAGCGAGAACGGATCCTGGAAGAATCCCGCAAACGGGAAGCCTCCTTGCAAACCCAACTGGAAGAACGCACCAAAGCGCTAGAACTGGAAAAGGCTCGCAGCAAGACGGAACTTTCGAAGGCAGAAGCGGAGATCAAAACTCTGCAGGAACAAAGGGAGAGGCTCCAGTTGGTGGAAAGTCAGATCATGGGATACTTTACCTCGATCCGGGGAGCCATAGGAGAGGGAAATCTAGACAAGGCAAAGGAATATCTGGACAATCTTCGCACTTACCTGAACGATGAATCCATTAAACGCCTCACCGGGATGCAGCAACGAAGAGATATCGATCTTCTAACCGTGGAAGCCCTCTCGGTATTGATCGAAGGGAACCTGCGCAAACAAAGGGAAACTACTGCCATCTCCGAAGTATTGAAGGCGGGAGCTTTGGTAGAAGAAATCCGGGCCCTGGTGTCCCAGGCGCAGCAGGCACTCACCGGAGGGAATCCCCAACTAGCGGAGCAAGCCTTCACACAAGCCCTTGGGAAAGTCCCCGAAGTACTCACCGCTCACCAATTCTTCCTTACTAAACAGAAACAAGAGGAAGCCTCCCGTAAACAGGCTATAGAGCAAGCCCTAGGGGAAGCGGAAGAGGCTTTCAAACAGGGGGCCTATCGCAATGCGATCAACGCCTACACACGAGCTCTTTCCTTCCTGCCCCTGGAAAAGGAACGTGTCGATCGAACCGTTGCAAACATTCAAAAGTCTGGGTATGAGCTCCTTCTGGCAGAGCAAAAACGACTGGCTACCCAGGATGCAGCCGGTTTACTAAGCGAAGGGAACCGGTCGCTCCTAGATGGGCGTTACTCCCAAGCTGTTGCCAGCTACCTCACTCTTCTGCAACGGTACCCGCAGAGTGCCCAGGTACCTCAAGCCACAGAGGGAATCCGAAAAGCCTTCGACGGACAGACGTCTCAGATGTCTCTTAGGATTACCCAACTCGAAGGAAACATCAACACTCTGCAGCAAGAGAAAAATGCCCTGCAGGCCTCCCTGCAACAGTTGAAGGAAACCTCAGGGAGTCGCGCCGAGTTCAACCAACAGATGGAAGCCTTGAAGAATCAGCACGCCCAGGAAAAAGTCAGCTTGGAACGGGCCTATCAGGCAAGGATCGCCTCCCTGGAGCAGGAAATTACCGAGCTTCGCAGGCAGAATGCCCAGTTGGCTACCACCGCTCAGGGAGGAGTGATTCCGCAGGCTACTCTGGAACAACTGAAACGATTGGAATCAATCGAAAAGGAATACAACGAAGTAAAAGCTGCCTACAAGGAGTATGCTTCGAAAGAAGACAACCTCCTCCGAAGCAAGGGTTCATCGGCCCTTGTGGAAACGAAACTCTACCTGGATGCATTTCTTGCCTCGGAACAAATACGTAAGCCTTTCCCAGGTTTGGATCTACGGATAAAACAGTACGACCGAGCCTTCCAAACTGCCGGGAGAAATGCCGCCTACATGGAAGCCGCAGATATCGTGTATCAACTTTCCGCCTATTCCACCAAATCTGAACGCGCTCGATTCCTCAATTCCCTCATCACGGCACGAAAAGAGGAAGAAACCGTCGTAGACTTCCTGAAAACCCTCCGGGCGCTACTGGACTGATCAGTTCCCCCCAGTTGACCGTGCGCAGAGAGCCCCCGTGCCTTTTAGGCTCATAAAAACTTGATTTTCATTTAGCTTAAATGATCCAGCCCAAAATGCCCCATGCTTGTAGATGGGTTGGCACACCGCGCCCTACTCTTCCAGCTTCGACAACTCCGCGGTAGGCAGTGTGTAGGTTTCGTAGAAGAGTTGTCCTCCCTCGTCCCGTTGATCGATGGGTTCTACGAAGAAAAGTGTGGGGACACCGTTTACGATTAGCTCATAGATCACCGACAAGGACCCTAGTGCGAACTTGAACCTGCGTCTCCCCTCCGGACTGTAGACCAGCCCATACTTTTCTTTCACACAGAGGATATCGTTGGAAGAAAGTACCGTGGCGATTCTTCCCTCGAGAGACATTTCCTTGAGAACCCCTGCCTCGTCCCAGTAGTAGGTTCGATAATTCCCGTCCTGATAGATTTGAGCGTAGCTTTTCTTGCTGTCGGGAGAATAGAAGTATCGTCCCACCGTGGAATCGGAAAAGGGCGAGGGACTGGTGAGTTTAAAGTACGTACGATCGCCGGTTCGGTCTAAAATCAGATTCTTATCGAACTGTACGGTTCCCGAACTATCCATCCGGTAGGAAAGCTCGTAGCACCGCTTATTGGATTTCTGGAGCACAAAGGTATCCAGGTAGATCTCCGCGGCCGAGGAGGAAGCTCGCAGCTGTAGTCCCAGGAGATATAGGTCACTCACTGGAACGCCTGGAACATTTGTACTGAAGTAAAGAGTGAACACCAAATCGGACAGTGCTTTCTTTTCAGTTACGGGGCCTTGCAGGGAGGCGGCATTTACATCGTATGAAAACAAAAGAAGATCCGACACGCTTCCGGATAAGTTGGAAAGGGAGGGAAAGTAAAGGGTCAACAAAGGAGAACTGGTAAAGTTTCCGAAAACCAAACCATTCACATACTCTAAACCAGGAAGCGTGGGAATGGGATCCCCCCCTTCTATAGGACCTTTTAGGGAGTTACTTTTCAGATAGTAGAGTTTGGGATACCCATCGATACGTACCCCGAGGAAGCCACCCATAGTGGCAGCGGGTACTGGGAGATAGAACATCTGACTGGTGGGTAAGGAGATGCGGCTGGTAGAAACCGTATGTAGGTACTTCAATTTCGGTTTCGTGAGGCTTGCCAGCGTCACCTCTTCATCGAAAGTGGGAGAAAAGCACCCCCCCATGAAAAATACCGCCGCTATCGATAGTAAAGCCACACGCATTACAATCGCCAGGAGGTGCGTCCGCCTCGGTGAAGTTCTCTTCGGTGAAAAAGACATATCCTTTGACGCAGGTCTTTCAATCATAACCGTACCCTGTATCCCAGCCGGAAGGAGATTAACTCCAGCCACAACCAATCACCCACAGCCGTACCGCTAACCAAACTGTTTTTAAAAAAGGCTGTTTGTAGGTAGGACCCGATGGATACGTTTCCCATGGCTTCGGTATCCATAGAGAGAATACGCGGAGTGTATTCGAAGAATACGCTATTCCCCGCTTTAGGTGCGTACTCTACCCCGATCAGGGGATACCCGCCGTAGGGCAATAGGGGATCCAGCATCGTTCGTAGATCGGAATAGAACACTCGCACGAATACGCCCACTCCCGCGTAGAAGCGAACCGTCGCATCAGGGGAGCTCAGGTACCCTCCCAGCTGGAAGTCTACAGTCATCAATGGGTAGGAAACGAAGGGCTCGAACTTCGAATCGCTTACTAAAAACGGTCCCAATCCGGAGAAAAAGCTCGTGAGTCCCACCTTCAGGAACAGAGAGTTGGGAATGGGGAAAAGCCCCAGATAAAAGGAGGGGAACTGTCCATTCCAGAGAGAGATATCCAGGTTCACCAAAGTTCCCCGTTTTTGGTTTAAAAGGATTTCTCCCCCCTTTTCCTTCAGCAATACCTGTTCCTCCAGGGGTTCGTACCCTAATTTTTCCGCCCGAAACCGATAGGTGGCCGGTGTGGGAGCGGAAAACGCCGCTTTCCCTTCTGCGTTCAGTTCCTTCACCCCCCCGGGCAACCCAACGATCTTCGTTCCAGGAATACCGCGAATGGTAAACACCGGATCCTTCGGCAGGGCAGGGAGTTCGCGGAAGGATTCCCGAATGGGTTTCCAGAAAAAAGTGGAACGATCCCGGGCGCCGGGAAACTCGGTAGAGAACTTCCCTTCAGATCGGTAGGATTCATAGGGGATGTCGTACAGTCGATAGTCCACTTGGATCTGTTCTCCCCTCTTCCTGACCTGCACCATGATCCAGGAATCGCAGGCTCGCCTGTAGGACACACTGGCTCGATCGTTCACGGAATCGGGACCCGCGATGGGCAAGCCTTCCACGATTCGTTTGTTGTAGGGATTCCCCTGCAGGTAGATCAACAGGGAGTCGTAAAAAATGGCGGATTCCTCCAAGCTCATCCCTTCCGTGCGGAAGAATACCATCACCTTCCTGGGAGGGTAGGAGGGTTCTTCCGGGGTTTCTTCTTTTAGCCCCGATTCCTGACTCCATCCCCTTCCCAGGGGGAGGAGAAATAAACCCCATGCACAGAACAATGCTACGAGGAAGAGTGGTACACCCAAAGACTTATTCGTTCCCATACTTCCTACCACCATGTCCGCGCCCGGGTAACCCGCAGGGTGTCGGTATCGAACACATAGAACCACTTCCCATCCACCGTGAAATGAAACACCTGGGAATTTTCTATACGGATCTCCGGGCCTTCGATCGCACTATTGGATACGATTTCATTGTTTGATGTATCCATTTTGAAGGGGAACAGCGACCAGGAACCCTCGTCGCTCAACCGGACTACCCCATCCACTGTATAGAAGAATAGATCGTCCCTCAAGATTCTATCCATCTGAAAACTGCGATACGGAAAGGAATTACCCGATACGAGAGCCCCTCCTACCGTATTCGGCGCACCGATGGGTAGCCTGTACACCACCCACCCCCTTTCGTCATTTTGGGAAACTGCACGAAACAGAATTGCCGCTACATTCCGAATAGGATCCTTCACATACTGGGAAACCGTAAAAAGGGGAGGATTGTAGGAAAACACCGTTACATTGGTACCCGAAGAGGGAGGCGAGGGAGAGGGGGGAGCGTAGGTAGGGGGAAGCAGAGTGAAGTTGAGGCTATTGTTGTTGAACACCTGCACGATCCAAGTACCCCCACCCGAAACCTCAGTGGGAATCCCCCCCAGGAAGGATACAATTACCCCATCGGTATCGGTTTGGATAATGGGGAGTTCTTTGTCTGTAGGATCGAAGGCCACCAGTTTCGAAGTCAACGTGGGGTTGTCCCCCCTATATTCGAACCCCAAAAGGATACGGGCCCCATAGCCCTCGCTGAAAAGGTTTCCAAACTTGTACCCATACGGAAGCCCAAAATTATCCCTGCTGTACGTTTTTTTATACCGCAGATCACCCGTAAGAAGGATCAGGAGGTCATCCTTGCTCTTTTCTGTAAATAACACCTCAATAGCGAGGTAGGAATTACTATCGATAGAGAAAGATCGCATACGGGCTCGAAAGGATTTCCCTTCCAGTTCTCGGGAAATCTCCGGGATATCCTCTAGATGGATTACCTTGTCCGCCCGCTGGAGATAGGCCGGATAAATGGTAGAGGAAAAGTACCCCTTACAGGAACTAGCAAGGAATGCAACCCCGAAAAGGAACAGAAGCGCAAGATTCCTTGAAATGGATCGCCCTACCATTTTCTACGTACTCCTAGGGTGACAGGGATTCCTCCCTGTTGAATGGTGAAGAACCCCCGGCCCAGAAAATCGTTCCCCATGCCCAGCCCATACTGTGTTCGCAGGATGAGAAATACTGCCCAGGGGTTATAGTTCAATTCGAGGAAAGGACTTCCCATGTTCAGGTAATAATCCGTGTAAATCGGCATATCCGATACGGTAAAAGAAGTAATGATCACCCCCACACCTAAGGACAACCCCAGGCGAAATCGGTCCTTGTAAGAGCTGAAAAGATACCCCCCGATAGATAGAGAAGCATCGTTGTGCAGGACCGGTCGACTTCCCGTAAGGGAATCGTACTGGAGGTAGAAACGCTCCGTAACCGAAGCGAACAGGTAGTCGGGCTGCAGGTACCTCCGATACTCTACCGCCCCACCCCAGGCCTCCCCCACTGTCCAGCCCACCCCCACTTCGTTCCTGAACTTCTTCTGCAAGGGTTTCAACTGGATCCGATTTTCCCCTGGTTTCAACGCTACCTGTTCCACCTCCGGGTAGTACCCATCCTTTTCCTTACGGACAAGGATCCTGCTGTCCACCCTAAAGGGCACATAGGGAACTTCCAATTCTCCCCGCACGATTTTCCCTACCGGTTCCCGACCATCGAGGCTGATCTGCATGCCTTCATCGGTTGATTGGAAGACGAGGGATACAATCGCTTCCAGGGTAATGGGCTCGTTAGGGTCGTACTGTTCCCGGTACTTGGACAGACTCTCGGCAAACCGAAGAGCCGCCTGTTCACAGAGGGCAAATCCCGCCAATCCCGCAAGCCCGGTTTCGGAGGTAGCGGCGGCCAGCCGAGAGGTTCGCACATCGAACCCTTTGATATGAATGAACATCCGGTTCCCCTCTATCCCATAGGTAGTAGCCACCACGATATTCGCTTGCTGGGTCTGGCCCAACGGGACCACTCGTTCCGCCGAGAGGAAGGTTTCCTCCCGCAGGGCTTGGAACTCAGGAATGGACTGGATCCGGTCCCTGGGGAAAACTTCAAACTTTTGCGCGGATAGGTTTTCCTCCAGGGATCGATAGAGAATGGGATGGTAGGCGAGGGTATCTTCCGTTCGCGCGATAGGTTTGGGAGGGAGCAGGAGCACGGTAAAAGCTCGTTCCTGCGGACAGAGGAGACTTGCGCAGTGCATCAGAACACAGATGGCGATGAACCTGGGACGAAGTATCACCGTTGTCTCCCCTAGTTACTTTGTCTTCATCACTTCCACTCCGTCCCACCCTTCGGGGGGCGGATCTTTGGCGTACTCTATACACCGGTTCAAAAGCTGCCGGGCATTGAAATCTTCTGGATCCTCATCGAGCACCGCCTGAAATTTTGTTGCGGCCTCGTCGAACTTCCGTGTGTAGTACAGTTCCATCCCCTCGTTATGCAGGGCCCATTTTCGGCTTTCCTCCGGCGTCAAAGAACGCTTCACCGTGTAGATCTTCACTCCCCTGGTTTTTCCCTTTACCGCCACCGTGTCCAGAAGCCGACAGGGGAGGTGATCCTTCACTTTCATGTGTAGGGACTCCGATATGAGGATTTCCTGATGGTAGGTCTTGGTAAGCCCTTCCATTCGGGAAGCGAGGTTCACCATGTCTCCAATGACTGTGTAGTCCATCTTTCGTTCACACCCGATATTCCCTACGGTTACCACCCCGTAGTTGATTCCGATTCCGATCTTGAACTCGGGCTTCCCAATCTCTTTCTGCTTACGATTGAAGTGCTTGACCGCGTCCAACATGTCCAAACCCGCCAGCACGGACTGCAAGGCATCGTCCTCGTGCTTCACCGGAGCGCCCCAGAAAGCCATGATGGCGTCCCCGATGTATTTATCGACGATGCCATTTCGGTTCATGATGATATCTACCATGACCGTAAAGTAGCGGTTCAGGCTGTTCACCAGATCATCGGGAGCCATCGCTTCGGAAATGGTGGTAAAACTGCGAATGTCGGAGAACAGAATGGAAAGCACGCGGTTATCCCCCACCAGCATGGATTCCGGATTGGCGAAGAACTTGTCGATCAATTCCTGAGGTACGTACTTCTGGAAGATATGGCGTATACGCTCTTCTTTCTTTTGGGCCAACACCGCTTCGAAGGCGTACCGTTTGATCTGTTTATAGGCCTTTTCCAATTCTCCGATCATCAGGTTGAATGTATGGGAAAGAGAGCCGATCTCGTCCTGGTACTCTACCTCTACCCGATGGGACAGATCCCCCGATTGGATGATTCCCTGCATCGTATCCACCACTCGCACCAGGGGCCGCATGAGGACATTGGTAAAGATCAGTAACATGAGGATAGCTGCAAGGGAGGCGGCTGCCATGATGTAGATCGTCTGCTGGGTGATTTTGTCCACATCTCGATAGTAGGCACTCTTTTCCTCGGTAAGGAGGAAGTACCACCGAAAGGGTTCGAAGTAGAATCCTCTGGCCACTCGATCCTTCCCTCCGAGAATGGGCGTAAGCAGTTCCGTTTTCCGTTCCTTTGCGGCTTGTTGAATGAACGGCAGTTCCTCCGGCTTGATTTCGATGGGAGAAGTGGCCATCTTTACCTGCCCCGATTCATCGAAGGCAAGAATGACCTCTGTGGGGCTTCGGATGATACTGCGGGCAAAGGATTCTATTCCCTGCTGTGTGGCCAAAACCATCTCGGGGCGATTGGTGAAATTGTTTTCCACAAGAAGATCCCACTGGCTTTGGGCGTACTTCTCCAGCTCGTACGCTTTGAAGTCCAGGAATTCCTTCGCAATTCGGGTGATTCCGTTGGCAGCTTGGAAGTAGGAGGCTGTGCCGGCAAGGAGGAGAGTGACAATGATCAGCGGGAGAACCACGAAGATGATCTTTAGCCGAATACTCATAACGATTAGTGTAAATCAAGTGACTTTTCTTTTCAATGCATGCTACATTAATACGTATGAAAGATCCGTTATATTTATTGGATGGATATAGTCTAATCTATCGTTCCTATTTCGCCTTTATCCGTAACCCCCTGCGAAATCCGGAAGGCAGAAACAGTTCGGCGGTGTTCGGTTTCTTCAACTCCCTATTGAATCTGCTGAAAAATCGCAAGCCCCCCTACTTCGCCATTGTCCTGGATTCCAGGATTCCCACCTTCCGGCATACCCTATACCCCGAGTACAAAGCGACTAGGCAGAAAACCCCGGAGGATCTGCATGCGCAGGTCCCTGTGATAGAGGAACTGGCCTCTACTCTCGGGATACCCGCTCTACGGTTCGACGGGGTGGAAGCGGACGATCTTATGGCAACCCTCGCCAGGCTATGCCGGGAGGAAGGAAGGCCCTGCTACATCATTTCCGGCGACAAGGATCTGCTCCAGCTCGTGCACGATCCTGTGCGGATCCTGCGACCCGAGAAGGGGGATTTTATCGAATTGGACCGCGAGGGTGTATACCGCCATTGGTCGGTGTACCCCGAACAGATCGTGGACTACCTTTCCCTCGTGGGCGACGCATCTGACAATGTGCCCGGCGCCAAGGGTATTGGGGAAAAAACTGCCGTCGCCCTCCTAAAGCAATTCGGCAATCTTGAAGGAATCTTCAAAAATCTGGATGCCCTTCCGCCGGCACAAAAACACAAACTGATGGAATCCCGGGAAGCGGTAGAGTTGAGCAAGCGACTGGTTACCTTGAAGGACGATGTCCCTGTGGATGCCCATGTTCTTCAAACCTTCCGCTTACCTGCCCTTCGGGTCGAAGAGGCTCTTCCCTTCTTTTATAAAGAAGGAATGAAGAATCTCGCCCAGGAGTTCTACGCATTCGCTACAGGATCCTCTCCTGAAGCCACCAAGGCCACCCTGGCCCCCCCCGCTTCACCTCCTCCCTCGTCGGGTTTTTCCGCTCCAGGACTCTATAGAACCATATCGTCCCTGGATGAACTATCCACACTCTTCCAACAGGCTAGAAACGCAGGAAAGGTTGCCTTCGATACGGAAACCACGGACCTGGATCCGTTTCAGGCCAAGCTCGTAGGGTTTTCCCTCTCCTTCGAGCTAGGAAAGGCCTTCTACGTGCCTGTGCGGGCCCCTACGGGTGGCTTAAGCGAAGGCGCCACCCTTCCCCTGCTGGAAAAGTTTCTCTCGGATCCTGCCGTACGTATCATCGGGCAAAACTTGAAGTTCGACTACAAGCTCCTCCGACTCCTGGGGATCCAATTGCCCATGCATTTCGATACCATGATCGCCGCATGGTTACTCGATAGCGGCGAAGGCACCTACAATATGGATCGACTGGCTGAGATCTATCTGTCCTACCGGACCCTGCATTACAACGAAGTGGTACCGAAAGGGCAGACCTTCGCCGAGGTTCCCCTGGATCTCGCCACCCGGTATGCAGCGGAAGACGCCGACATCACCTACCGTCTCTATCGTGTCCTGGAACCTCTACTGAAGGAACGGAACCTGGAACACCTGTTCTATACTCTGGAAATGCCGCTGGTACCGATCCTGGGTGACATGGAACTGGAAGGGATTCGGCTGGACACCTCGGTACTAAACTCCTTCGGCCTGGAACTGGAAAAAGAGATCGATCGGATCCAGCGGCAGATCTACCATCTCTGCGGGAAAGAGTTCAACATCAACTCCACGAAACAACTGCAAGAGGTGCTGTTCATCGATCGCAAACTCCAACCCAGTCGTAAGACCGAGAAGAAAACGGGATATTCTACCGACACCTCCGTTCTGGAAGAACTGGCCCAACAGGACCCCGTGCCCGAACTGGTGCTCCAGTACCGACTCCTGCAAAAGTTGAAATCCACCTATGTGGATGCCCTGCCCCAGATGGTGAATCCCAAAACGGGTCGCATTCACACCAGTTTCAACCAAACGGGCACCGCTACAGGAAGGCTTTCCAGCAAGGACCCCAACCTGCAAAACATCCCTATCCGGGATGAGGAGGGCAGGCGGATACGTTCTGCCTTCATTCCGAGGGAGGGATGGAAGTTCCTCAGTGCCGATTACTCCCAGATCGAGCTAGTGATCCTGGCCCATCTTTCCGGTGACCCTGGCCTCTGTGAAGCCTTTCAATCAGGTTCGGACGTTCACCGGCGAACGGGAGCGTTGATTTTCGGGGTTCCGGAGAACCAGGTTACCCCCGAGCAAAGGCGGGTAGCGAAAACCATCAACTTCGGTGTCATGTACGGGATGTCTTCCTTCAGGCTTTCCCGGGAACTGGGCATTCCGCGGAAGGAGGCGGATAGATTCCTTGAGTTCTACTTCCGGCAGTACCCCCGTATTCAGACTTTCATCGAGGAAACCATTCGAAAAGCCGAGGAGAGTGGAAAGGTCAGCACCATCCTAGGCAGGGAGCGGCCGGTTCCCCATATCACGAGTCGAAACAAGACAGAAAAAATGGCCGCGGAACGGATTGCCATAAACACCCCCATCCAGGGTAGCGCCGCGGATATGGTGAAATTGGCCATGATACGGATCGTCGAGAAACTGAAAGAAGCTCGTCTCAACACTCGATTGATCCTTCAGGTTCACGACGAGTTGATATTTGAAGTGCCGCCAGAAGAACTGGAGAGGGTGAAGGAGCTGGTACAGAAAGAGATGGAACAGGTGTATCCTCTAAGAGTACCCTTGCGGGTGAGCGTGGAAATCGGTTCCAGTTGGGGAGAACTCCATTGAAATTCATCGTGGGTCTTACCGGGTTATACTGCGCGGGCAAGAATGAGGCTGCCAGGGTGTTCATGGAGGCAGGATTCAGGGAGATCGACGTGGATGCGCTCGGCCATGAGGTTCTGGAAGAAAAAAAGGAGGAAATCCTGCACGCTTTTGGGTCCCGTATCCTCTCTGCCAACGGCCAGATCGATAGGAGACAGTTAGGGAGCATCGTGTTCAAGAATCGAAGGGAGTTGGAGAAGCTGGAACGGATCCTCCACCCTTCCATGGTGGACCGGGTGAAGCAAATCATCCACCAGGAGGAAGGACCCATCGTGATCAATGCAGCCCTTCTCCACAAAATGAAGCTGGATGCCCTCTGCAACCGTATCGTGATCCTTCGGGCTCCCCTCCTAGAACGGATCAACCGTTGTATGGACCGGGATGGATTGGATGTGTTTTCCACTCTGTACCGAATCTTTTCCCAGCGAAAACTGATCCCTCAATCTTCCATGCGTCGTGCCGATACTGTAGTTGTAGAGAATCGAGGCACCCGGAGGGAACTTCGGGCAAAGCTTCAGGAGCTAATCCGTCGATGGACTGAAGAAATGGGGTTGGTATGGAACAGAACAAAACTCTCTTAATCATAGTTTCGGTGGCTCTTTTCCTGGCCTGTCTTCTGGGAGTAGGGCTCTGGCTTTTCTATCCAAGGGGGAAACCTGCCGAAAAAGGGCCCGTGGCTGCCACAGAAAAGAGTCCCAACTTCGATCCCATCGAATGGGTGCGTACTAAGGATGAGTTCCCCAAATTACAGCCCAAGGCCGAAGAAAAGAAAGAAGATGTGGTGATCCTCTACGGTGAAAAAACGGAGAAAAAACAGGAAGTCCCCCCTGCGCAAACCGCACCTGCCGTCACGCCTGAACCCGCAAAGCAAGTTCCTCCCAAAACACCAAGCCCGACCCCTACAATGACACAGAAGCCGGTACCGCCGGTTTCGACCGTAAAAAAAGCACCGGAAAAACCTAAAACGGTCACCGTAAAGGAGTACACCATCCAGGTCGGATCCTTCACCAGTCTAGACAAAGCGGAGGAGGCGGGGAAACTTCTCAAAGCGAAGGGCTTGAACGGACAGATCGTGGTTCGGGAAGTGGGTGGTACTCGATACTACCGATTGCGAATCGGACCCTACGAGAACAAGGAAGAAGCGGAAAAATTTCTCTCCTGGGTGAAGGAGATTCGAGGCTTCGAAAGCAGTATGATCTTCGAGGGCAAAGGGACAAGAACCGTCGCCAATTGATCCTTCGAAACAATTAGATCACCCGAAGCGAAGGAAGCGGTCATTCTTTGGAGGTCATCACGTACTCTAGGGGTTTGTTGTACACCCGGCTGAAGGGAGGTATTGATTCCGTAATCCATACATTCCCTCCAATGACAGACCCCCTCCCTATTACTGTCTCGCCTCCTAGGATCGTAGCTCCCGCATAGATCGTCACCTCATCTTCGATGGTGGGGTGCCTTTTCTTGTGGGAAAGCTCCTTCCTGACACTGAGGGCTCCCAGGGTCACACCCTGATAGATCTTTACATTCTTTCCGATTACAGTGGTTTCTCCGATCACCACACCGGTACCGTGGTCTATGAAGAAAGATTCTCCGATGGTGGCTCCAGGGTGAATATCGATTCCCGTCTTGCCATGTATATACTCGCTCATCATCCGGGGAAGGAGTGGGATATTCCGTATCCAGAGTTCATGGGCGAAACGGTGTATGGAAATGGATTCTAACCCCGGGTAGGCAAGAATTACCTCCTCGTGGGATTTCGCAGCGGGATCTCCCTCGAAGGCAGCCTCCACATCCAGGTGAATTTTTCTCCGCAGTTCCGGAAGCTGCCCCAGCAGTTCCAACACCACCTGTTCTGCTTCTTTCTTACAACTCAAGTCCCAGTCTGTACCGCTTACACAGGATCTTACGCTTCGGTTGGTTTTCTCGGATGGGTCGGTCCTGCGGGTTCTGAAGCAGATACACTTCCCAATTTCCATGATGAGATTTCTCGCCAATCGGTTGAGGGTCTCCGTTATACGATAGGGAACCTCCTCCTGCTGTACAGGTTCTTCTGTAGTAAAACCGGGAAACACGAGGGATTGATAGTCCTGCAGAATGGCTACCACTCCGACGCGAGAAGGCAGGTTAGAGCCGTCCAGGTGGTTGATTCCCCCAATCTCTGCATAGGATCGAAGGATTTCACCCCCGATTTGTTTCAAGGCTTCTATCATGATGCCCAGTATGGGCAGTTCCCCTTCCGTGGGTCAAGGAGTGGGAAGCCCCCTCCGAAAGGATTCCCCAGGGCTTTCCCGGAATCGCGTGCAGGTAACCTTAGGTTTTTTTCAGCGCCTCCTCAAACCTACGTTCCACCTCGGGCCAGTAAATCACGTTGTAGAAGGCTTCCACGTAATCGGCTCTTCTATTCTGATAGAGGAGATAGTAGGCATGTTCCCACACATCCACTCCCAGGATTGGTATGTCCCCCTGCATGATAGGGGAATCCTGGTTGGGGGTGGAATAGATCTCCAGGTTCTTGTTCTTGTTCACCACAAGCCATGCCCATCCGCTTCCGAATCGACCCATGGCAGCCTGGGAAAACTTTTCTTTGAACCCTGCAAACCCCCCGAAGGAGCGGGACAAGGCTTCCTTCAACCCTCCCCTGGGCTCGCCTCCTCCCTCGGGACTCATCCACGTCCAGAAGAGGGAATGGTTGTAGTGGCCTCCGCCATTGTTGCGTACCGTTGTACGAATTTGCTCCGGTAAGGCGTCTAGGTTCTTTAGAAGAGCCTCGACGGGTCGATCGGCAAACTCAGTCCCCTCAACGGCTTTGTTCAGATTGTTCACGTAAGCCCCATGATGCTTCGTGTGGTGTATCGTCATGGTTCGTTCGTCTATGTAGGGCTCCAGCGCATTATACGCATAAGGAAGTTCAGGAAGTTGGTGTGCCATATCGTCCTCCCCTAAAAGGTTTTTCCTGTAACCAGGTTTTACATTACTAAAATAGTAATATTATTCCACACAGTCAAGCAGACTGCACTTTTCACTACCGTATCGTGCAATGCTCCACGTATTCCTTCTTCATACTTTCCTATTTGGAACCCTCGACAATCTCTGTCAAGTTACAGTACAGTTGGGGCATGCAAGGAAATACAGGTTACAAGGTGATAACGGCTATAGGGCCTGATCGGATCGGTATCGCGGATGATCTGGCTGAAATCGTCTCGCGGAATAGATGCAACATAGAGGAAAGCAAGATGGCCGTGTTGGGGGGTGAGTTCGCTGTCATCATGTTGATCTCAGGAAAGCCCGAAGACCTGCACTCCCTTTCCGAAGAACTGAAAAAGGGTGAACACAGACTGTCCCTCCAGATCTTCATCAAAGATACGCAGGAACATCCTCCCCTAGTGGGGGGAATCCCCTACACCCTTCAAACCATTTCACAAGACACACCAGGAATCGTACATGCCGTGACTTCCATTCTCAGGCGGTACAATGCCAACATAGAAGATCTTGAAACGGAAACCAGCTTCGCTCCC
>Ga0308395_1000912_pt1 | contig 21163 bp, 12 predicted proteins | sample Hotspr20SampleP4_FD_202097 | JGI IMG/M metagenome (GOLD analysis project Ga0308395, IMG submission 202097) | Hot spring phototrophic mat microbial communities from Mushroom Spring, Yellowstone National Park, Wyoming, United States - 20050930_P4 ...
GGGGAAGTGGCGGCTTTTCGCCTCCGCCGGATAATGCTACCTCAAACTTCTCAGGGAGCCGCCGCCGAGTATGGGGATACTTCACCACTGTGGCGGTAGATGGGAGGGGCCTGCGCGTGCGCCCACGCTAAAGAAGGGGTTCTTTCCGGCGGATGGCCTCCGCAATCTGTGCCGCCTTCTGTGTATCCGTCAGCTCTGCACTCACACCAGCAATCCCCGATCGGGATAGCACGGTCTCATGCTCCCGCCGCAGCGCCTCCAACTGCGCCCGTAAACGCGCATTCTGCTCCCGCAGCTCTTTGAGTTCTGTATCGTGCTTTAGCTTGAGCTTGTAAGCCTTATACAGCAAAATAGCGCCTACAATAATAGCTAATCCGACCATACTATTCGAGCGTCTTGGGGATGTCTATGTTCGGTTGAGAGGCGCCTGTTGTAGAGCCGCGCTTTTCCCAGACTTCGCTCACGACAATCGTCTCCAGGTTTTCCAGGCGCTGGCGGAGGTTCTGGTTTTCGGCCTGCAGGCGAGTGAGTTGCGTTTTGAGTTCTTCTATTTCGGCTGTGGTGGCAAATCGGCCCCGATGCTTCAGCCATTCTTTATAGGCCCCCAAGGCCAATCCTCCCAAAACAGGAATGCCTATCACGATGAAGACAATGAGTACCGCCGTCATGGCCCTTTCAAAAGTACAAACTTTCCGCTACTACACGCATAAGCCAGTGCGTGCGGCATGTCTCTTTACTTCCCTGACAAAAGCACAATGCGCTTAGAAATGCCTTCTACCTAAGAAGAGGCTCAAGCAACTGGCGGTTCCTTCTCTTTCGGGCTGCCTCTCACCGGGGGAAAGGCAGTTTCTTTTTGAGCTCTTCTTCGCGTTTGCGTTTTTCTTCTTCGGCTTGGCGGCGGAGGCGTTCTTCTTCGGCTTTGCGGCGCTCTTCAGCTTCACGGCGGAGGCGCTCTTCCTCGGCCTTACGGCGCTCTTCAGCTTCGCGGCGGAGGCGCTCTTCTTCGGCTTTGCGGCGTTCTTCGACTTCGCGGCGCAGGCGCTCTTCCTCAGCTCGGCGCTTTTCCTCCAAAGCTCGGCGCAAACTATCCTCTCGGCGTTTGAGCTCGGCTTCTACTTTGGCCTTTTGAGCTTCCAGTGCCTGAGTAAGAGGGGCACCCCCTTTATCGGTGCGCACGCCCGTCACTTTCGGCGCCGCTACTGTCCCCCCTAAATCCGCTATGAGCCGCACGCCCCCCTGCACACCCGGCAGATTAAGTGCCTGAGTTACCGCTCCCACCATCTCCGCAGGCACATCTATGCCCATTGTGTAGGCAATACTTTGGTCTAAACGGGTTACACCACCCACTTCCATCCGAAGATTGCCCGCCTGAACTGGGAAAGGTTCTACATAAAGCCCACCATCCTGCAAGCGAAACCGGATATTCGCTTTAGAGAGGGTCACCTGAGAAAGAGCGGGGAGCTTCGTAGCACTGCTCAGAGCCTGAAGGGAAGCCGCGCCTTGCACCGTCGCCTGAAGGACCTCCGCCAGCCCCTGCCCATTCAACGTAGCTAAATCCGGCATCATATCGGGTTTCAAGCGGCTGCCGGCTTCTAAGTTTAGATTAACGGTGCCTTGCGTGCTTTTTACGATAGGGGCGAGCCGGCGCAGGGTAGCGATGTTTTTAGTCAGCTCCTCAATGCGGGCCTCCTGAAACCGAAACCGCATATTCCAGCTGGCCTGGTCTTTACTCGGCGCGACATAAGCCCCACTCAGGGCCAAAAGCCCCCCAAAGGCCCCCATCTCAAAGTTCTCCAAGACCACCTTCTGGTCCCGAATGACGAGCCGCCCCCGCGCATTCTGAAAGCGCATCTGGTCATACAGCAGCTCCCCTATCTGGGCTTGGAAAGTAAAGTCTATGTTCGCTGGAATAACGACCACCTCTAAGGTGCTGGCGGTATCGGAGCTGGCAGAGGCGGCTTTTGTCGTGTCACTACTCATCCACTCATTGAGGTCCAAGCGCCGGCTCTGAAGGGAAAGCGTGCCAATGAGTTTTTCATCGCGCAAAACATACCCCAGGTAGTTTTGAAGACTTCCACTCACCTGAAAGTCCGAGCGGCCAATTTGGCCTTGACAGTTTGAGAGCGTGGCAGATTGTGGAGAAAAATCCAATCGAGCGGAGGTTATTTGGGTACCCATGGGTAAGTCTGGGCTTTTGTAGGAGAACTTATCCACTATGAGGTAGCCATTAGCGGGCAAACGAGCATAATCTTGCTTTTCTAAGGCGTCTCGGGTGCCCTGGAGTTTGAGATCAAAGCGGAGGAGGCCGGCCATTTCAGTGCTGTCTAAGGGGAAGATTTGGAGGAGCGCCCCTAAATCTAAGACGCCCTGGGTAGCGAATGCAAAGCGCAGGGCCTCTAAGTCTTCTATGCGTAAGCTAAGCTGGACGGGCTGACCTGCCAGCGTAAAGGCCATGGTCCGCAGCTCCGCCACGGACTGGGCTAAGTTGCCTTCGGGACTATTAGCCGCAAAGTCTATGCGCAGGTTTTCTATGGCCGCTGGATACGCATCGGCCTTGACATACCCCTCGGATAAGCGGAGGGTTCCATCTATGGAGGGGAGTTTTTTCTCTGCGTAAGTGCCGGATATGCGCAGCTGCGTTTGAAAAGCGCCTCGTAAAGTGTAGCCTAAGGGTAAAGCGGCTGCAAAATCTTCCAACTGCCCCTGAGCATTGATGAGGGCTTTTAAATTGAGGGAGGAGAGGCCCGTGCTATGATAGGAGAGCGCGAGGGCGGTCTGTCCGGCCTTGAGAGAGAGGGTATCCAAGTCTATGCGTAGGCTTTCCAGGGTGGGGCCGGGACTTTCCAGAGCCAGGCGTAAGAAAATTCCTTCTATGGTTTTGGGCAGAGCTTTGTAGGCGATGCGGCCCTGGTCTATGCGGAGTTTGAGCCCGAAAGCCGGCAACAGGGTATCACGCATTTCCCCCCGCACATAGCCGCTGAGGCTGAGCGTGCCATCCGTAGAGAGGTCCTCGTAACCTTTCTTATAGACAGCAGGGACGAGCGAGAGGAGGGACTTGAGGGAAGCCTTTGGCGCCGCAAACTGCATATCTAAAAGGGTCGTCTGGGTATCGGGCAAGCTCACTTGCCCTTGCAGTTCCAACCGCAGGTCATTCAGGGCAAACTGCCCTTTTGAGATGCGATACTGCTGGGCTGGTAGATTGAGGTCTAAATCCAGTTCGGCCGTAAATCGCTGCCCATTGAGGTACCGAGTTTGGTCCATGGTCAGGAAGAGCTCAGCTATTTCTGTTTCCGTAGCGAGGTCTACCTGGTCCTGCGTAAAGTCGCCTTTGCCAGTGTGGGTTAGGCCCACGAGGCGGGCATAGAGCTTAGTAGAGGAGTCTATGTAGGTGAGATTTCCCTCCTCAATAGCATAGCGCCGCAGAGCCAGGTGGAAGGTTGTGGGCGTCGTGTCCGGTTTAGTTTCGGTAGAGGTGGTCGTGTCGGGCACGGTAATATCCCAGTTAGCCCGCCCATCCGATAAGACCCGCACGAGTATTTTCGGTCGGATGAGGTAGAAACGGGTAATATCTACCTTTCCGCGCAAAAGCGCTAAGACATCCAGGCCGAGGTCTATGGCATCGCATTGGAGGAGCGTATCGCCTTCAAAAGGAGCCTGATTAGCTACCACAAGCCCCTCCAAACGCAGCGTGAGAGCAGGAAAGTGCCGAAAAAATGACAGACTTAGGCCCCGGTAATCGACTTGAGCGCGGAGGTTTTTATTGATTTGTTCTTTGAGGAGGCTATCCACCTTGCCTCGGAAGAAAAAGGGCAGAACCGCAAGGAGAATAAGCAGGAAGGCGATAATCCCCCCACTCCACAGGAGAAACCGGCGCATAGTTCAAAAATACGATGGGGCAGGCAATTGACGCCTGCCCCATCGTGGGCGATTTATCAGAGCCGTTTTACTCGAAAGCGATGCGCTGGAGGTAGTGCCTATCTCCCTGCGTAAATCGGAGAAGGTAGAGTCCGGCGGCGAGGTTCTGACGGGGAATGCGATAGGCCGTGCCGGGGGAGAGAGTCGCTTCTCCTTCATAGACGCGCTGGCCGCGCAGGTCTTCTATCCACCAATAGGCTGGCCCATCCGCCGGCCAAACTACACATATATAGCCTCCTGCGCAGGCACCGGATATACCCATTGAAAATGGTGTCCCGCTCTATGAGAAGGTTTTCTTGTGCGGAGACGACAATACCGGCCGATAGGCTACTTCCACCCCAGCTGGCAGTCAAAGCGGGGTGCCCAATTTTACAGCCTATGATTTGGTTATTTCTATCCCGGCTGGGGTAGCCATGTAAAATGATCCCCTCTTGTACCCCGTAGATCCAGCAGTTTTCTATGGTGATGTCGTTATTTCCAGCCACATTGGCGGCGTCTGGGAAAGAGCTTTGCTGACCGAGATAGATGCCCACGCGGGTTTGGGCTTTGTCAGCCCCATCTATTTCTACATTACGGATGGTGATGCGTTTGCAGGGATTCGGGTGGTAAGTATTGTCCGAAATCAGGCCGATGATACCCGCACTGCTCGCCGGCGCGCCGGTAGTGAAGCGGAGTAGCCGATTAGGCCCGCCATCAATCGTAAAATTATCCACCCCTGTGAGCCGGAAGACAAAGCGGCTCGTAATCCCCGTAATAGGATTGGTTGTTATCGTAATGGGACTCGTCACCGAACTATGCACGGTGAGGGTAACATTAACATTGTATTGTCCCATACCTGCGTAGGGACCGAACTGAGCCACATTAATGGTCGTAGTACCCGAGGGCTCCCACGCATAGTTCGGCAAAATCTCAAAACGAACATTTCCATTGATGCCTTGCGAATTGAGGGCATTCATGGCAGCTGTGAGGTCGGGGTAGTTTCCCGTAGCCCCAATAGTGTAATTACCAGAGAGCTGCGCATAGCCGGAAGCGGTTAGGAACAAAGCCCCTACTAAGCCTATGATAAGCAAGCGCATAGGGCAAATACAGGGTTTTTTGTCTGGTACAGCCGTCCCAGTACGACAATAGCCGATCCGAAAGTCTGGTTGCAATCCATACCTCTCGCAGTTTCGCAGGAAGTGCGTAACTTTGCGTCATGCGTGCTTGGCGAATAAGCGTAGGCGCCCTTCTCGTAGTAGGTATCGGGCTGGGCCAGAGCCTGCAGCGCTATCAGAATGAAGTTTTTACCGGCATAAAAGTTACAAAAAATGTCGTTTATGGCCGTAACTATGCATATGGAACCAATCAGCCCCAGGATTTGTACATGGACATTTACGAGCCGGCGGGGGATACGGCGCAAAAGCGACCTGTGATTGTTTTGATTCATGCGGGGAGTTTCTTGCCCCCCTCAGCTGCGGGTCAAGCCTTTGGGAAAGCCCCCATAGGCACCAAGGAGGATAGCGCAATTGTAGAGCTGTGCCGACGCTATGCCCGGCGGGGATATGTGGCGATTTCTGCCACCCACAGGTTAGGCTGGAATCCGTTCTTGAGCACGCAGGAAGAGCGTGCAGCCAGTATTATCCAGGCCGTATGGCGAGCGGTACAGGACGGCCGAGCCCTCGTGCGCTACCTCCGAAAAGACGCCACCACCACCAACCAATGGCGTATTGACCCCGACCGTATCGTCATGGGCGGCTCCTCCTCCGGCGCCTATGTCGGACTCCATGTGGCTTATCTCAACCTCCCCAGCGAATTCAATCAACCTAAGTTTACTTACTCTAATGGTCAGTCTTTCATAGACACCACGGCTCAGGGCCTGGGTCGTCAAGGGCCAGATGGACAAGACGGCGGTAATGCCTTTGAGGGCGGTAGTGGCAATGACGGCTATCCCTCCCAAATCCAAGCCGTACTCAACCTCGGCGGCGCCCTCGGAGACACCACCTTCATCCAAAATGAAAAAATCCCCGTCATCTCGCTCCATGGCGTCGATGACAACACCACCCCTTACCTAACGGCTACGGTCTACACCGCAGTTGGGAACTACCCCATCATAGAAGTCTCCGGTAGTCATGATATTCATCTGCGCCTCTATGAAAAAGGCAATCTCGAAGCGCTTTCGCCGGATTTTGCGTCGGATGCGCCCTTCCCGGGCCTGCGGCCTTTCCCGGGTGTAGGCTTTCAGCCCTGGGGCTGGTACGCTACCTCCACCCCCGCCGAGAAAGCCGCCGCCCTCGAATACATTGACACCATTATGACTTTTTCCCTGCCCCGCCTCTTCAAAGTGCTATCCCTCCCTACGCAGACTTATTCCCAGCCTGTGGCCGGACAGGATACCGTCATAGACTTGGCCGCATCCTTGGCCTGGGCAAATCGCTCCGTCGGTGAAACCATCCGCCTCTACCCTACCCCCGCCAATAGCCCAATCCTGACTATCGAAAGCGCGGAAAGTCCCCTTCAACATCTGGCCCTCTATACCTTTGACGGGCGCCTCCTCTGCGAAGCTACCCCGCCTTCAAACACCACGCACTACACCTGGCTCCTCCCTGACTACATCACCCCCGGCTATTACCTCCTCAAAGTCCAAATCAAAAACTACACCATCCCCCTGCGCTGGTGCTACATAAGCCCCTGAGCTAAAAATCCCCCACCCCGCTTCGGAAAAGCGTGACAAAAATGTGGAAGGCCCCCTTCTTGGGGGCTTTTTCTCTTTGTAGGCGAGCACTGCGTCGCCCTCGCGGCATTATGCTACCATTCTCCCGGGCAGGCCCCCTGCGGAGAGGGGGGGATTCGAACCCCCGATTCCGCTCATCGCGGAATACCTGATTTCGAGTCAGGCCCGTTCGACCACTCCGGCACCTCTCCTCTGCAAAAGTACAACCCTTTTAGTGTCGGAAGCCTTTATGGAGGGACCGCTGGTAGTTTTCTGGAAGGCTCAAGGCAGATTGGGGATTTTTCTCTAAACTTGCACCATGCAGAGGTTTCGTTTTTATCCTGTCGTTACCTGGTTTGTCCTGAGCGTGGTTAGTTTTGGATATGCGCAGGAGGAGGGCCTGATTTTGCGGCGGGTAACTCGGGAATTTCGCCCTAAGGGTGAAGCGCAGAAGCAGGAAGCTGCCCAGACGCTGTACCTACGGGGGCGGGTAGTTGATGAAAAGTCCGGGGAGCCGCTGGCCGGCGCGTATGTGCGGGTATTGGGGAGCGTGTTGGGAGCGGTAACCGACGATAAGGGGGAGTTTCGGGTGGCGACGACGATAGCTGATCCGGTGCTGGTAGAGGTGAGTTATGTAGGGTATCAAAGTCAGCGGGTGAGTCTTTTACCTGGGCCTTCTCAGAAAGCACCTGAGGAGATTCGGCTGAGGGAGCAGGAGATCATAGGGGAGGAGGTGGTGATTTCTGCCTCGCGGATAGAGGAGGCTTTCATGCGCTCGCCGGTGCAGGTGGCTCAGCTTTCCGGGCGTTTAGTAGCCGACTCACCTACACCGCTATTCTCCCAGACGCTCTCTTTTCTGCCTGGGGTGCAGGTGATGCATACCAGCTTCACTTTCCCGGTCATCAATACCCGCGGCTTTGGCAATACACAAAATACGCGCTTTATCAATCGGGTAGATGGCATTGAGATGCAATCTACTGCGCTCAACATTCCGGTGATTACTTTTACGAGCCCTGCCGAGATAGACATCGCTAATGCTGAAGTGGTAGCTGGGCCGGCCTCCGCCCTGTACGGTCCAAACGCCTTCAATGGCGCCCTCTCTACCACCCTGAAAGACCCCTTCCAATATCCCGGCCTTTCGGTGTGGCTCCAGACAGGCGTCAATCATATAGCCAGCCCAGACCGTTCGCCCGCCCCCTACTATAATGCCCAGATACGCATCGCCCACAGCTGGAAGAACCGCTTCGGCGTAAAGGCGACCTTTCAGTGGCTCAATGGCGCGGACTGGTATGCCAATAGCCGGCGTGACATTGGCTCCTATGCTGGGGCCACAGGCATTTACGCCATCCCGGGCATCGACAACCCCGGCTATAAACCCGAAAATGGCTACGGCTATGATGCGCGGATCTTCCTCCCACCGGGGCAACTCCCCTTTGCTGATGGAAGGCCTATGCCAGGTATGTATATCGCCCGAACAGGCTACGCAGAGGGGGAGCTGATCTCGCCCGAAGCCCGGATCCTCAAAGGCTCTACGACCTTTACATATCGCCTCTCCGACCAGATGGAGCTGAGTCTTTTCAGCCACCTGGCGACGGGTAATACCCTGTATCAGGCAAACACCCGCTATGCGCTTTATGGCTTTCTTTATCAGGCGCATAAGTTGGAGCTAAAGCATAATCGGGGTTTTGTGCGTCTATATGGGATGAAGGAGGACGGGGGGCGTTCGACGCCGCTGGGCGTGCTTGGCGCCAACCTCCTCAATGTGGTCAAGCCGCATACCGCGTGGTTTCGGCAGTTCCTTTTGACTTATGGTGGATACTTAGAGACTTCCATGAGTGCGGCAGACAAGGCGGCGTTTAAAGACCATTATCGCTTTCCGGTGCCGGCGATGGGCGATGCCGCGGCGGCTCGCCGTTTGGCGGATGCCGATACTCGGTATCTGATGCAGCTGCCCACAGCGGCACCAGTGGCAGGCTTCTTAGGTGCCCGTTGGGATGTAGGCGAAGCTCGCCCCCTTCCCGGCTCCCCTCGCCTACGAGCTCTGATAGACTCTCTGCTCAATATCCCAGTCACCCAAGGAGGGGGACGACTAATCGATCGGTGCGGCCTCTACCATCTGGAGACCCAGTATGAACTTCCTCGGATAGGCGGCATTCAAACTTTGATTGGAGGCAACTTCCGCCTTTTTGAGATCAACTCAGCGGGAACGATATTCATTGACACGACGGGGAAGCCCTTTTGGAACTATGAGTATGGGGCCTTTGTCCAGATGCGGCGAGGCTTCTGGGAAGAGCGGCTCCAACTCACAGCGGCCGTGCGGTTTGACCAGCGGCAGTATGTGCTGCAAGGACGCCTGACACCCCGGCTCATGGCCACCTATGCTGTGGATAAGAAGGGGCACCACGTCATACGGGGCGGCTATCAGATGGGCTTTCGCAATCCTACCTCTGAGGCGCTCTTTATTCGCCTGCAGACGGATGCTCTCCTGATTGGAGCGCTGCCCCAAACAGACCGGGCGCTGGGTATTGCTGGCACGAATAACTACACTTTGGCCTCGGTGAGAGCCTATCGGGAAGCCATCTCGAGAGGGGTACCTCCGGAGCAGGCCGCCCAGCTTTTACGCAGTGTCCCCATCAATGGCCTACGCCCGGAGATTGTGCATGCCTTTGAGGTAGGCACGCGGCACCAGCTCTTTGCACAGCGGCTCCTCATAGACCTCTCCTACGCCTATAACCGCTACAAGGACATGCAGGGTAATATTCGTATATACGGACCAGCAGACCCCACGCAGCAGCTTTCTCCCGCCGATGTCAATTCTAACCGCCTCTCTCCCTTGTACGGACGCTATTACAATATTCCAGGCACTCCTCAGGCGCAGTTTTTCACGGTGGGACTTCAGTATCAGCTTATGCGTCATCTAAGGCTCGCAGGAGGTTACACCTACGCCCAGGCCTGGGGCCTGGAAGAGGGAAAGAGCTTAGACCCCGGGCTTATTGTGAGCTTCAACACGCCTCCCCATCAAACCAGCTTAGGGCTTATTGGCGAAGAGATAGCTGGACGCTGGGGCTTTCAAGTGTGGCACCAGTGGGTACATGCGTATTACTTTGAGATAACGATCTTTCAAGGAATAGTGCCTACTTACAATCTTCTTCATGCGCAGGTGAGCTACCGGCTACCCCAGTGGGCAATGCAATTCCGAATAGGGGCGCAAAATCTGCTCAACTTCTATCATATAGAGGCCCGGGGTGGACCCTCGATTGGGGGGCTATATTACTTCCAGGTGATGTATGATCGGCTGGGGTGGTGAGCCCTTAGAGGTCGGCTTCAATGCGGAGGAACCAGCCTCGGGAGAGAGGGGCCCTGGCATTCTTGTAGAGGGTTGGGGAGAGACGGCTCAAAGCTCGGGCATAGCGAGCTAAGGTTTGGGGAAGCCAGTTTTTGAGACGGAGGCCGACCTCGGGATAGGAGCAGCCATCTAAGAAGGCGCCTTGAGCTAAGATCGCTATGGTGGGGGTCCAGAGGCGCGGTTTGGGGAAGCGGCTATTGGGTATTTCCCAACTGAGAAAGGTATAGCCAAAATGGCGGCCCCACCGCTTCTCAGGGTGCGCTGAAAGGGTAAAGGGCTGACTCAGGAGCGCACTATGGGATAAAGTGCGTAGGTAATGATGCCACAGGAGAGGCACGGTAGGGCCGATCTGGCCGCCAGACAGACGCAAAGAGAGGTGGGCCCACCTGCCCCAGCGCCACTGGTGAAAGAGGTCGGCTTGCCAGAACCAGCTGTCAGGGTCCCAGCCGGTCATAGGCATGAGCCAGCCGCCCCCTAAGCGCAGCTGAGGATACGCCGCCTCCACCCGCCAACGGAGACTCCCCCGCTCTAAAAAAGTCTCTTTCGGCGAGACTTCCAGGCCTGCTTTGAGAAGGTAGCGACGTACGGGTTCATGGTCAGGGGCAAGCCGCTCTACGAGGCCCCCTTCCGAGAGCAGCCAGAGGCGCCCCAGCAGAAAGAGCCGGGCAGAGGCTAATAGCTGCCGCTGCCGCACCAGCGACTCCCAGCCCAAGTCATACGCCCGAGCAAAGCGCTCATACGGACTCTGCGTAAGCGGAAGAAACATCGGCCGCTCGTCTAAGAGGCGGGGCAGCGTTCGCTCCACCACATCGTCATGAAAGGACAGGCGCAGGAGGGCGGTCTGGCCTGCTTCTATTTCGGCGCCGTAGCGCCAGGGGGTTCCCGCCAGGCCGGCTTGGCGTTTGGTGCCGTACCCGCCCCATACCCGCAATCGGACCCAGGAAAGCACCTTATCGCTCGTCTCTATGCCAAGCTGCGGACGCCACCCCTCCCCCGCATGGTAAAGCAGAAAAGGCCGCAATACCAGGTTGAAGGCTCCCATGGGTATTCGCCCACTTATCAGGGAGGGGGTGTCAAAGAGGATGCGCAAACGACGGAGGTTCGTTTGCGCAATCAGACTGTCCAAAATCTGATAGGAACGAAGCTCAGCCGGTGAAAGCGCCTCTACACGCTGGCTATCCGAGAGCGGAGGTACCTGCGTCGGTAAAAGAAGCCGATCGCCTTTCCCAGGCCGGATGCCAGGCGGAATCTCAATATCCCGCAAATAGGAGCGCGTCTTGACAAGTAGCCGGAGAGAACGCTGAGAGGGTCGTGCATGTAAAAGCACTTCTGTGTGAAGCTGCGTAGGAAACCATAACGTATCACCCAGTTTCGTATAGACCTGCTCAATAGAAAAAGCCTCAATAGATGCCGTGGTGGCCTCCGCCCAGGTGAAGTGCACTTGCCCCTGCACGCTGGCCAGCGCATAGTCCGGCACAGCCACATAAAGGTGGCCGCTCATTCCCCAGGATTGTTTCGCTGAGAGTGGGAAAAACCGAATGTGATACAAGGTATCCTTTCCCTGGTAGAGCGTATCCAACAGCTCATAGTCATAGTACGAAAAAGCCTGCGGCCCAATAGGACTGGCAAAACGCTTGTCCAAGATGGTAATCCAGCTCTCATAGAGACCAAGCGGCTGAAGTACAGTGGGGGAAAAGAACGATTGCACGGGGAGGTTGCCAGAGATGCGCTGCCGCAAAAGCTTTTCTTGCGTATGGGCCGCATCCAGATAGATTTTATAGGTTTCGGTCTCCCATATAGTCAGATAAGTAGGTAGGGAGTCGCTGTCTTTTGGGCGCAGGGAGTCCGGCAGGGTGACTAAGAGCTTATTGTAGCTTTTGTAAGCATGGGAGATGTTCAGGGGGTTCCAGCGGGTGCGGTGCGCTTGAAGGCCCCGGATGAGCGGGTAAGCGGGGTTATCGCTGGCGCGGATAATGACCGGGGCAACTTCGATGGGCTTAGGGCTAAGCTGGACACGGGTGGCGTAGCTGGCAGGGAGGCGACGGATTTCGTAGCCGAGTGCACGCACTTCCAGGGTATCCGTAGGCAGGGCCTGGATAATGAAGCGGCCCTGAAGGTCTGTGTAAGTACCCTGCTGCGTGCGAAGGTTCTGAACAGTAACGAAGGGAAGAGGCTCCCCTGAGGTGTCCTGAACGAGCCCAGAAATGGCTTGGGCAGGGAGCAGCGTAAAGAAAAAAAGCAGACGCGCAGATGGAGCCAATATGATGGAGCGATAACAGGCCAGACACCTCCCCGATATCAGACCGCCGATCAGTCGCCCGCCCCCAATCACCCACACCCCACAAAAAAACACCCTTTCTCGCACACATCCTCTATACCTTTGTACCTTCGTATGATGTCCAACTGGTTCGCCAGTCCCTACTATTCCCTCCTCTATGCTCACCGCAGTGACACCGAAGCCGAGGGCTTCGTTCGTACCCTCCTTACGAAGCTGGACTTTCATCCGCCTGCCCGGGTACTGGATGCTGGCTGTGGCCGAGGACGTTATGCCCGCGCTTTCGCTAAATACAGGTTCGAGGTAGATGCCATTGACTACGCAGCCCAGCCGATTGACCTTCCAGAGGGTATACGCTTCTATAAGGCCGATTACAAAGACTGGAAACCATCACACCCGTATGACTTAGTGGGTAGTTTTTTCTCCAGCTTTGGTCACACGACGAGCTGGGACACCGTGGTGCGGAGCATGAAAGCCCTGCGCAGCTTCTTGAAGCCGGGCGGCTATTTGATTTTGGACTATCTCAATATCGCTCAGCGTAATCCGACGCCGCAGGAAGTGCGAGAGATAGAAGGCATTCGGTTTGAGATTGCGCGGTGGCAAGACTCACATGGGCTGTACAAACGGATTCGGGTGCGGGATGGGGAGCGGGAAGAGGTATATGAGGAGGTGCTCTACAAGCTGACACAAGGCGATTTGGCCACGCTGGCCGAACGGGTGAAGCTGGAAGTGATAGCCTGGTGGGGAGATTACGAGGGGAGGCCCTTTGCAGTAGAGGAAAGTCCACGGTTGATTTTGGTGGGGCGGGCGCCGTTGTAAGAGCGCTGGGGGGAGCTCGGGAGAGGGCGTAGGGGCGGGGCGCCGCCCCTATGCTCCTTGGCTTTCCCCCCGAAAACCTACCGCAGCTTCACCCAGCGCAGATGCCGATCCGCTACCCGCACCACATACACCCCTGCCGATAAATCAGCCGGCAGTTCCAGACTGCCTACCATCGTGCGCCCTTCCCACACGACGTGGCCCTGTACGTCCACCACCTGCACCGGCAGGTCTGCCTGCGACGCAATTAGCCACGCTGTCCCCTGCGAAGGATTCGGCCGCACCTGCAAGAGGAGGTCCCCCTCATGCACTATCATCGCCTCCACAACATTGGAAAGAACTTTCGCCTGACCGTCTGCGCTCATCGCCACCACCTGATACAGATACAGCGTCTGAGGCACTACGTCACGATCCACCCAGCGATACAAGAGCGCCGAACCGCTTTGTCCGTAGAAGTTTTCGGGGGAGAGGGTGGCTACGCTGCGCCAGAGGCCTTGATTATCCCGGCGGCGAAGCTCATACGCCCGCACCGAGCCTGGCGGCATGCCCTCCGCTGTGAAAGCAAGCTGAATGTGGTCCCCAAGAACCTGTGCCCGCAGGATGAGCTGCTGAGCAGGCAAAGGCAGGTCGCTTTGAGCGACGGCAAACTCAGAGAAGTCGGGTACATTCAAGCGACCGGTCTGGTTGGCTTGATCGTAAGGACTGCCTTCGCAAACACCCTCAAAGTCAAAGACTCCACCCGAGCCCGTCGGCCGCTTCACAATCGCATAACTTAGCCCCACAGCATTGGTATAACCCCTCGAAAAGACCCGTAGATGGTAAGAGGAAGCGGCGCCTTCGGTGCGGTTGATGACCCAGTAACCATGGTCTAAGTTGGACAAGGCACCAAAGGGCGCCCCACAGTCGGTCCTCACCGCGCAGGAGGGCGGCGCTCCCGGCCACAAGTAAAAGGCCGCCGTAATCTCTTGCGTAGAGGGTACATTATCAAACTGCAGCTGGGCCAGCTCATATCCCCGCCCACTGGGAAAGTCCCCCACCGGTAGATAATACCAGCCGTCTATGGCCGCTGTATTGACCTTTCGACGGAGAACCCCTGAAATGTAGCTATTGAGGTTACCGATACTTACGGCGCCGGCTGCGGGCTGCAGAACAATGGTTTCTTTGTTGTTAGCAAAGCCATCAATCACGCCCGTATTTAGGATTAGATTGCCATCGAGTACGAGCGGGTCGTTGAGAATCAAACGTTGGCCTGGGGTACTTTGCGCCATCACGACATGGTGCCATTGGTCTGTTCCCCTAAAGGTGTAAAGCTGATTGGTGCTGCCGAAAAAGCGGACGGTAGCTCCGGGTGCGGTGCTTAGCGTGCTGGTGGATTGGAAGGTAATGTGGCGACAAATATCTAACTGCCCTGTACTTGTCAGGGTAAAACTGGCCCCATTTTGTACGGTGATGTCATGACATTCGGCTGCTCCCAGTATGTCAGAGCCACTGATTACGGGAAAGCGTCCGCCCTGTGGCGTCGTTGGAATCACCACATCCTTGGCGCAGGTGGGCACTTCGCAATCTCCCCAGTTGAAGGGCTTGTACCAGTCGGTGTCTAGATTGCCAGTCCACAAGCCGGCGGGCCGATTGATGGTGAGGTTGACGGTAGCGGTTCCCGTGGCATAAAAGGTGTTACAGGTGCTGGCGCCGCAGGTTTGGGTGGCATTGATAAGGGTCTGGACGCTGACGGGGTAGGTACCGCTGGGCAAAGAGGGCCCCACACTGACCTGAAAGCTATACTGGATGGTCGTGCCTACTCCATGACCACCTTGGAGTCCCCATTGCAAAATCACATTCGAGCCTGTGGAGGTAATCACGGGCTCATGCGTTGTGAAGTTATTGATGCCATTCGTGCTGCCAGTTACATAAGTAACGCCTGCGGGGAAGGTTACTCGGATGCTATCGAAGGTTGTTGTACTTCCAGCGCCCAGATTGGTAAAGCTAATGGTGTAGCTGAGGGTCTGTTGACATTCTGTAACGGTGAGGTTGGGAGCATTGATGGAGGTGTTGTAAGGCACAATGACGTTTGACAGAGCTACGACAGGCGAGGAGCTAATCTGCGATAGGGGCTGATTGCAGAAGTTCCGGTACAGGAGGAAGAAGCGGATTTGCAGGCCGCTGACGTAGTTGCAGTTGGATATTACCCGGAATCGTATTTTGATGGTGCTGTTAGGTCCTGTGGGGGTAAGGCCTAAGGGGGTAGTTTGGCTCGTGAGGTTCCATACTCGGAAGATGAAGAAGGTATTAGGGTCTGGGAGAGGTTGCCAGGAGCCGCCGCTGGGATAGAGGTACTCTGCGCTTCCAGGGTCATAGGAGAGGCCTGGGGGGAGTAGCATAAAGAGCCTGGGCTGGTAGGCGGCAGACTGGCCGGCATTGCTGAGCGTAATCTCTATGGTGATGGGATCACAGAGGTTGGAAGGATTGGGGGTGATGTCTATATTGGAGAAAAGGACATTGGGCTGGGTGGGGATATAGCGGAGGGTATCGTGTGGAGCGGTATGGTAACAGGCATAGGATGCAGCAGAGGAGGGATAGCCTTCGCATCGCCAGCCTGCATGAGCAAAGAGGGTATCTAAAACACAGCTGCTAAAGCTGGCCCGCACTTTGAAGTACCGATCGCTGGATGCTGGCAAGTTCCCTATGGGATAAACATCCCCAATCGGCGTGATGGGAAGATTGGTAGCGAGGTCTATAACCTGAGTAACCGTAAGACTACTTTGGGCAGACTTGAAGAATAGGAAGGCATTTTTAGCGGTTGTAGCATTAGAGAGGTTGGAGACTTTGATTGTCCATTCAACGGGGGTTCCTGTAACGGTTACTAAATCGGGTGTGCCTTCTACTTTGAGGCGGGGGGCATCATAGATGAGGGTATAAGGCAGGTTAGGGTCGGTGGAGGCGGAGGCGGGGAGACGGCCTGCGAAGTTTACGGTGAAGGTAACGGTGTCTCTTTCGGGGTTACTTCGGCTTTGACAGGAGGGGCGCAGTCGCATATAGAGCAGGCCAAAGTACCCATCGTCGCTGGGTGTCAGAGCCCCCCCATTCGGTGTAAAGTGAATGAGGGTATTAAACACGAGCGGGTTGGCATTCGGGTCTACGGGGTTGGCATTCCCACCGCCGGTAGACTGGTTGATGCATCCGGGTGTGCGCTGGAAGATGAGGTCGCCCGCTCCGGCATAAGACCAGCCCGTGGGGAGATTAATGACAAACTGCGCAGGCAGATTCCACTCCCGATACTCGTAAGGGAAAAGGTTATTGGTGTGGCAGTAGTTTAGGCAGCAAGGCCCAATGCTGAGATAATAGTAGGCCCAGAAGGGGATAGCGCAGCCATCTTCGTCCCATGGATCGCCGGGAAAGCGCTGAAACTCAGCGGGTCCGCCCACCGTTACATACCATCCAATGAGCTCCATGGAGCCGCTTTGTACCCGACACCCATACCGCAGGCCCGAGGGATGCGGGTCTAAAGACGTGTTCAGAGAGCTTGGGTCGGTAGTAGCGTAAAAGTAGGGGGTGAATACGGTGGTCTGCTGAATGCCGCCTATGTTCGTCTCATAGCGGAAACGCAAGCGCACCTCTATGGAGTCGTTGTGCTCATAGAGGAAAGTAGGAGGGACTACACCCGCCGCTACCAGGGTAGAAACGCGTAAGTCTACGGCCATCCGATTGCAATCGGGAGAGCCTCCACAGAGCGGAGAAGTAGTAACTGGTAGGGTAAAGGTGTAGTTATCGATTCCATTACTATTACGGATAGTAACCTCGGCATTGAGGCCGGTGAGTAAGTCTCCCAGGTTACCGGCTTCTAAGATGACCCAGACATTTTGCCAGTTTGGGAAGGAGGTGGCCTTGATGCGGCCGCCAAAGTAGGCCTCAGCGGTGTCGGTATGCATGAGGCGGTCCAGCCGCATTTGGGCAAAGTTGTAGATGGCGCCGCTGGGTTGGCCATCATTGTCGTCGTCGGGCAGTCCGTACGAGATGCGCTTGACCTCAAAAGTGATGAAGTCTACGCCGTCGTTGCAGGGCACGGGGCAGTTGAGCGCTACATTAAAAGGCGTCGGAATGCCCGTGCAATAGCCTGGTGACGGATTGCAGGTGGTATTGGGATTGTAGCTTACGCTGGCGATGATGGGATAAACCCCTGAGGTTCCACAAGCCGCTTGCAGAGAGATGCAGAGAGAGGCATTGTTGAAGTTAGTCCAGCTAGCAGGCCGATCAGCTGGGTTGAAAGTAATCGTGAGGGTGTTTCCTACGAGGGTTACGCTGCTGGCGGGCCAAGAGGCCGACCCACTCACCCACTGGATAGGCGTCCCTGTATAAACAAATCCCGCTGGCAGCTGAATAGTCCAAGTAATCTGATAGTTATTCGGGTCAGAGGGACTACCGGACTCGGAGTGACCATCTGGGCTATTGATAACGATATTCCCAATCTCCGATTGCAGCGCAAAGCAATAGGAAAAAACCTGTCCATCAGATACGGATCCAGGCCCACTACCAGAGAGAGCCGATCGAGAAAGATAGCGTTCTTTATTGTAGTCTGTCCAGTTGAAGTGGTGGGAATAGGACTGATCGCAGAGGCTTTTATAGGCCACATCCCCCCTACCCCATGGAAGTAAAAGTCATATCCTATGGCAGGGCAGCTTTGGGGGAGTTCGCAGGTGTAGAGGTTGAAGTCTATGAAGAGGGTGTCTCCGGGATTGAGGGGGCCCGCAATGTAGAGTTTTAGTTTTTGACCACATCGGTAGCTGTGAAGCAGCTGTGTACGGTTCCGCTCTGGGCGCTGGTGATGACTCGTGGAAGGGGAGTGCCGCCAGAGCCGATCTTGAGGGTGATGGAGTTCGTGTCAATGCGGTCGTAAGAGCTGACGCCATCGTACACATCGGGCGGCCAGAAGGTTACATACAGGTCTACCTCAATATCTTTTGCTGGTCCGAGGCCGATATTTTTGATGAGAAGGCGCCCATGATTGGCATTTGCTGGAGCGTCTCCGTAACAGCTACTTTCCTGAATGTAGGAAAACTTATAGTGATTTAGGTTTGGGATGAGGCTGGCGAAGTCTACGCCTCCTGTTTCATTTACGGTTTGACAAGTTTGGCTGTAGCATCCCCAAGTAAGGGAGAAATTAGAGGTGGCTGCATTACAAGAGGTAACCTGATAGGTTACGGTGAAGGTGACTGTCTCACCGGGGTCAAAGAGGTTATTCGAGCCAAAGTCGCTCCCGCTAAATTCCAATACTAAGTTGTGGGCTGTGTGGGTGATGACGGTACCACCTGAGGAGCTCACGATGGTAACGCTGCTGCCAGAGGTTTCCGAATGGCGAAAGCTGGAGAGAGGAGCTGTACCTGCATTCCTAACTGTGAAGGTTCGCGTGAAGGTCTGCGGCAGGGTCGAGGCGGAAAAGGTCTGATTAGCTATGCTTAGGTATTGGAGGGAAGGTTGAGTGATAGGGTACTCGGCCGCTGAGGTATAGGAAGCGGACCCACCCCCGCTCCAAGTAAGCGTGTAGGTATTTCGGACTTCGTTGGTCTCATCGGATAGGAATGGGATGACATCGCAAGTAGCCCGCACCTGGAAGGTGATGACCATGTTGGAGTTTGGATCCAAGTTGGGTACCCCAAAGACGGGCTGATTAGCTGGTGTCGTGATGACTTCGGTGACGGTAGCTGGAGTCACCGTCCCCGGGACGTATTCTACGCCCGGTGGCATCTGGACTGCCAGCTGAACACCCGTGAGGGGACTACTCCCCGTGTTGAAGACCGTTACGTTGACAATTCCATTTGGGCCGCAAACTTGCAGACTCGGCTCGGTCGCCGTAACATTGCCTTGCGCCCACAGCAGAGAGAAGAGAAAAAGCACCCCGTATCGGAACATAACTCGTAGTATCATGGCCATAAAAAACTACCCCGCAAGAAAAAACCCCACCTTACCTGTCATGCCTGCCCCTATCCCCATCTCATGGCAACTATACGAAAAAACCCGCTCCATAGTTGCAAACCCAGGATGAGGTGCATGCTTAGGCATTTCGAGAGCAAAGGTAGGGAAAAAAACCTAAGTTCTGGTTAATGGTCATGAGATGTCCTACCCTCATCAGATGTGGATAAGTCGCCCAGGCTGGTGGAAAGCTCCCGTACTTCAGGCAAAAAACTTACCTTCGCTTCTATGGGAAAGCGTATCTATCACCACGAGGGCTGCTTAGAGTTGCGCGTCTTAGGGCGACGGGACGGGACCTTGCCCTCTACAAAGGTGCTCCCCTTTGAGCAGCCGCGAGAGATGCTGTATGTGCCGGGTACCCTCCCGCAGGTTCGGGAGCTACACCTCGCTCAGCCTTATGTGCGCCAAAATCACATTCTCTACTTTCCCACGGAGGAAGCGCTAAACAATTTTTTTGAGGCCTACCGGAAAACCTTCCATAATCTTGTAGCGGCAGGCGGCGCTGTTCGCGATGAACGGGGGAATATTCTTTTTATCTGGAAGCGCCAGAAATGGGACCTTCCCAAAGGTAAAGTAGAGCCCCACGAAACCCCCGAGGAAAGTGCGCAGCGGGAGATTAGCGAGGAGACGGGTCTTAGTGAGCTGCGCCTGGTTCGGTATCTGATGGAAACTTATCATATTTATCAGGAGCGGGGAACGTGGATGTTTAAGACGGTGCACTGGTATTTATTTGAGACGCCGGGGGTGCGGCCGCCGGTACAGGTGCAGGCAGAGGAGGGAATTGAGCGGTATCTGTGGGCGAAACCTTCGGAGGTGCCTTTCCTTTACCCGCAATCGTATGGCACTATTCGGGAGGTAATAGAAAAGGTGCTGACGGATGTATTACCTGCGGCTTCGGGATAAGGTCTGGGCCTTAGACCGGCCCTATATCATGGGGATAATCAATGTGACGCCCGATTCTTTTTCGGATGGGGGGGAGGCGGATACGCCCGAGAAAGCCCTATCCCGAGCGGAAAAGCTCCTGAGCGAAGGGGCCGATATTCTGGATATAGGGGCGGTGTCTACGCGGCCTGGGGCGCCCGAAGTGCCCGAAGATGAAGAATACTGGCGCCTCCTACCCGCTTTGCGGGCTATCCGAAAAGCCTTTCCCGACGTGCCTATTAGCGTAGATACCTTCCGAGGGGGCATTGCTCGAGCCGCCCTGGAAGAAGGCGCTGACCTTATTAACGACGTTTCTGGGGGCGCCTGGGACCCTACCCTCTGGCCCGTGATCGCTCACTATCAAGTCCCCTACATCCTCATGCACATCCAAGGCACCCCCCAAACCATGCAGATAAGCCCCACCTATCAAAACCTCCTCCAAGAAGTCTGGCTGTACTTCGTGGAAAAACTCCAACAGCTGGCCCAGATAGGCATTCACGATGTAGTCATTGACCCGGGCTTTGGGTTCGGCAAAACCCTAAAGCACAACTACCAGCTTCTCCAAAGCCTAAGGATTTTTCGGCGTTTGGGGCGGCCGATTTTGGTAGGTATTTCCCGAAAGTCTATGCTCTGGCGGGTGCTGGAAGTCTCCCCCAAAGAAACCCTTTGGGCTTCTACCGCGCTGCATTGGCAGGCGCTTCTGGCGGGGGCTCGGCTGTTTCGGGTGCATGATCCTCTTCCCCTACGTCATATCTTCAAAATCTGGGAGATATGGAGCCCTTCACCATAGGACCTATACCAGTAACGACTCGCGACCTGTGGGATCTTTTTCTTACTGCGCTCATCGTTTATGGCGTTTTGTGGTGGTTTCGGCGCAATGGCCTCTTGGAGGCGGCTCTGATTCTTCTGGGCATGCTGTTTCTTTTACGACTTTTGAGTTTTTTAGAACTGCCCACGCTATCGCTGCTTGTACGATATATTTTTTCGGCGAGTGGAATCCTGGTGGCCTTCTGGATAGCGCCGGAGCTGCGGCGTGACCTCATGAAAATCCGAAACTTACCCCTTCTGCGGCGTCTGCGTGGCGAAAAATCTCTCCGAGTAGAGGTAGAACAAATCATAGAAGAGCTGGTGGAAGCGATAGAGACTTTTCGCCGTCAGCAGCTGGGGGCGCTTATCGTGATAGAAGGACAAGATGATCTGACGCCGTATGCGCAGAGTGGCGACCCCGTGCAAATGC
>Ga0308395_1000914_pt1 | contig 21128 bp, 13 predicted proteins | sample Hotspr20SampleP4_FD_202097 | JGI IMG/M metagenome (GOLD analysis project Ga0308395, IMG submission 202097) | Hot spring phototrophic mat microbial communities from Mushroom Spring, Yellowstone National Park, Wyoming, United States - 20050930_P4 ...
TACTACAACTTATGGGCACAGGTCTACTACATGCTGGGGCGTTACCAGGACGCGGAGGCGATCCTGGTCAAGTCCGCTGCGATTGATCCGAAGTTTGAACAAACCCAGATGCTGTTGGGCGATACCTACGGCGCCTTAGGGCGTGCAGAGGAGGCGGCGCGTGCCCATCGCGCGGCCATTTTGATCGCACCGGAGATCTTCGCCGACCCGTTCTTCAATCAACGCGTTGAGTTTTACAAGGCACATCCCCCTCAACTTCAGGAGATTGTCGCTGCCTACCGGGAAGTTCTGAGGGAACGCCCTGATGATCCCAAGATATTGCGCATTCTGGGGCGCCTCTACAGCCAGCTGGGCGACCGCGATAACGCTGTGCGCTTTTACCAAAATGCCCTTGCGGCGGATCCGGCGGATGTGCAAACAGCCATCGCACTGGGTGACGAGTATGTGATGTTAGAGGACTGGACCAGCGCTGCCGAAGCATATCGGCGTGCATTGCGCATAGATCCCCAAAACGCCCGCGCACATAGTAACCTGGCATATTGTTACGCCCGGATGGGACGCCTGGAGGAAGCCATTCATGAGAACCAGATTGTGCTGCAGATCGCGCCCAATGACTATATCAGTCGTCGCAACCTGGTGCTCCTGTACCGAGACACGGGGAGGATCGAGCAGGCCATTCAAGAAGCACAACCGCTGCCCGAACAGACACCCCAGAAGGAGTTGGGACTGACGTGGATGTTGCTGGGGGAGCTTTACCAGACCGCAGGCAGGATGACCGAGGCGATCACCGCATATGAACGGGCCATCGAAACCCAACCCGACCTCGCCGCAGCCTATGCGACCCTTGGTGCACTCTATCTGGAAAAGGGTCGTCCGCACGATGCGTTGCAGGTGTATCAACAACTGGCCCAGCTCACACCCGATGACTATATCGTGCACCGTCAGCTGGCACTGGTCTATCACGAGTTGGGGCAGCTGGACCGAGCGCTCGAGGAGGCCCAATTAGCCCTGCACAAAGCTCCGGCGGAGCAGCAGGCTGATCTGGAAAAGCTGGTGGCAGACCTCCAGACCCGTGGGGACGGCAGTTCGCCATGACGCTTACCACATTGTTGGTCATCTTCACCGCAGCTTTGCTTGTTGCAGCTGTGACCACCCCTCTGGCACGACGCGCTGGGATCCATTGGGGGTTTGTGGACCATCCTTCTGCCCGCAAAATCCACGCCCGCCCAATGCCTCGCTTCGGCGGCATCGCCATGGTAGGCGCCGTCCTGATCGCCTTACTGGTTTTCGAAGGCCGGTATGGGATCGAGCAGCTGGCCAGTATTCTGATCGGCGCCAGTTGGGTGTCCATCCTGGGCGCGCTGGACGACCGGTGGGGGCTGCGTCCTCTCTATAAACTGCTGGGCCAGATTGGCGCGGCTGTGTTCCTGATCCTCTTCGGTGTGCAGGTCTCTTTTCTGCCTGCCGAGTGGCTCAATTGGGCCGTCACCATCGTTTGGATGGTGGGGATCACCAATGCCATCAATTTTTTGGACAACATGGACGGTCTGGCAGGTGGCGTTGTCGCGATTGCCGCCGGTTATTTCCTGCTTTTGGCGGTGCAAAGTGGTCAGTATCTGGTGGGAGGACTTGCGGCCGCCTTGCTGGGCGCCAGTGTAGGCTTCTTGTTCTACAATCTCAATCCGGCCAGCATCTTCATGGGGGACACGGGCAGCCTTTTTCTCGGTTTCGTATTAGCCGCGTTGGGGATCAAGTTGCGCTTTCCGGGCAACAGTCCCACCGTCACATGGATGGTGCCGGTGTTGGTCTTGGCGCTCCCTATTTTTGATACGACACTAGTAGTTATATCACGCCTGCGGCGTGGTGTCCATCCCGCCACGGCAGGCAAAGACCACATATCGCACCGACTCGTGCGCAAGGGTTTTACCCAGCGCGAGACCGTGATGCTGCTGTACCTGGTGAGTGGAATGTCGGGGACGGTAGCTCAATTCGTGACCCATGCCAACATTCTGGAAGCGTACATGTTGTGCGGAGCGGTGTTGGTGCTGGCCCTATATGCAATGTGGTGGCTGGAGCGCATACCCCTGGAGAGCACTTCAGATTCCGAAAAGGACGCAGCACCGGGCGCCCGGCTTCCATCGGACCAGGCATGGTGACATTTCATTGGCCTTGGCGATTCGGCGTGCCAGGACTATAATCGCCCTGATCCGCCTATAGCCAGTTGGGAGGCATGCTTTGGCACGTTATACGCGCATTACCGGGATGAACGATGTGCTCTTCGAAGAACAGCGCTACTGGCGCTACGTGCTCGAGCGCATCCAATATGTCACCGATCTCTACGGATATCGGCGCATTGATGTGCCGGTTATGGAAGTGACCGCCCTTTTTGTGCGCGGTGTGGGCGAGGGCACGGATATCGTCGAGAAGGAGATGTATTCCTTCGAGGACCGCGACGGCACCATGGTGAGTCTGCGTCCGGAGTTCACCGCCGGGATTATGCGGGCCTATATCGAGAACGGCCTGCATGTCCTGCCCCCCCCGCTCAAGGTGTGGACGACCGGACCGCTCTTCCGCCATGAAAAGCCCCAGGCCGGCCGCTATCGCCAGCACTCCCAGTTCGACGTGGAAGTGATCGGTGAGCAGGACGCCGCGGTGGATGTCGAGGTGATCAACGTGGCGTGGCATCTCTTCCGCGATTTGGGCTTCCGCGACCTGCGCCTGGAGATCAACTCGACCGGCTGTCCGCAGTGCAAACCAAGTTATGTGCGCCGGTTGGTGGACTTTTTCACTCCGCTGGCGGATCAATTGCCCGAGGTGGATCGCATGCGGCTGCGCAAGAATCCGCTGCGCCTGCTCGACAGCAAGGAGGAAGCGACACAACCCCTGCTCGAGCGCGCACCGCACATCATCGAGTACCTCTGTGCCGGGTGTGCCGAGCATTTCGCCCGGCTGCGTCGTTACCTGGACGTGCTGGAACGCCCCTATCGCATCAACTATCGCATCGTGCGTGGGTTGGACTACTATACCAAGACGGTCTTCGAGATCAAGGCCGCCGGGCTGGGAGCGCAGGACACCATCTGTGGCGGCGGGCGCTACGATGGGCTCATCGCCGAGCTGGGTGGTCCGCCCACGCCGGGCATCGGCTTCGGCAGCGGCATCGAGCGCATCGTCCTGGCGATGCGCCAGCTGAATTTACCTGTGCCGGAGGAGGTCACGCCACAGGTCATGGTATGCTACCTGGGCGAGACAGCTAAGCTGATGGCGGTGCGCCTGGTGGAACAATTGCGCGATACGGGTATCCGCAGCGTGCTGGCGTTCGGCGACCGCAGCCTGAAAGCGCAGTTGAAGCACGCCGACCGCATCAGGGTGGCCTATGCGGTCATCCTGGGAGAGGAGGAGATCCAGGCAGGCAAGGCGACGGTGCGTGCGATGGCTCTGGGCAGCCAGGAGGTGGTGGCTCTGACCCAGCTGGACGCCTGGTTACGCACGGCGTTGGCAAGTGAAGCCATCCCTGCCACGGCATAACTCAGGCGCATAGAGCGGTTGGCCCGTGCGCGTCTCGAGTCAGTAATGCCAGGAGAAAATGCGCCTGCTCTATGAGTGACGCCCTTTCCCCACCTGGAGGTGTTTGAAGAGTTCTGAGGATAAAGTTTTTCAACACTCTCGGCTTTGTGCATTTGCCCTGCGACCCGATTTGTGCTATAATTCAGGATGCTTTACGGTGGTTCTTTACCTGCTTGGGATATCTTGTCGGCCACAGGGTGGTCATACTAAAGGAAGGGGGTGAGGCAAAGGAGCAAAAGCGCAAATGCCGCGCATACGGAGGTCACGGGAAATTGGCTGCCCGGGGTTGAGCTCCATTCACCACGGGCAGACGGCAGGTGTTGCGCGGCCACCTGTGTGATTTTCCCCAAGATTACATTTGCAGGACATTCAGACGAAGCGATCCGGTTGAGATGGGTCAACTGATACTCATAAACTGATACTCATAGAGGAGGTTTGACAATGAAGGTAAAGCTTTCGCATGTCCTGGGTTTGCTCGCAGTCCTTTCGATGTTGGCCGGCTTGGCGGCGCCTGAGGCGCTGGCGCAACGTCCCGTCCCACCCGATGCGCAGACGAAGCTGGCCGATCCTAACAACTTGTTTCCCAATGGCATCGGCGAGATCGACTGCAAGGGTGTCAACCTGGTAGTCGGCACCCAGGTTGGCCCGCAGATCGCCAGCCCGGTGCAGAACTTCTGGCCGCTGTGGGGCGAAAAGACAGGTGGCACTGTCGAGTTGCAAGAATTCCCCTTCGGCGACCTGTTTGAGAAGATCCGCACCGGCTTCATCTCCGGCGCCAGCCCGTTCGATATCATCATCTACGCGTCCGACTGGGCCGGTGACATTATGGGGCCGGGCTACGTCCTCGAGGTGCCCCAGAAGGTACAGGATCAGGTGGGCTATGACTATTTGATTCCCACCTATCGCGACCGCATCCTCTCATGGGGCGGCAAGGTCTATGGACTGCCCTATGACGGCGACGCCCATATGATGTACTATCGTCGTGACCTGCTGACCGACCCCAAGTGGCAGGCCGAGTTCAAGGCCAAGTATGGCTACGACCTGCCCGCTCCGCCCAACACCTGGAAGCAGTATTACGATGTCGCCGAGTTCTTCAACGGCAAGGAGATTGACGGCCAGGTTATCTGGGGCGCCGGCACCGCCTTCAAGCGCAAGGCGCAGTCCTACTGGACCTACCTGGGTGTGGCCGCGGCATTCGCCAAAGCGCCCGATGATCCTGCCTACTTCTTCGATCCCGACACGATGGAGCCGCGCATCAACAACCCCGGCTTTGTCGAAGGGCTGAAGCTATACGTGTCGCTCGCCAAGGTAGGACCGCCCGATGTGATCAACTGGGACGTGGGCGATATCCGTGGCAACTTCCCGGCCGGCAAGCTGGTGTTGGCGATCGACTGGGGCGATGTAGGGCCGTTAGCTGCCGATGTGAACTCCTCCGTCGTGGTAGGCAAGTGGGGTTCCGCGCTCCATCCCGGCACGGAGAAGTACTGGGACAGCCGCCGTGGCGAGTGGGTTGATGCCACCAAGTTGACGGGCAACCTCAACCAGGCGCCCTTCCTCGCCTTCGGTGGTTGGGTGCAGTCGGTCACCAAGACGACCAAGCACCCCGAATGCGCCTTCGACTTCGCTGCCTTCATGGGCAACCAGAACATGAGCCAGCTGCTCGTGACCTATCCTGGCTCGGGCGTCAACCCGCACTTCTTCAGCGACCTGAACAACCTGGAGCCGTGGCTGAAGATCGGCATGACCGAGCAGGAGGCGCGTGAGTACCTCAACGCCGTGCGCGATATCATCAACCATCCCAACGCGGTGGTGGACCTGCGCATCACCGGCGCTGCGGAGTACTTCGACGCGCTCGACACCCAGCTGGCGCGCGCCGTCGCCGGTGAGGTCGATCCGCAGACCGCGCTGGACGAAGTGGCCAAGCAATGGAATGCCATCACCGACCGCCTGGGCCGCGAGCAGCAGAAGAAGCAGTATCGGGAGATGCTGGGCCTGCCCACCGAATAACCCATCGGAGCACCCGTGTCTTCTCCTGAAATCGGTACCATCCGTGTGTCATTCCCCCTCCCTCGGTGAGGGAGGGGGAATGTATTTAATCCTTAAAGTTGTGGTATAGGCCATCTCGTGTATCATGATGCTACCTGGAACGTTCAACCTGGGGGGTGTTTATGTCCACGGATGTAGCCGGTCAGTTGGCCAAAGTTTCCGCTCCGCGTGAAACCGCACGTGCAGCACGCCTTCCCTCTGATCCCAGCAAGCACATCTTCCTGTTGCCGGCGGTGATTCTCATCTTGCTTTTTTCGCTCTTCCCCTTGTTCTTCTCTCTGGCGCTCGCCTTTCTCAGCTGGGATCTGAGTCGCTTGACCGGTGGCGTGCGCTTTATCGGGTTTGAGAACTTCATCACGCTGGTCAACGATGCGCGTTTCTGGAACACGGCGCGCGTCACGCTCACCTTCGTTGTGGGGGCGGTGTCGCTGCAATACCTGGTGGGCCTGGGAGTGGCTCTGTTGCTCAACCAGGATATTCGCTTCCGTCGCTTCTTCCGGGTGGTCTTCCTGATGCCGATGATGCTGACACCCGCGGCAGTGGCCTACGCCGGCCGTATGCTGTTTAATGAAGGACAGGGACCGGTTAACCACATCATCAAACTGCTCGGAGGCCCCCAGGTGCCATGGTTCAGCAATCCTTCGCTGGCGTTGCCTTCCCTGATCCTGGTGGATACTTGGGAATGGACGCCCTTCATGATGATCGTGCTGCTCGCCGGCTTGCAGTCCCTGCCACCCGAAGTATACGAGGCGGCGCGCGTGGACGGTGCCAACGACTGGCAGATCTTCCGCCACATCACCTTCCCGATGCTGGCGCCGGTTTCGGTCACCGTCATCTTGATCCGCGCGCTGGAGGCATTTAAGTTGTTCGACATCGTCACCGTGATGACAGGCGGCGGGCCTGGTACAGCCACCGAACCGGTCACCCTCTACGCCTATCTGGTGGGGATGAAAAACGGCAACCTGGGCTATGCCTCGGCGATTGCCTACTCCCTGCTGATTATGGTGATCATCAGCTCGACCTTGTTCCTGAGGCTGGTACGACAACGCGCCGTGCGGATAGCAGAGTGAGATGACGACGATGCAGATGACGATGCGACAAACACGACGCATTAAATTGGGCATCACTTACCTGCTCCTGGCGATTTGGACGGTTGTCTGTCTCTTCCCCATCTATTGGTTGGTGATCACCTCCGTGAAACTGCCGGTTGCCGTCTTCCAGGGGCCGACCTACTTTCCTTGGATTGACTTTCAGCCCACGCTCAACGCCTGGAAATACCTGCTGGTCGGCCCGATGCAGAACCAGGTGATACGCAGCTGGCTCAACAGTGCACTGATGGCGCCCACCAGTGCAGCACTGGCAGTGGTGATCGGCTCACTGGCCGGCTATGCCCTTACCCGCTTCAACTACTATGTGCCGGTGCTCAAATGGCGCAACAACGACATCGCCTTCTGGATCATCTCCCAACGCATGCTCCCGCCCGTGGTGGTGATCCTGCCCTATCTGATCATGTATCGCGTGCTGGGGTTGGTGGATACCCACTTCGGCATGATCTTGATCTATACCGTGTTCAACTTGCCCTTTGCCGTCTGGATCATGCGCGACTTCTTCGCCAACCTGCCCCGCGACCTGGAGGAAAGCGCCCTGATTGATGGCGCCTCGCGCTTGCAGGCGTTTCGGTTGATCGTCCTGCCGCTTTCCTCACCGGGTCTGATCGCCACCTTCCTGTTCTGCATGATGTTTTCATGGAACGATTATCTGTTCGCCCTGATGCTGACCTTCAGCCGCGCGACCACGATGCCCATGTTCGTCGCCGGTGCGGGGAGTCAGTCTTACGGCCCCCAATGGTGGTTCCTTTCGGCGCTGTCCTTGCTCACCATCGCGCCGATGATCGTGATCGCACTGCTGATCGAGCGTTACATCACGCGCGGGTTGATCGTCGGTGCGATCAAATAGCGAAGATGCGCCCATGCACTTGTTCTTCTCACCGAACGAGGTTCTCCGATGAAGCGCTATATCCTGGCTCATGACCTGGGCACCACCGGCAATAAAGCCACCCTCTTCGACGCCGAAGGCACCATGCTGGCCAGCGCCTTCAGCGGTTACGAGACCTTCCACCCCTACGGTCACTGGGCCGAACAGGATCCCGAGGATTGGTGGCGCGCGGTGATCGAAACGACCCAGAGACTGCTGACCGATGCCCGGGTGGCGCCCCAAGATGTGGCCGTGATCGGCTTCAGCGGTCAGATGATGGGCTGCCTGCCGGTCGATGCGCACGGACGTCCATTGCGACGCTGTATCATCTGGGCCGACCAGCGCGCGGTGGAACAGGCCGACCGTCTGGCGGCCGCGCTGGGCGAGGAGCAGGTCTATCGCATCACCGGCCATCGCATCAGCCCCACCTACAGCGGCGCCAAGATCATGTGGGTGCGCGATCACGAGCCGGATGTGTTCGCCCAGGCGTACAAGTTCCTGCATGTGAAGGATTTTGTCGCCATGCGGATGACGGGCGCCTTCGTCACCGACCGCTCCGATGCCAGCGGCATGAACCTCTACCATCTCGAAGAGGGGCGCTGGTCGCCCACCATTCTGGACGCGGTGCAGCTGGATGAAGGGTTGTTGCCTGAGGTGCACGATTCCACCGATGTGGTGGGTGAGCTGACCACCGCGGCGGCGGAGGCGCTCAGCTTGGTGCCGGGCATTCCGGTGGTCATCGGCGGGGGGGATGGCGCCAGTGCAGCGGTGGGCGCCGGCGCGATCGAGGAGGGCCCTGCCTATAACTACATCGGCGCCTCGTCGTGGATTTCCTTCGCCAGCTGCCGTCCCATTTACGACGCTGGCCGACGCATTTTTAACTGGGCGCACATGGTGCCGGGCATGTTCCTGCCCTGTGGCACCATGCAAGCGGCCGGCGGCTCCTATCAGTGGCTGCGCCGTCAGGTGTGCTGGTATGAGGCGAAGGAAGCCGAACAGAAGCGCATGGATGTATACGAGGTGATGAACCAGCGCGCGGAGCAGAGCCCGCCGGGTGCGCACGGGCTGATCTTCCTGCCCTATCTGCAAGGTGAACGCAGCCCACACTGGAATCCCAAGGCACGCGGCGGTTTTATCGGCCTGCAAATCACCCACACCCGCGCCGACATGATCCGCGCCGTGTTAGAAGGTATCAGCATGAACTTGCGCACCATCCTGCTCTCCTTTTTGGAGGCCGGGGCGCGCATTGACGAGGTGACGGTGATCGGCGGCGGCGCTAAGGGGAAGCTGTGGCGACAGATCCTCGCCGATGTGTACGGGCGACCGGTGCTGCGGCCGCGCCTGCTGGAGGAGGCAACCTCGCTGGGCGCTGCAGTGGCTGCCGGCGTGGGCGTGGGGCTCTTCCGCGACTTCAACGTCGTCCACGAGCTGCTCGAGATCGTTGACCGCCACACCCCCAGTCCGGATGCCCAGGCGGTCTATGAACACCTGTATCCCATCTTCCTGGCAGCTTATGACGCGCTGGTGCCCGTCTTCGACCGACTGCACGCGCTGAGCACACGAAACGCATAACACGCAATCACAAAAGAGGGGAGGGACACAATGCAATACCGTTTTCTGGGACGTACAGGTCTCAAAGTCTCCGAGATCTGTTTGGGTACCCAGACCTTCGGCTGGGGTGCAGACGAATCGACCGCCCACGCTTTGGCAGATCGCTTCGTCGCCGCCGGCGGCAATTTCTTCGACACCTCCAACATCTACAATAAGGGTCTGTCCGAGACAATGCTCGGCAACTGGCTTAAGAAGCGGGGCAACCGTTCCCAGATGGTGATCGCCACGAAGGTCTTCTTCCCCACCGGCGATGGCCCCAACGACACCGGGCTGTCGCGCAAGCACATTATGGAACAGATCGACGCCAGCTTGCGCCGTCTCCAGACCGACTACGTTGACCTGTATCAGACACACTGTTGGGATGCCTCCACGCCGTTGGAGGAGACGTTGCGCGCACTGGATGACCTGGTGCGTGCCGGCAAAGTGCGCTACCTGGGCGCTTCCAACTACACGCCTTCGCAGCTGATGCGGGCCATCATGCTGAGCGCGCAGCACGGCTGGGCGCGTTTTGACTGTCTGCAGCCCGAATATAGCCTGTTGGTGCGCAGCCCCGAATGGGAGCTCTTGCCGTTGTGTCGCGAGGAGGGGATCGGCGTCATCTGCTGGTCGCCGCTGGCGGGCGGCTGGCTGAGCGGCAAGTATCGGCGCGGTGAGCCACCGCCTCCCGACAGCCGCGTCGGCCGCGCCGACCGTTGGGATGACCTGCCGGAACAGCGTGAAAGCGAGCGCACGTGGCGCATCGTTGACGCGCTGCGCGAGATCGCCGCGGCGCGCGGCAAGACGCCCGCCCAGGTGGCCCTGAACTGGCTGTTACAACAGCCGGGCGTCACCGCGCCGATCATTGGCGCGCGCACGCTGGAGCAGTTGGAGGAAAACCTGGGCAGCGTCGGCTGGGCTCTCACCGCAGAGGAACTGGCCCGGCTGGACGCGGTGAGCCAGATCCCGTTGCCCTCGCCGTACAACTTCATCGCTCGCTACACGCGCAGGCGTGACCAGGGATAAAGCCACCTGATCTGGCCGGCTGATCCCGCTGCGAAGGGCAGGGCACTCTCACCCCCCGGGGAGCCGGCCACCGAACCATGGCCACATCTGTTTGCGGCGCACCGATCTGAGCAGGTGCTCCGGCGTCCGCCCAAAGCGGAGGGTGGATCTGCCCTTCGCAAATAGGGCTACGGTTCTCCCCATACTACTTCCAGACGGGGACGGCCCTCTTTGTTCCAATCGCCCGTGTTGGATGAGACGAAGTATTTGCCGCTGTGATAGGCCGAGTCCGCTTCATAGAGGGCCAGGCGCAACGGCTCGCCGCGTGCATAGGCTCGTGCCACGGCGTAGGAGACATCCCACCTGCGTGGCACTCCCGGCCAGCCCGGCCAATCGGTGTCGGTGATTGGAGGCACGTCACTTCCGCCGATGTTCTCATAGGCCAGCGGCGCGTTGTTCCAGGTGATGGTGTCCTCGCGCCAGTCGTCCGCGACGATGAGCACTTGAATCCAGGAGGGTTGCGCTAGGGATCCGCCGGCGTTGCCGAACTGATGCAACGTCAATGTCGCCGAAATGATTATCTTGCCACGCGGGATGTTGTCCAGCGGGAAGGTGATATAGTACTTGGCAAAACAGGGCCAGTCAGCTACGTCTGATTGGTTCTGGATGTTGAAATCGGGGGCCCGGCCATAATTCCGGTTGCCCCATTCGTTCCAGATGTGATGCTCGTCGCCGGGGCACTGGTTGGCGATCGCCCCGCCCACATCGGCGTCCGGCACCAGCGGGCTGTTTTCGGTGGGGCGGTAGATAATGCGCGACCCGCTGCGGCGGGCAGTGGCGGTGTAGCTCGGAAGTCCGAAATGCAGGAAGCCCCAGCAAGCCGGGTTGTTTAATGAGGCGGCGGGTGGCCAGGATTGGTCGCCGATGGGCGGTCCGGCGCGCGAGTCGCGGTCGTGGACGATGACCGCCATGCGCCAGCGCGTCCCGCGTTGGGGTGCGCCCGTCAGTCCCAGACTGTGAAAGGGGATGGTGAACCCCATGGCCCAACCGCGATCGCTGTCGTCGTCGTTGTTGAGAGCTTTGCCGCGCCAGCCCGGTTTGGCCTCAAAAGGAACGCTGACCGCCCGCCAGCCGGATGGGCCGCCGCGATAGACCGCGCGCCGCTCGGGACTCGGATCACCGTAGAGCTGGGCCACGAAGCGCCACGTGCTGGAGGAAAGCGCGTTGCCATTGGCAGTGTCCAACAGCAACGTGACGGCATCCCACTGGGTCAGCGTCTGCGACGTGGGCCGTTCGTCGTACCACAAGGCGCGGTCAAAAATGGCCAGATAGACGTAGAGCTTGTCGGCATTGTAGCCGACGCGGATGTCGGTGTAGTTCCGGGTTGGCGAAACCTGCCCGAACCAGGCGATGGCGGTGCGCTCGAAGAGGATATCGCCCCGGAAGTAGGGCGCGTTGATGCGCGGAAGCGCCTCGACGTTGCACTGCTCTTTCATCACCACCGGCAAGTAGACCATGACTGCGCCCGGTTGCTGCCGCGGCGGATGGGCGGTGACGGGGACATATGCTGCAAGCACGGACAGCAGCACCAGTAACGCCACGTGCCCGCAGCGGGCAGCGCGGAGATGAGAGAAGGAACGCTTGGTGAACACGGTTTTCTCCTTTCCTGCTATTCCTCGACCCGGATCTGCTCGGGACCGGTGACGTAGATGGCCGGGTCCCCCTGATACCAGGCGATCGTGCCGACGACAGCTACCTGTTGTCCGACGCGATAACGTTGCTCCGGCGGCACGTCGAAGCGCGCCCAATCTGCCCGGCGGATGATCGCCTTAAAGGCACCGGTATGGGGATTGGCAAAACCCAACAGCACCTGTTTGCCGTTGTTGAAAACGTAGTGCAGCGTGCCGGTGACGACGACCATGCGCCCGTCCCAGGCACGTGCTTCGGTGTGGGGGATGGTCGCCACGGGTGTCGCGTCCGCAGGTGGCGGAGATGGTGCCGCGACCACGGCCGGAGCGCTCGCCGAGACCATTGCCGCTTCCGGATTGCCACTTGTCAACGCCACGATCGCCCCATCGCAACTGCGGAAATAGACGTTTTGATTGCTCACCACCCAGACGGCGTATTCGCTCCAGTATCGGTCGTATACCGCACCCTGGTCGTAGTAGATATAGAAGCCGAAGTCATAGTCGCGCGTGTTCTCCAGGTCGCTGGGGCAATAGTGTCGGGGGCTGAAGGAGCATGCACCGGTGTTGTCCTGGGAGGTGACCACGGTGGCGAGGCGCTGCGTGGTAATCGGAGATCCAAAGCTCCCCCGCGCCGCGGATCGGTCCAGGAGGCGCATGGCGAAACCGGCTTCCCAGTGGCCGCCGAACAGGTAATCACCCGCCATGGAGACGTTGGGTTGTTCATCGGTGAGCAGGAAAGGTGCCTCGCTGCCCGGCGGCCAGTCGAAGCGGATGAAGCGCACATCACCGCCCTGCAACCCACTCACCGTCGTATTGTCCAACACCATCTCGCCAAAATGCGAGTCCCAGCGCGAATCGTAGGCGTGCTTGGCACGGATGATGGTGTACACCACTTCCTTGCCGTCCGCCAGGCGCTTGACCACCGGCTGCGGCCCCATCGGCACATAGCCGCTATCGCCATAGCCGCCGTTCCCCACGTTGGCGATGAAGGGCACCCGGCCGTCGTCCAAGTCCAGCACGAAGAGCGCCTGCTCGCCAGGATTCGCGGTCAAAAACTGACGCATCTCGCGGTTGGTCTGCGGCCAATCGCGCCATATAGTCTCCCAATCCAATCGCACCTTGATCAACACATAGCCTGCGCCCTCGGCAATCACCGGCCAGCCATAGCGGTACTCGGTGGGGTCGGTGAAATTGCGGCTGTGATGCACCGGCCGGACGCGCCATTTGCGCGTGCCATTTGCGTTGCTGATGGCGTGCACGTACAGATCGGGCTCAGTGGCGACGACCACCAGATCGCGCGAGGGAGAATAGGCGGGCGGCACGGCTACCGTCTTGCCCTCGCCCGCATCGTAAGTCCAGAGGAGTTGCATCGTCTGCTTGTTGACGGCATAGACGGTGCTGCCCATTGCGAAGAACACGCGGTCGTGGATGAGCGCCGGCGGCAGGGGCAGGTCGCTGGTCTGCCCCGTGCTGAACTGACCGATGATCGCGCCATCGTTGGCGCGGAGTTTGTAGAGCAGACCGTTGGCCGAGACGACGAAGACGGCCTGGGTGGTGGCGTCGTAGGCCACGGTGGAACGCACATCGCCGATGTCGCTGCGCTGCCAGAGTTGTTGCCCGGTTGCCTCGCTGAGGGCGAAGACGCCATCGGTGCCGGCAGCGATGTACACCCGTCCGCCGCCGGTGACCGGCTGGACATTGCGCGGGATGGAACCGCTGCTGGTCACCTTGCGCACTCTACCGTTGGCGTCCACGCCGTTCCAGATCCAGCGCAAACGCCAGGGATAGGACACCACTTGAGCGGTATAGCCGGTGTGCTGGGCATCGTGAGCATGCTGGCTCCATTCGCTCGGTTGCACCGGAGCGCTACCACCGCTTTTGAGGATGATGGGCAGCCAGACGCGCAGCCCCGTGGAATCATTCTGTTGCGCGGAAACCGGCGGCCCCAGCACGGCCGGCACATCTCCGTTTGACAGATCCAGCGGCATCCCAGACAGATTGCCGGCCAGCATCACACCGAGCACCGCTCCGATCAGCCATTTTATCATCTGTTTTGTCATCGCTATTCTCCTCCTCGCATCCCCGTATCGCATACCGGTTTCCGGATGGAACGGTGGAGGCCGGTGACCTGGAACAGGGTATGCTGGGTGCGTTGGAGTGTGGGCCGATTGTGATCCGTCGTCGGCGGTCAATTACGGCGGGGGTGCGACCCGCTTGAAGCCGACAAAGGGGTCAGTAGCTTCGAGGGGTTGGGTCGAGATGGCGGACGCCAAGAACGAGAGGCCCGCCAGGACACTGTCATTCGTATATCTACCGCATCGAAGAAATAATACCAACACTCCAGCCCGATGCGCCCAGACAAACACCCCATTACAAGTCACCCTGCCCAGATTTTATCACGGCCGCCGCCGGGCCTCAATGGGCCATAGGTACCACCTTGCACGGGCTGGAGTTAGTGGGAGATAAATGGGTTGGGTGGTCGCACGACGCGGATGGGGTATGCACACGCCGATTCGAGACACATCTCCCCCGAGTGACGATGCATCTCAGAAAAGGCTTTCAAGCTGGTTCCGAGGTCAGAAGCATCAACGAGGATCCGCCAGTGGTTCGTCGCACCGCCGAGCGAATGAATGAGGGAAAACCCTGTGTGCGTTGTGGTGAGGGGGTTTACGGCTTCTTCAGGGTCGCGGCTCAGACAGGGATGTATCCAGCATGGGGATTTTGATACCGTGCCGGCGCGCAAAGGCGATCGCCTCCGGGTAGCCGGCGTCGGCATGGCGCACCACCCCCATGCCGGGGTCGGTGGTGAGGACGCGCTCCAGTCGCCGTGCTGCCGCTTCCGTGCCGTCCGCGACGATCACCTGGCCGGCATGGATGCTGTAACCGATGCCCACCCCTCCGCCGTGGTGAATGCTCACCCACGTCGCGCCGCCCACCGCGTTGATCAAGGCGTTCAAGAGTGGCCAGTCGGCAATCGCATCCGAGCCGTCCAGCATGCCCTCCGTCTCGCGGTTGGGGCTGGCCACCGAGCCGGCATCCAGATGGTCGCGTCCGATCACGATCGGCGCGCTGACACGTCCGGAAGCGACCAACTCGTTGAAGCGCAAACCGGCGCGGGCACGTTCGCCGTAGCCCAGCCAGCAGATGCGCGCCGGCAATCCCTGAAACGCCACCTTTCGCTGTGCCATACGAATCCAGCGCTGCAGGTGCTCGTCCTCGGGGAAGAGGTCCATGATCGCCCGGTCGGTGACATAGAGGTCTTGCGGGTCACCGGAGAGCACCACCCAGCGGAAGGGACCTTTGCCCTGGCAGAAGAGGGGACGGATGTAAGCAGGCACGAAGCCGGGGTAGCTGAACGCATCGCGCACGCCCATGTCATAGGCGCGCTGGCGCAGGTTGTTGCCGTAGTCGAACACCTCGGCGCCTTTCGCCCTGAAGCCAAGCATTGCCTCGACGTGGCGCGCCATCGCCTCCATAGAACGGTGCACGTACTCCTGCGGGTCGCGCCGGCGCAGCTCCGCCGCTTCCTGCACCGTCAGTCCGGGCGGGATGTAACCGTAGAGCGGGTCGTGTGCCGAGGTCTGGTCGGTCACCACATCGGGTGTCACGCCGCGCGCCAGCAGTTCGGGCAGTGCCTCGGCGGCGTTGGCGATCAGGCCGACGGAGAGGGGTTCCTGGCGTGCCAACGCCTCCTCGACCCAAGTCATCGCTTCCTCAAGATTGTCGGTGATGCGGTCAATCTGGCGCAGCGCGAGACGGCGTTCGGCGCGCCAGCGGTCCACTTCGACGATCAGGCCGACACCCTCGTTCATCGTGATGGCGAGCGGTTGTGCGCCGCCCATCTCGCCCAGCCCGGCAGTGAGCACCAGCTTGCCCTTCAAGCTTGGCCAGCCGCGTTGGTGTGCTAATGCGGCGAGCGTCTCGTAGGTGCCCTGCAGGATGCCCTGCGTGCCGATGTAAATCCAGCTGCCGGCCGTCATCTGGCCGAACATAATGAGGCCCTGTTGTTCCCAGCGGTCGAAGTTCTCCTGCGTCGCCCAGGCGGGCACGATGTTCGAATTGGCGAGCAGCACGCGCGGCGCGTCCTCGTGGGTGCGGAAGATCGCCACCGGCTTGCCCGACTGCACCAAGAGCGTCTCGTCCGGTTCGAGTGTCTCCAGAGAACGCATGATGGCATCAAAGCACGCCCAGTTGCGCGCTGCCTTGCCGCGCCCACCATAGACGATGAGGTTTTCCGGATCGCCGGCCACCTCGGGGTCGAGGTTATTCTGCAGCATGCGATAAGCTGCCTCGATGAGCCAGTTTTTGCAGGTCAAGCGCGTGCCGCGTGGAGCACGGATGACACGTGCCATGGATGCTTCCCTCCTGACAGGTCCCATTTAGGGGCGATTATACTCCGTGTGGGTTGCGGGGGCAATGCGCAGCGGTGTTTTATATCTGAGCCGTTTGTGCTATACTCTGGCGGCGATGGACGAGAGCGAAGGACACGCGCTGCCCGACGAAACGACCTCCGGGCTGGTTCTGCCCACAACGCCGCCGGACTTCCGTTCCGGCTTCGTGGCGGTGGTGGGGCGGCCCAACGTGGGCAAGAGCACGCTGATGAACGCCTGGCTGGGGCAGAAGGTTGCCATCGTCAGCCCCAAGCCACAGACGACGCGTCATCGCCTGTTGGGCATCTACACCGATGACAGGGCGCAGGTGATCTTCATGGACACGCCGGGCATCCATCAGCCGCGGCATTTGCTCGGCAAGGCGATGGTCGAGACGGCGACGCGCACGCTCAAGGACGCCGATGTGGTGTTGTGCGTCGTAGATGTCAGCGAGGCGCCCACCCCAGAGGACACCCTGGTGATCGAGGCGATCCGCCGGCACGCGCATGGCCGACCGGTGATTCTGGCGCTCAACAAGATTGACCTGCTGCCCGCGGGGGAAAGCCCACACACCTCTGCCTATGTGGAAATAGTGCAACCCACCGCCTGGCTGACGGTCTCGGCGACGCGTGGCGACCGCCGCGATGAACTGTTGCAATGCGTCATCGAGCACCTGCCCGTCGGCCCGGCCTACTATCCACCCGATCAGGTTACCGACCAGACGGAGCGCTTCCTGGTCGCCGAACTGATCCGCGAGGCGGCGTTGCACCATCTGCACCAAGAGGTACCCCATGCCCTGGCGGTGGTGACCGATGAATTCAGTGAGCGCGATGCGCACACCACCTACATCAGTGCGACGCTGTATGTCGAGCGCGACTCGCAGAAGCGCATCGTCATCGGACAAGACGGACAGATGCTCAAGGCCATCGGCCAGAGCGCGCGGCGAGAGATCGAGCAGTTGCTGGGCAGGCACGTCTATCTCGACCTGTGGGTCAAGGTGTGGCCCAAATGGCGCAAGAACGAAGCCGACCTGCGTCGCCTGGGCTACCGCCTGCGGGGTGGATGAGTAGGACGGTCACGAGAGTGTTCAGCGCTTTGGATAGGCGCATCCAGTTCAAGTTTAAGGTTCTTCTTCTGACGAAGGACAAAAGGGGAGCTGCAAACGCGGCTCTCCTTTTGCTTGCTACACCCAAAATCTCTTAGCTCCAAATCCGTATTTTGTGATATAATGTATACAAGGTAAATATACCGTGTCTTGGTCACGCCGCCCAAGTCCCCTTCTTCGTTTCTGCGTGCATGACCAGTCTGCCGGTCGCATCGCAGTATCAGGCAGCCGACCCGGTTCTTGGTTTCCAGGCTAATCAACTGTAATGTAAATGGAGGTGTGTCCTATGGCAGCACCGGGAAGCAGAATCTATGTGCGACGCGGGGTGTGGCGCGCATCGGCGTTAACCTTGTTGGCGTTGCTCGTTTTCATCGCCATCGTGGTCGGCCTGGATGTGATTTACCAGCCACGCCTCACCGGACTGGAGTTAGTCTTGGCAGGCACAGTGCTGGCTCTGGTGCCAGCCGGGTTATGGCTGGTGCTCTTTTATTTGCAGGATCGCCTTGAACCGGAGCCGAAGGCTGAAGTGGCGCGTATCTTTGTCATCGGTCTGGCATTAGCTGGCGCCATCGGCCTGCCCCTGGTACAGCAGGTGTTCCGCCTGTCAGAATGGCAATATCGCGACCTTACCGCCACTATCCTGGGTGCCATCTTCATCGCCGGCGCGGTGGAAGCATTTATCCTGTATGCCACGGTGCGCTATTTTATCTATCATTCGCCACAATTCAACGAGCGCACCGACGGGGTCATCTACGGCACAGCGGCTGGCTTGGGCTATGCTGTGGCACTCAATGTCCAATTCGTTCTCAGCAGTGGTGGTACAGCCGTCGGTGCCGGAACGGTGCATATGGCCGGCGCGGCGCTGGCACACGCCGCTTTTGGAGGGGTTCTGGGTTACTTCCTGGGGCGCGCCAAATTGGAACGCGAGCCCATATGGTGGTTGCCGTCCGGGTTGCTGTTGACGGCTGTGTTGATTGGTCTGTTCAATGTGCTGCGCAGTCAGGCGCAGACAGGGCGTCTCCTGCCCGGTATGGTTGCCCACCTGCCATCGTTCACGGGATTACTGCTGGCAGCCGTGCTGGCACTCATGGCTGCCTCGATCATCACATGGCTGATCCGGCGTGACACTGCTCTGGCACTCAGCGGTCGGCGAACAGCACCACCTCCCGATGCCGCAGTCGGTGATCGTGCGGCCAATTGGGCTGTCATCAGTGCATTCCTTGTGTGCTTGATCGTCGGTAGCTTGGTCTGGGATCGCACAGAGCATCGCATGACCGCCTTCGACGTAGATGGTTTTCGTGGCGGCTACCCGGCGCACTTCAGCTTGGCCACCCGGCCAAACGAGATATTACGTGCAGTGGACGTTCTGGAAACTCAGGCACAATTTGTCATTCACGTGGTTCCGGACGTGCAACCCGCTGTGCTACGTTCGGTGATCTCCCAGCTGGCCGCTGTGCGCGCAGGGGAGTACGAAAGCTACCGCGTGTTGGATACGCAGGAAAGACAATGACGTGGCCGTGCCGCTCTGGAACATCACTTTGCCGGCGTTGAATCGCCAACACTTGAGCTGGTATTACCGCATCTGGTCGAAGGCGTTGACTATATCGTTGCTGATGGAAACCGGGCCGTCGTGATCACCATGCTAGCCAGCCCGGAAACATACGCTGGGGTGGAGCCATTGTTCAGCCGTTTTCTGGACACACTCAGCTTTTAGTATCCTGAGGGAGGTGTGAAAATGCTTTCCCGCCGTACAGCGAGACATCTGATTCTGCTTATCGGTGTGTTGGTGCTGATCCAGGCCACCATTCTCACTGCAGCCGGCCGTTCACTTCCGAGCTTGCCGCTCGCGCACAGATTCATGCACCCAGAGTTGTCATGGCAACTCGATGTCCCGTCTGCCAAGAAGAGCTGTTCTAAGATGGAAGTGAGCGACCCGGCTCTCTGGTTCGACGTTGACGAAAACGGCGATCCCGACCTGGACACCCCCGTAGACAGCTACCCCAGCGAGGTGGTTGCGATTGTCGCTGGCTTCGAATACAACTGTGTTCCTGCCAAGACTGCTGTCACAGCCATATTCTATTCGCTCAACTACAGCGGAGACAAGCCGTGGCACACCAGCGAGATCAAGCTGGCACCCACCGACAAGCCTGGCGTCCTATGGCGCGGGGTTAGGTTCAAGGATCGAAGGCCTATCCCGGATGGCGACTATCGGGTTGAGTTCTTCTTGGGGAAACAGTTGTTGAGCACCGGAGAGGTAACAGTAGGAGTTCAGGAAGACGAGGAGGAGCAAGAACAGACGGAAGAGCCAGGGCAGGCGCAAGAGGAGGAGAGAAGACAGGGGCAAGAACGTGAAGAGAGACGCCGTCGCGACGACAAAGTGCAGATCGAGGGGCGCATCATTGATGGTGGCACTCAGCAACCCATTAAAGGTGCGGCCTTTATTGTGCTGAACCCCGGCGTCACGGTAGCGCAATGGGCTGACTACGGCTATCCGCCATCCGACATCCTGACCACCAATAAAACAGATCGTACCGGTCGGTTCAGGCAACCTGGTGTAGAACGTGGCGTAGAATATTCAGTAGTTGTCTGGGCGCTCAGCTATAGCCCGTGGTACCACGATGGTTTTATGTTAGGTGACGATGATCCTGACCCTTATCCGCTGACCATCGAGCTATATCGTTGAGAGCTGCGGAGGAACTTTTGAGCTTTTACTCGAGTGCTCCAGGGCACTAGAAGCAGCTGTTTGCTCTACCGTTCAGTTTTCCCAAAAGAATTTAGGGGGCAAGCAACCTGCCTAAATCCGTCTCGAATTGGTATTGACAAAACGCACAAATGTGGTATCATGGCATCGAGTTTAATAAGACAAAGACTGCGAACGGGAAGAGTACCCAACGTGAGGCTGTCCAGAGAGCCGGCGGAAGGTGCGAGGCCGGTGCAGATAACGTTGGGGAATGGGCCCGGGAGTCGCGCTCCGAACGTGACCGATCGAGGGCATCAGTAGGCGGCGCCGGGGACTCCGCCGTTAACTGGGAGCCGGGTATTGACGCTATAGCCCACGATGGATATAGCAGCGTACCTGTGAGTGAGGTTGAGCCAGGGGTGGACCGAGAGCTTCTTATAAGCAATCGGTAAATCTTGCGCTCAGCCTAAGCGGGGTGGCACCGCGGGAGTGGCCTAAAAGCCCTCTCGTCCCTGACATCAGGGATGAGAGGGCTTTCGTTTTTGGGAAATGAAGTTCAGGGAAAGAGAGCGGAGGTGTGCAATGTATCAGCCCACTTTAGCACGTGTGGAACGGTTCACTGAACAAGGTAATCTGGTACCGGTCTGGCGTGAATTGCCCGCCGATATGGAGACGCCGGTCAGCATTTACCTGAAGCTGCAAGATGAGGGGCCCAGCTTCTTGCTGGAATCCATCACCGGTGGTGAACAGGTGGCGCGTTATTCGTTCATCGGTGTGCGTCCGCGCGCGCTGTTGAGCGTATATGGCGGTCGGGTGTTGCTGTGTGAGAACGGTCGCGAGCGTGTCGGGGACTTGGGCGATCAGGACGCCTTGAGCGCGCTCAAGGCGGCGATGCGCGACCTGGTTCTTGTCCCTCTGCCGGGGTTGCCGCGTTTCCGGGGCGGGGCGGTGGGGTTCCTCAGTTACGATGCGGTACGGCGTTTCGAACGCCTTCCCGATATCGCCATTGATGACCTCGGCTTGCCCGAAGCGGCCTTCATGCTGGCCGACACCCTGGTCGCTTTCGACCACGCCCGGCAGCGCCTGTTGGTCATCTCCCTGGCGCGCCT
>Ga0308395_1000919_pt1 | contig 21016 bp, 14 predicted proteins | sample Hotspr20SampleP4_FD_202097 | JGI IMG/M metagenome (GOLD analysis project Ga0308395, IMG submission 202097) | Hot spring phototrophic mat microbial communities from Mushroom Spring, Yellowstone National Park, Wyoming, United States - 20050930_P4 ...
TCAGTCGCGCATCCTGCACTTTGAGCAGAGGCAGACAACCTATGCCACTCTCATTATACCATACATAACGCAATCTGTCATCATGTTTACGTAAAGAATGAAGCTCTTTAAAAATCGTGGTTCAAAGCATTATCCTCGAGCATCCGTCGCTTGCTGACGTACACGATACCTGATCCGCGTGTTCTATGAAGCGCACGACTGTGGAGGCGACACGCGATGGGTGCATTTCGTTTTGGGGAGAGACAAAGAGCACGATAGGGGCGATCCGGCGGATCGTCCCTACGGGGATCCCGCGCGACATGGCGGCACATCGTCGGGGCGCACGGCTGTGCGCCCCGTCCTCCTCATCCGCACGACGGGCGCGGGAGAGCCCGCAATCTCCCCGTGGACGGGAGGGTTGGGGTGGGGGTGTATTTCAACTTGCCCCCAAGCTGAAATACACCCCTGGTGATGGCGAAGGTGGCACTATTCTTCATTTCGTGCTATTATGCAAGGGCGTAGGAAAAGTGAAGAATGAATGAGATAGCCAATTGGCACGCCTCACTTTGCATCGCCTGTGGAGTGGCGTCGGAGCGGGATTATCAGGATAAACGAGGTGCGATGAAAATATCAAGTGTCTGGTTCAGCAAAAAGAAAAGCCGGTTGGCAGCAATAGGATGCTGGCTAGCTTTGGTTTTCTTTGTCGCCATTGCTCCAGGGATGGCGCAGTCAAGTGTCGCGGACGCTGTGGTGCTGCTTAAGGTAACCGGCGTGATTGACCCGGTTGTGGCCGGCTACGTGGAACAGGGAGTGCAAATCGCCACCGAGGAAGGTGCCCGATTGGTGGTCATCCAATTAGACACACCCGGTGGATTGGATACCGCGATGCGCACTATCGTGCAAACCATCATGAATGCCAAGGTACCTGTGGTGGTCTATGTAGCACCTTCCGGCGCACGGGCAGCCTCCGCGGGTGTGTTTATCACGGCAGCCGCGCATGTAGCTGCGATGGCGCCAGGCACCAATATTGGTGCAGCGCGCCCGGTGGAAATCGGCCAGGGTGAAATGTCGGAGACGATGGCCGACAAGGTAACCAATGATGCCGTTGCCTATTTGGCCGCCATTGCCGAGCAACGCAACCGCAATGTCTCTTTGGCCGAAAGGTTGGTGCGCGAGAGTCAGTCTCTTACCGCCCAACAGGCGCTGGAAGAACGCCTGATCGATTTGGTCGCGGTTGATCAGAAGGCTTTGCTGGCGGCTTTAGAAGGACGCACGGTTGAAGTGGCCGGGGCTCAGATCACGCTCCATACTGCGGGTGTTCCCGTCGTGGAACGTAACATGAACTGGTTGCAACTGATCACGCACGGCATTGTAGACCCGAACATTGCCTATGTGCTGCTTTCGCTGGGCACTATTGCCCTGGTTGCCGAGTTCTGGAATCCGGGCGCCATCATCCCCGGAGTCGTGGGTGCCATCTGCCTGGTGTTGGCCTTCGTGGCCTTCGGCAGCCTCCCGGTTAATTATGGAGGTGTGGCGCTCATTATCTTAGCGATTATCTTCTTTGTGCTGGACCTCATGGTGGCCGGTTTTGGGCTCACGATTGCGGGGGTCATCGCCTTTATCATCGGCTCGTTGTTCTTATTTAGCCCCTTCACACCGCCTGAGCCGTCTATGCCCCAGCTCTCGGTGAACCCTTGGTTGTTGATCGGTATGACTGCTATGTTGGTGCTGTTTTTCACCGTCGTCCTGACAGCCGGGGTGCGTGCGCAATTGCGGCCGAGTGTGATGCGCATCAGCCTGCCGATCGGGAGCACGGGGGTTGCTGTGTCCGATCTGATGCCGCAGGGTGTGGTCCAGGCGGCAGGCGAACAGTGGACGGCCATCGCTGTGGAAGGGGACATTCGCGCTGGCGATGAGGTTATTGTGATCGGTCACGACGGATTAAGGGTTAAAGTGCGTAAACAACAAGTGGAACGACACGAAAGGAGCGAGACAGCATGAACCTCTTCTTGATTTTGGCCATCGTCATCGTAGCTATCTGGTTGATCACTTCAGCCGTAAAGATTGTACGAGAATATCAGCGTCTGGTGGTCTTCCGCCTGGGGCGTGCCATTGGACCAAAGGGGCCAGGCATTGTGCTGCTGATCCCCTTTGTGGACCGCCCGGTGTGGGTGGATTTGCGCGAGGTCTATCTGGAGGTGCCCAAGCAAACGTGCATCACGAAAGATAACGCTCCCATTGACATTGATTTTCTGATCTACTGGAAGGTGGTGGATCCGCTGAGCAGCGTCATTCAGGTGAGCAACTTCGCCGGTGCATCGCAGGGGATTGCCACCACCACGTTGCGTGCTGTCATCGGCGATATCATGTTGGACGATGTGCTGGCCAAGCGCGAGCAGATCAACCAGGTGCTGCGCGTCAAGCTGGATGAGGTGACCGAGCGCTGGGGCGTCAAGGTCACCACGGTGGAAATTCGCGAGATCCTGCCGCCGAAAGAAGTGCAAGCGGCGATGAACCGCCAGCTCGCTGCCGAACGTGAGCGGCGTGCCATTGTCACCCAAGCCGATGGCCAACGCGAGGCGGCGATCAAGGTGGCTGACGGCGAGCGCCAAGCGACCATATTGCGTGCTGAAGGCGATCGCCAGGCCGCTATCTTACGGGCTGAGGGGTTCTCGCTGGCGTTGGAGAAAATCTATTCGGTGGCGCGCACCATTGATGGCAAGACGATGAGTTTGCAATATCTGGAAACGCTCAAGACCTTGGGCAGCGGTCCCGCCACCAAGTTCGTGTTGCCGATGGAATTCACCAACTTATTGCGCCCCTTCGTGGGCCACACCGCCGAGACGGTCACCAGTGCTGTGGAAGCAAAAGGCAACACTGAATAGGTGGCGGTCTTAAGGTTTTAGCATCCAATTCTTCCGTACCTATAACAACACGTGCCTGCGGGAGTATCTTGGCTGTGCCCTGGTGGTAACTCAACGAAGAGTGACCATCAGGGCAGATGATAGCAGGCTGTCAGCATCTCCGTAGACTTGCTAGAAAATTGAAGCTTGTTGCTCGTCTTCTTCAGCCCATCCGTCGGCACGGTCACCTTGCCGCAATAGCATTGTTTGTGATCTTGCCGGCGGTCTCCTTTTGCGAGCTCTTTTTCGGCGCACAGACGTTGTGGCGCTCTGATATCACTTCCATCCACTATCCCTACCGTATTTTGGTGGCTGAGGAATGGCGTGCGGGACGAGTGCCCTTGTGGAATCCGTATCAGCACGCCGGGATTCCATTGTTAGCCGAAGGGCAGGTGGGGCCTCTGTATCCTCTCAATGTGTTCTTCCTCGGTCCATTGCCCCATTCGCTGGAGCTCTCGCTTTTTATTGTGCTGCACTATGTACTGGCCGCGCTCTTCACCTATTTCCTGGCCCATGTGATCGGGTTGAACACAGTATCGGCAACTCTGGCAGCATTATCGTTCGGCTTGGGTGGTGTTTTGATGGCTCAGGTGGGCAACCTCAACGTTATGACCGGCATCGTTTGGTTGCCCCTTATCCTGGGCATGGCCGTGCTGGTAGCTCGTCGTGGTCATTGGGTGCTGGCGCAATTGGCCGGGCTGCCTCTGGCGCTGCAATGCTTCACTGCGCAACCGCAGGTCGTCGTGTACACATTCATGATCCTCAGTGGCTATATGTTCTATCGGTTCGTCACCAATGGCTTTAAAATACTGCGTCGAGCCGGCTCAGCGGACACAAAGATCTCTGGACTTAAGAGCGTCTGGTATGCGGCGCGACCAAGTCTTTGCATCCTGGTCATGATGATCAGCGGATTGTTGCTCAGCGCGCCCCAGTGGCTTCCTACGTGGGAGCTCCAGCAGCTCTCTGTGCGTTCCCAGGAGCAGGGTCTTAAGTTCATGACGAAGAACTCCTGGCCACCGATAATGGGGGTGAACCTGTTGTTGCCGAGCGCCTTCGGCAACAACGTTACCGGCTTCAAAGGGGGCGATCCCTTTGGAGAGGATTTCATTTACGTGGGGTTCCTACCGCTGGTTTGCGCATTCCTGGCGTGGAGAGGACGAATATCTCGCGATGCCCTATTCTTTTGGATCCTTTTGATCAGTGCCCTGTTGTTGGCGCTCGGTAGCTATACACCTTTGTATCGGTGGTTCGTTCAGCATCTGCCGGTTCTCCCGCTCTTCCGCATCCCGGCCCGGTGGCTGATGGCCGTCAACTTGGCATTGGCGATCTTGGCGGGATACGGTTTCCAATCTCTCCTGGAAAGAGGTCTTTCACGCCGTTTGTGGCTGATCTGCACCGGGTGCTTCTTCATCCTCGGATTGGGACTTTTGTTTACTTTTTTCGCACATTCTTACATCCTTGAGTGGAGTCGAGATTGGAGTGGACTGGGGCAAAAGCTGAGTCAGCGTTTCCTGGAGCTGGGCTTCACCATCCAGCCGGTTTATCAGACCGAGCGATTGTTGTTGCGCTGGCTGGCGCCTTTGACGGTGCCGAGCGTCCTGCTGGCATTCAACCTGCTCAACGCGTGGGCGCTGTTCACCGGATATGCCTTTCGCATTCTTTCGCGAGGAACGTTTGCCATTTGGGCAATCGCAGCCGTTTCGCTTGATCTGGTGGTTGCCGGTGGCACTACCATAAACCCGATTCGGCCAGAGGATTGGTGGCACTCGCTGTCGGGCGGTGCACGCTATGTGCTGGAGCATTTAGATGAACATAGCCGCGTGTGGCCTCTGGGAATGGGCCGAGAAATAGCCGCCGTGCGTAATTTGGGCCAGTACTTCCCCTCGGCCTACCGCGTGCGCAGTGCAGGTGGGCATGGATCCCCCTTGATGCTGAAGCGTATGGACACCTTCTTGGACAAGGCGCATCCGCTCCAGCAGGTACAACTCTTGGGCGTCCGATACATTCTCACCGAAGGGCGTATGGGGGCTGATGTCGAGAGCGTTTTTGACCGCGTCTATCAGGATGAGAGCTCGGTGGTGTACGAGAATCGCACCCCGCTGCCACGTGCGTTTATCGTACACCAGGCGGTGGCAGTACCCGACGATGAATCAGCTTTGGAAAAGTTCGCCGATTTATCGGTCAATGTACGCCAGACGGTGGTGTTAGAAGTGGCCGACGCGGAGCTCATAAAGAATGGCGAAGCCGCACCCGATGCAACCGGCGAGGTGCGCTTTATTCTCGATACGCCTCAGGTGGTTGAGCTCTACGTACACACCCGCTCAGATGGATACCTGGTCTTACTCGACACCTGGTATCCTGGTTGGGAGGCAACCGTGGACGGAGTTCCCGCCCCGATTTATCGGGCCAATTATATTGCGCGTGCCGTTCGCGTCCCATCCGGCGAGCATTATGTGCGCTTTGTCTATCGGCCCTTCTCCTTTTGGATGGGCGTGGTATTAGCTGGTCTGGCGATGGTTTCGATGGTGGTAAGTGGGCTGTTGAGCATGTTCTCGCGCCAGACGCGCTACGCTGTGCAGCAAGCCGGTAAAGATCAGCCGATGTGCCGGTAGCAGCCCATACCAATATAGGAAACCCAATAATCCTTTGGGCGCAAAGAAGGCCGTCTGCACCAGCAATGTCCTGCCATCCGACTGAGGCAGGGCCTCGTACTGCAGCCAGGCGTCGCCGGGCAGTTTCATTTCGGCGCGTAGCCGCAACAAGCGTCCCGGTTCGACCGCCTCGACACGCCAGAAATCGAGCGCATCACCCGGACGGACTTCATAGGGATGTCGCCGCCCTCGTCGTAATCCGACGCCTCCGATGAGACGGTCAACTGCGCCGCGCAGGTGCCAAGCCCAATCGGCATAGAGCCACCCCCGTTCGCCTCCTAGGGAGGTAAAAGCGTGGTACACGGCTTCGGGCGTTGCCTGCACGAACAAGCGCCGCTGTTCGATGATCATCCCCTCGCGTGTCTCAAGCACCAGAGAGGGAACGTCTCCGCAGCTGTTCACCAGCGCATCGCTCCACGCCGTTTCCACCTCTCCCGCGTTTAAACTGGCCAGCGCCCTGCGCACCGCAGTCAGATAGTCCACAGGTTCGATATGCGGAAACAGTCTGCGTGCTGTGTCATCACGCACGATGACCTCGTTGCGCAGGCCTTCGATCAGGGGTCGGGCAATATGGGCCGGAATAGGCGTAACCCAGTGCACCCAGTAGGAAGAAAGACTTGGCGTCAGAACGGGCACCGGTATCAGGTGGCGTCGTAATCCGCGCACACGCGCATAGCCCAACATCATATCTCCATAAGTGAGCACGTCCGCCCCTCCGATCTCGAGGATGCGTCCAATACTCTGCGGTGTACGGAGGGCATCCACTAAATATTGGAGTACTTCATCAATCGAGATCGGCTGTACGCGGGTATAGACCCAGCGCGGGCAAATCATAACCGGCAGACGTTCGGTGAGATAACGGATCATCTCGAACGAGGCACTGCCTGCGCCTACGATAATCGCTGCCCGGAATTCAGTGACCGGCACACCGTAGGAACTCAGGACGCGGCCCACTTCTTGACGTGAACGCAGATGACGTGAAAGATCCGCGGCGGGGTCTCCCAATCCTCCCAGGTAAATCATCCGCTGTACACCGGCATCGTGTGCTGCCTTGGCAAAGTTGTTCGCCGCAAGAAGATCACGCTGGTAAAAATCTGGAGCACCTGACATGCTGTGCACCAGGTAGTAAGCTGTCGTAACCCCTCGCAATGCCTCGGTCAATCTATCAGACGACAGCACATCGCCCTGAACGATTTCCACCCGATCCGCCCACGATCGGCCCTGCAGGCGACCTGGATCACGCACCAGGCAACGAGTCCGATACCCTGCCTCTAAAAGACGCGGTACTAAGCGCCCGCCTACGTATCCTGTTGCACCTGTCACCAGCACCAGATCACTTGACATATTGTTTCTCCTGAGAATCCGTCATACAGTTACAGATCTCCGGCCAGCTGATCCAGCACCGTGCGTATCAGTATCGCACTGTTACGCAGCGCTTTTCTCTCCCGCGCATCGAGATCTAAGGGCAATCGCGCAATGATCCCGTCGCCTCCTACGAGGTGAGGCACCGAAAGAGTGACATCCTGTACATCTTCCACCTGTTGCAGCGGTGTACAGACCGTGAGCACGGCACGTTGATCGTGAAGGATGGCATGGACGAGACGTGCCAGAGCGGCTCCGATGCCGTAATAGGTGGCTCCTTTACCGGCGATGATCTGATAGGCCGCGCTGCGCACTGCCTCATCAATTGCCTGCCGTTTTTCATCGTCAAAACAGATGCCACGCTCACGGCAGAAAGTCTCCAGGGAGGCACCACCGATGTTAACCATCGACCAGGTCAGCACCTCTGAATCGCCGTGTTCGCCGACTACGTATCCATGCACGTGTTGTGCATCTACCCCCAGTTCGCGTCCGAGCAGGGCACGAAAACGTGCCGTGTCCAGCATCGTTCCTGAACCCAGCACACGACCGGATGGTACATTGTGCTCTGCGGCATAATACGCTGCAAGATGGGTCATGATATCCACCGGGTTGGTAGCTACCACGAGCACCGCTTCGGGTGCCCAACGTAACACCTGGGGCACGATCTCACGGAAGACCGCTGCATTGCGGGATAGCAGCTGCAAACGTGTCTCGCCGGGCTGTTGGTTGACCCCTGCGCTCAGGATCACCACCTGGCTGCCGGCAAGATCACGATAGCTGCCTCGCCGCACTTGTAAGGCATGCGCAAAGGGCACCGCGTGGAGGACATCGTCCGCCTCCGCTTGCGCTCGCATCTCATTCTTGTCTACCAGGATGATCTCGCGGCCGATCCCGCGCATGACCAGCGCATATGCTGTGGTGGCGCCGACGAAGCCAGCGCCTACGATGCCGATTCGCATGGTTTCCTCCGAAGTGAAGAAATGAGAAAGGGATTCTAGCTATCTACTTCGATCAAACCTTTGCGGATTGCGTATTTGATCAGCTGGGAAAGACTCTGGAGACCTAGTTTGTGTATGATAGCGGCGCGGTACTTCTCGACCGTTTTTTCGCTGAGACAAAGCAGCTCCCCGATCTCACGCGTCGTGTAGCCCTCGGCCACCAAGCGCAGGATTTCCTTCTCGCGCACACTGAGCTCCTCGTAATGCGAGCGGTTCTGGCTGGCGGAATGGGACAAATAATCGCTCAACACCGCTTTGGTCACAGCCGGGGAAAGATAGGCTTCGCCGCGATAGACCGCACGGATCGCTCTTAACAACTCCTCTGGGTCGCTCTCCTTGAGCACATAACCCTGGGCACCTGCTTGCAACATGGCGAAAAAGTATTCCTCACGGTCGTGCATAGTCAGCGCCAGGACGCGTACATGGGGCACGCGCTCTTTGATCTGCTGGGTAGCTTCCATGCCACTGACATCTCCCATGGCGATGTCCATCAACACCACATCCGGTTGGAGGCGAGAAGCTTGTTCGACGACATCACAGCCGCTCCCTGCCTCGCCGACTACCTCAATGTCGGGATGTCCCTCCAGCAACAGACGGATGCCAGCGCGCACCAGGGAATGATCGTCAGCGATCAATACGCGTATTTTGCCCATGGCCTTGCCCTCCACCCCTTGTGGACGTCGCGTTCCAGTCCCCGTCCAAGGGGATCTCGGCTAAGAGCAAAGTGCCCGCCCCTGGGCGTGTGCTGATGTAAAACTTGCCGCCCAGCAAGGTGACACGTTCTTCCATACCCAGCAAACCCCAGGCCTGGCGTGGGCCATTCATCACTTGAGCCAGGTCGAATCCCTGGCCATTGTCACGCACCCGGACCAAGAGGCGCCCTTCCTGCTTGGTCAACGAGATGCTCGCCTGAGTCGCGTGGGAATGGCGTGCGATGTTCGTGATTGCCTCCTGCACCACCCGAAAAACCGCTGTCTCCACTTCGTGCGGAAGGTTATCACGCAGACCGCTGGCACGCAATTCCACCTGGATTCCGAGGGGTTCCAGATGCTTCTTCGTCTGAGCGCGCAAAGCCAGCGCAAGTCCAAGATCGTCCAGGACTTCCGGACGCAGGTCGAAAATCAGGCTGCGCAAGTCGTTGAGCGCCTGACTGGCAATGTTGCGGACGTTGGCCAGCTTTTCCCGTCCGCTGACGAATTCAGGTGGCAAGCTGTTTTCCACCACCGTCGTGGTCATAATGATGGCGGTCAGTGCCTGACCGATTTCGTCGTGCAATTCGCGTGCCAGACGCGCACGCTCTTGCTCTTGGGCTGTCAGTACCTTGCCCAGCAAACGTTTTGACAGCTCATCTTTGCGGCGCAATTGCTCGTACAGGGCCACCAGTTCACTTGTGCGCTCTTCGACGATTTCTTCGATCACCTCTTCCCATAAATGGCGGTCTTCGCGGCTGGACTCCAATCGGGTACGCATCCGCTCTGCGTATGCTGCAACGTGAGGCAGATCCCGCAACTCCGTGGAAGGCAGGATCTCCTGGAGATCTTGCGCGGCATGGGAGGCATTTCCTTGCTCATCCGCAGTATCCTGAAGCGGACTCGGCGTGTGCGCTGTCCTGCGTGCCAGGGCCCAGCCCACCAGTCCGGCAAGCACGTATGCACCGATGTTCAACAAGATGGCTGGTCCACCGAAGCGATTGGTGATCGAGGTTGCTTCAGGCGATAGCAGCAGTGGGAGGTTTTCGATGATATTTGTATGATCCAGCCAGGCACAGCTAAACATCCCTATCAGGCCGAGCACGACCAGAACCCAACCCCGTATCCGTCGCCACGTATGGGACAGTCCTTCCAGACTGCCGATTCGCACCCTTGCTCTCCTGGCGATCTGCCATCTCCTGCCACGCTTGCAGGAATTCACCACCCGGTGGGGCGACGAAGCACCGTGTATCTCTCTCTGTAAATATTATAAACGCAAGTTATCGCTTAGAAAAGTGAGCACCCTGGAAAGCGCCTGAAACTCTTTCTACTAACCCAATTTTCTTTTGAAAATCTGAATGTCCGGAAGACGAGACTCAACCCCCCATTGCGGGATTTTGATTTTGATGATACATTTAGAATCGATGCAGAGGTTCCTGACATGAGAGACTGCCGATGAGGAAGTGTCACCGTTTCATCGCGATAGTGTATTTGCTGGGAAGAGAGTTACATCTCTATGTCCACCCCACCTGAGCCTGAGCAATCCGACCGCTTCCGCACAGCGATGGCCATCCTGATCGCCCTGGTGACCCTGCTGGGTGCCGCACTGGGAGCACGCGCTGCCCTGATCAGCACCGCTGCGGGGGATGCGGACTTCTATGGCCTCACCGCTGCCCTCAATGCCGAGGAGACGCGAGCACTCAACACGCTCACTATGTACGGAAATTATCGCGCCTACACCGCCTACACACGCTACAACGTGTTGGGCGATATGATCTGGGATGACCTGGAGAAGAACGCCGACGAAGCGCAATCGGCAGTGCTGGAAAAGGATATGCGGATGGCGTGGGCATTGGCGGTGGCGGTCAACAACTTCTTCCCCGCGCGCTATCTCAACCGGGATGGCCAATATGATAGCGAACGCGAGCTGGGCGAGGCATGGGCGGAAGCGGCAATGAAGAAAGATCTCGACCCAGAGCCCCACTTCGTCGCCGCGAACTTCCTGCGCAGCAAGGTGAGCCGGCTGCTGGTTGTCATCATCCTGTTCAGCGCTGCAGTGTGGTTTTTCACGCTCGCCCAAGGGCTCAGGCATGCGCTGCGCTACGTCCTGGCCGCGGGAGGGGTGGGGCTGACGCTGCTGGGCATTGCCGCGGCATTGCTGGAAGAGCTGATGCGGGAAGCAGGGATATGAACCTAGCTTGAGTGCACAGAGATTTCGTTCTTGGATGGAGGCCATCTTCTACGGCGACCCGTTCGAGCGGCTGGTGGTCGCCATCATCACGTCGGTCACCGTGCTGGCGGCCGCAGTGACCTGGCTGCAGACCGATGCGTCCGCCCGCGCCGGTCAGGCGGGACGGGATGCGCAGGGCTACGCCATCCAAGCGATGGGCCGCCGCGTGACGGGCCAAGCGCAGATAGACTATGCCCGACATGCCTACCAGATGTATGAAGAGCTGGATGTCCAGGCGCTTCTGGCCGAACGCCAGGACGATCCGCTGGCAGCAGCGCGCTATCGCTCGTTGCGCGCGCGCATTGCCGCGCTGAGCCCCTTGTTGGCGCCCCCCTATTATGACCCCGAAAGCGCCAGAGCCCCCAACCTGCAGCGCTATGAGGCGGACACCTATCTGGTCGAGGCAACCGCGCTCTCGGAGCACTATGCCCGCGCAGCGGCGCTCAACAACGCGTGGACGGCGAAGGCCAACGCCTATGTCACCCATCTGGCCCTGCTGGCGGTCAGCCTGTTCCTCTTCGGCCTGGCCACCACGGTCGCGGGATGGATACGCTGGATGTTCGTCGGCGTCGGCCTGTTGATCACCGCGTTGACCTTCGTCTGGATCCTGATGGTGACGCTGCGTCCCATTTCCAGCGTGAGCGAGCGGGCGATCCAGGAATTTGCCCAGGGGGTCGGCTATGCACACCAGCGCGAGCTGGAGCAGGCGCGCGCTGCCTTCACCCGCGCCCTGCAGGAGACCCCTTTCTACGCGAACGCCTACTATGAGCGCGCGAACGTCCTTTACGACCTGGGTGACTATGACAGCGCGGTACAGGATTATCTGGCTGCCCAAGCGGCTGGACGCGACGACGTGAACGTCGCATGGAACTTGGGCTGGACGTACTACCTTCTCGGTCGCTTCGATGAGTCAATCGCCACCAGCCAGCACGCTGTCGAGCTGGATCCCGCCCAGGTAGGGGTACGCTTCAATGTGGCAATCGCCCGGCTGGCAGCAGGAGACATCGAGCATGCCCGCATCGAGTACGCCAAAACGATGGAGATTGCCGCACAACAGGTGGCGCAAGCTGTGGAAAGGGGGGGCAAGCCCCCTGCCTCGCTGTGGACTTACATGGATGCGGCGGCGCGCGATCTGGAAAGCTTGCTGGACCGACTGCGCGATCAACCACACCCGTGGACGGAGGCACCGCCGCGAGATAAAGTGGTGAATTCTCAGGCCGTTGAGGCGGCTGCGGAAGAGATCGTCAGACAGCTGAAAAGCTTCACCACAGCGCTCGAATATACGGGTAAGCCCCCCGCCGCGCCGGTGACGGTCACCATTTCCCCGTTCGAGTTCGCCATCCCGACCTACGACGAGGAGGGCAACCTGATCGGGCGCACCATCGCGAGCGTCTTCCCGGAGGGCACCGACAAGGTGCTCGCCCTCTTTGACTACGCCGGCATGCAAGACGGACAGGAGGTGCTCTGGAAGCTCTATCACGAGGGATGGGAGGATCCGTCGTGGCGGCTGGTCGAAAAATGGTCGCTGGGGGAAACGGGCAGCGCTGAGAAACCCTTCAGCTTGTCCTATACCAACCTGTACCAGTTCACCCCCGGGGAATTTAAGATCGAAATGTACGTGGACAACCAATTGGTGCAACAAGGTGTTTTCATTGTCGAAGCGCGCAAGTGAGCGTGGTGAAATGAGACGTTTCCGGTTCGCCCGATTTATGAGAGGAGGAGAGCGATGAAACACGACCTGAGAACCGGGTTGATCGGTCTAATTGTGGTGCTCGCGCTGTGCGGCGGGATTGGCGTGGTGAGTGCGGCGCATACCACCTATGCAGCGCCGGCGCCCCATCCTGGGATGATCCAAGGAGCTGCCACCGCTGCGCCGCTCGCGCCGCTGGCTCAGAGGCCACCCGGCCAGCGCCTGGCCCGTTTCGACGAGGCGGCCGGCGCTTTCAGCGTGCGTTATCCATCCGATCTGAGCCGTATTCGACCGCTTCAGGCTCCCGATCTCTACGGATACACTTTCACTAACGAAGATGGGAGCACCACCCTTGCCGTGGGCTTCCTGGTGCTGTCCACCGCCGACTTGGGCGCGGGCGAATGGCGGATGCTCCTCACCGCGCTGGGGCCGCAGGGGTTTATGCGCCGGCTGGGCGGCCGCTTCGACGACCCCCGCTTTGTCGAGGTGGTCCGTGAGCTCGGCGAGGGCGACACGCACCAGCTCTATTGGGAAGGGGCGTACGAGGAGGCTGAAGACCCTGCAGAGCTGCTTCACAGCGCGCTCTTCGTCCAGGAGGCCGATGGCATCCTGGCCATAACCGCCGTGGTGACCACGAAGGAGGACTGGACGGCGCGGCGCTCCCTCTTCTTGGAGGTGTTCAAGAGCCTGGAGTGGTCCTCGGAAACGGTGCGCACGCAAGCGGGTGCATGGGCACCCCCCGCTGAGGAAACGGCCGTCGCTGAAGAGACCCCCGAAGCCACCGCCCCAACGGAGGAAGCCACCGCACCTGCCGAGGAGACCACCGAAGAGGTCGTTGTGATCTCTCCGGAGGCCATCATCGAATCGATCCTTCCCAAGGAGACCGAGGAAGCGTTTCCACCGAGCGCCGAGGAGACCCCCGCGGAGGTGGATCTCATCACGCCCGAAGAGATCTTTGAAGAAGAGGTCTCTCCGGAGGAACCCGCCGTCGAGACCGTCACCTTCGTTGATCCCGAGGGTGTGTTTGAGCTCACATATCCCGCCGCCTTCGACACACCGGAAGGCCCTTACGTGGAGGATGAGGGGTATATCTATGCCGCCTCAATAGGGGGCGACGAGAAATATTTCGTGGGCCTGTACTTCACCATTATCGCGAAAAAGGCGCTCTCCGACGCCCAGTGGAAGGCAAAGGTCGAACCCATGGTCGAAGCGATGCTAAAGCAGGTGGGGAAGGACGCCGCTGAAGCCTATCGCGAGGTGGGCAAACGCGGGCAACACTGGTTCTACGTAGAGGCGGAATCTGAGGCGGAGGACACGCGTATGCTCTTCTACGTCGAGGAGGCATCCGGGGTGTTGGCCATCCTGATGGCGCGCGTCCCGCTGGGCGAGTGGTCGGACTGGGAAGAAGCGCTGTTGGATGTGGTGCGCAGTTTCCGCTGGTGGCCCGATGCGGCGCGTGAGGTGCTCAGCGGCGAGACGGTCGAATCTCCCGCCAGGCCGACACCGACTCCCACTCGCGCACGCGCGACACCGACACCCAAGAGCGTCCAACCCGCCATACCGGCCGGTAAGGGTGGGCTGGTGATGTTCAATTGTCGGGGCGACGTGGTGACGGTGGATGTCATTCCAGACGCCATCTTCCAAGAGCTGGCGCCCAAGACTGGCGAGGAATGCTATCGGGGAAATCCCATCTATCTGGACCCAGGCGAGCACATCCTGAAAGCTGCGATTGCAGGGGTGCCCTCGCACGGTGAGGCAACTGTCACCATTGTGGAAGGGCAATGGTTTGAGTTTACCTGGTACTGAGCAGCTCGCGATGGAAATGGAGCAGCGCCCCTGGCTGCGCTTCTATGATGAAGATGTGCCGCGTACGCTGACGTACGATCCGGTCACCATACCCGACTTTCTGCGAACCTCGGCGCGCCGCTTTCCTCGCCACGAGGCATTGGTCTTTCTGGGGAGGCGCATCACCTACGCCCAGTTGCAGCGTGCGGTGGAACGCATGGCATATGCCCTGCACCGGCTCGGCGTGCGCAAGGGCGACCGCGTGGCCATTTTGTTGCCCAATTGCCCCCAGCTCGTGATCAGCTATTACGCGGCGCTTTCGCTGGGCGCGGTGGCCGTGCTCACCAACCCCCTCTACGTGGAGCGCGAGCTGGAACACCAATGGGGAGAGGCCGGGGCGGAGACGGCGGTGGTGCTGGACATGCTTTGGCCGCGCGTCGCCGCGGTGCGCGCACGATTGCCCCTCAAGCGCATCATCGTCACCGGCATCCAGGACTTTCTCCCCTTCCCCAAAAATCTGCTCTTTGCGTTGCAACGGCGTCGTCAGCGCAAGGGGGTATCCATCCCCTATGGAGAAGAGGTCATTCCGTTGCGCGCGTTGCTGGCGCGCCCCGCCGGCCCCCTGCCGTCCGTCACCCTATCCCCCGATGACCTCGCCTGTCTGCAGTTCACCGGCGGCACCACCGGGCTGCCCAAAGGCGCGATGCTGACCCATCGCAATTTGGTGGCCAACGTGTACCAGATTCGCACCTTCCTGATGCAAGGCCACACCGAGGGGCAGGATCGGGTGGTGGGCATTCTGCCCCTCTTCCACGTCTATGGCATGAACGGGGTGATGAACCTGGGCATCCACCTGGCTGCGACCATCGTGCTGCTGCCGCGCCTGGACATCAAAATGCTGGTCGAGGCGATCCGCGACGAGCGTCCCACCTTCTTCTTGGGCGTGCCCCCTCTGTTTGCAGCGGTGAACCGCTATCCCGGCATCGAGCGCATTGATCTCACCTGCATCAAGGGGTGTTTCAGCGGCGGGGCGCCCCTGCCGGTGGAGGTGATCCAGTCCTTCGAGGCGAAGACGGGCGCGCGTATCATGGAAGCGTATGGACTCTCCGAGACTTCCTCGGTGACGCACGTCAATCCGCGCCGTGGCCTGCGCAAATATGGCAGCGTGGGTGTCCCCATCCTGGGCACTGATGCCAAGATCATGGATGTGGAGACGGGCACGCGCGCGCTGCCGCCGGGCGAGGTGGGCGAACTGTGGGTCAAGGGCCCCCAGGTGATGGTCGGTTACTGGAACCATCCCGAGGAGACTGCCCGGGTGCTCGTTGATGGATGGCTGCGCACCGGCGACCTCGCGCGCATGGACGAGGACGGCTACTTCTACATCGTAGACCGCAAGAAAGACCTGATCGTCACCGGCGGCTTGAACGTTTACCCGCGGGAGGTCGAGGATGTGCTACGCCAACACCCCAAGGTGCACCAGGTGGCGGTGATCGGGCTGCCGGACGAATTGCGCGGCGAGAAGGTGGCAGCCTATGTGGTGCTCAAGCCGGGCGCACAGGTCAGCGCGGTCGAGCTGCGCGATTTTTGCCGTGTCCACCTGGCGGCGTACAAGGTGCCCCGTGCCGTGTACTTCCGCGACTCCCTGCCGCTATCCCCCGCCGGCAAAGTGTTGCGTCGCGTGTTGCGCGAAGAGGTGCTGTCGCAACGGCAGGTGCCACCACCCGAAGACGCTTAGACGACGCGGTGGGCGGGCTCCTCGCCACGCAGCACGGCCAGGCAATCCTGCAATGCCATCCATCCCATCTGATTCATCGCGCCGTCGGTGTGCGCGCCGATGTGTGGCGTGGCGATCACCTGGGGCAACGCCAGAAGGGGATGATCGGGTGGGGGCGGCTCGCTGGCGAAGACATCCAGCGCCGCGCCGCGCAGGTGGCCACTGCGCAGCGCCTCGAGCAGCGCCGCTTCGTCTATCAACTCGCCACGCGCCGTGTTGATCAGAAAGGCACCCGGCTTCATCCGCGCCAGGAAGGCGGCGTTCACCATGCCGTGTGTTTCGGGCGAGGCGGGCAGGTGCAATGAGAGGAAGTCGGATTGTGCCACCACCTCCTCCTGAGTGCACAGCGTGACGCCGTGGCTTTGTGCAAAGCTGCGATCGGGCACAGGATCATACGCCAGCACGGTGCATCCGAACGCCTGCAACCGACGCGCCACCTGCTTGCCGATGGCACCCAATCCCAACAGGCCAACGGTCTTCCCCTCTATGGAAAGGCCCTCGACGCGGGTGGCGCTGCCGGCGCGCAGCGCCGCATTGGCCTGGGGGATCGCGCGCGCCAATGCCAACATCAACCCGATGGTCAATTCGGCGACGGCGCCGGCGTTGGCGCCGGGTGTGTTGGTCACCACGATGCCGCGCTCGCGCGCCGCTGCCAGGTCCACGTTGTCCACGCCCACGCCGTAGCGGGCGATGACCTTGAGCGCGGTGGCCGCTTCTATGGCGGCCCGGTCTATCTCGTCCAAACCGGCGATGAACCCATGGCAGCCCGGGAGAAGCTCCTGCAGCTCCTGGGATGTGTGGATACGCCCGCGGTAGATCACCTCGCCGACGGCCTCTTCCAGCACGCGGCGCAGGCGCGGGTCGTTCAGCCCATACGAACGCGGTGTGACCAGGACACGACAGGATTTGAGCTCCATCTTCACCGTTCCTCCGGCGGACGCCAAAGCGGATTGTCAATGACGGTCGGTTTGCCGTCGCGCGCGACGACGCGCTTGCGAAAGCCAAAACGCTCGATGGTGGCGTAGTCGTGGCCGGCGTGGCCGGGATAGGCAAAGAAGGTCACCAGCTTCTCATCCCCCGTGTTGATGGAACGATGAGACCAGTACGGGGGGATGTAGAGCACATTGCCAGGCAGCAGTTCCTCCAGCGCCCAATCGCCCTGGGGGGTTTCCATCAGCATGTAGCCTTGGCCACGCAGACAGTAGTAGATCTCGGCGGTTTCGAGCACGGCATGGAAATGGCCCTTGGTCATGAAGTACTCATCGCCCACCTTGCCCGGATGCACAATGGAGAGGCCCGTCATCAGCTCGCCGGCCACCTCCGGGCGCGCGATCTCATAGACCTCGTAGACAATGGCGTCGCCCTGGGTGCGCATCGCGGCGTAGGCGATCTGATCGTGGTACTGCCCCAGCATCGAAGAGAGACGGCGTACGATGTGGCGGTCGAAGGCAGCGAAGCTCTCTGGGGTGAGGGTGATTTGGTAGACAAACGGCGTTTTGCGTTCCAGATGCATAAATAAGCACTCCTATGGGGTGGGATTGTATATGATGTCGTGGTTTTCGCAGCGACACCTCGCCCGCCAGCAGGGTGGGAAGGCGTTCTTCTGGCTGCGCGTCCTCTTTGCCGTGATAGACGAGTGCCTTCACGGTGCCGTCTCCGCGGCGAGCACCTCGCTCAGCGCGACGGGGCGCTCTTCCAGGAAGGACTTGGTGGCGGCCAACACGCCCGCCACCGCCCAGCGACCATCCGTGCCGCCCACGCGCGGCGGCGTGTCGTGCCGGATGCACTCGATGAAATGTTCCATCTCGCGGATGTAAGCCCAGGCGAAGCGCTGTGGCCATGTGCGGTAGATGGGGATGGTGAGGCCACGTTCGCGGTCGGTGCACACCACCAGCGCCTGCCCCTGCAGCTGGCCGATCTGCATAATGCCGCGTTCCCCCACGATCTCGACGCGCGCATCGTAGCCGTACTCGCAGGGACACACGCCGGAGATGCTGCCCAGGGCGCCGCTCTCAAAACGGATGTTCACGATGGCGGTGTCGTAGAAATGGGGGGTGTCCACACCGTGGGCAGCGCCTTTGAAGTTGGCCACCTCGGCATAGACGCGCTGGGGATCGGAGGCGGCCAGCCAGCGCACGCAGTCCCAATCGTGGCTGTTGACCTCGGCCAGCATGCCGTTGGAGGTTCTGAGATCGCGCGCCCAGGGCGGCGGCAAGCCCGGCCCATGCCCCAGCGACTTGATCAACATGGGCCGGCCGATCTCGCCCGCCTGGATGCGTTCCCAGGCCGCCTCGAATTCGGGATCGAAGCGGCGCATAAAGCCCAGTTGGAGATGGACGCCGGCGCGTTGGGTGGCGGCGATAATGGCATCGCACTCGGCCAGGGTGAGTGCCATGGGCTTTTCCAGCAGGATGTGCTTGCCCGCCTGCGCCGCCATGACAGCCAGCGCGGCGTGGGTGAAGGTGGGTGTGGTGATGACCACGGCCTCGAAACGCCCCCACTCCAGCGCTGCCTCTAGCGTGGGGAAGGTGGCATCGCAGGGAAATTCGGCGGCAGCGGCGGCACGCGTTTCGGGCGCCGTTTCGACAATACATGCCAGGTGCGCAGAGGGCAGATAGTGCACGAGTGTGCGCGCATGCACCTTGCCGGCGCGCCCGGCGCCGACCAGACAGACGCGTATGGCGGCGGGCATGGAAACGTGTTTCCTCTCGGACGGTTTCTCTCTTTATAACACCAAAGCGGGCAGGACGTCAAGGTGGGGGCGAGTTGACGAAATGCCGTGGGCGCGTTAGAATCATAAGGGAATGGTGTGGGCCGGTGGCGGAATGGCAGACGCAGGGGACTTAAAATCCCCTTCCCTTCGGGGAGTGTGGGTTCGACCCCCACCCGGCCCATTGCTTCCTTACAGGAATCTCCCGTGCCGCACCACACTTTGCGCAGCATTGCACCAATACGCCACACTGAACCCTGCCTCTGCCTGCTCTAAGACCCGTGGTCAGATGGTGGTCAAATTGTAGTCAGATTGCTGTCAACCGGGCGGCAGGGCCGGCCACAGCCGCAAGCGCCCGCGCCACACAAAGCTCGCTTCCACGCACGCCTCCTTCGCGCGACGGGCAGCGCGCCCCTCAGCCCAGGCGGAAGCACCCCCACAAAAACCTGCCCCACGGCGCCCCGCACTTCAGCCGCTGCAACCGAGCGCAACGGGCGCGGGAGCGCCCGATGGGATGTGCGCGTTGGACGATCAAAAGCCAGGGCGGGGATGCCCGCGTGCCGGCGACCGGGATACCAGGCAAGCACACGGTTGGAAGTATCCGAAACTGATTTTATCTCACAGAGCGGCCATCCAGGCGATGCATTCCAGGTCCTCTTCGTTTTCTGGCACCATGGAGTCCGGTGTCAGAGTGGTTCGCTGGGGTGGGTGGGGGTGATTTTCAGCGAATTCCACCAAGCGATTTATCCACTCGCCGTGAGGAAGCGCCGAACGTTCCCGCCAGAGATGTCGTAGTTCTTTGAGATCCAGCCCCACCAGCGGACGGGCTGCCAAATACTGAAGCAGGCGATTGCGCTCCACGGAGGGGGGCAGAGCGTGAAGCCAGCTCACAATCTGGCGCTGCGGTGCGGGGAGGACCTCCGGCTTCAAATGGGCGCCCCGAATCCGATTCCAAAGGTGCCGGCGGAGCTTCCCAATCAGTGGTCGCGGATCAAATCCTTCGGGCAGAAGTTCCGCTGGTTCGGAAGGCTCACATCGGATATGCCGGACGGCTTCCAGACGCCGCTCTATGATCCGTTCCTTTCCCTCCTCGTAGAAGAGCCAGTGATGCTGTCCCGTTCGGGGGTTGCGGAAAGCAGCGAAGAACCCGCGCAGGCCTTCTCCACTTTTGCGCGCTGTGCCCACTCCAGAGGGGATGCGCTTCAGCCTTTCCTCCCCCACCTCTTTCAAGAAACGCAGGAGATCCTGCTGGAGAAATTCTCCGACGGTCAATTCGCTCTCTGCCTCCAGTTCCCGAAGAGTCTTCGGATCCCCCTGTTCCAGGCGGCGCAGAATGTTGAAGTCCATCGGGTTTGGCGTCTCCCCTAGAATGGAGGCGTCCAGCCCCACTGTGCGGTTGATGGCGTCTAGCTTCTGGCGCAGGCGCTCCAGGAGACCTAAAAGGTCTTCCAGTTCCTCTTCGGGGAAAAAGTTGTAGACGTGGAGAACCGCGTGGGGCGAGCCGATGCGATCCAACCTCCCCACTCGCTGGACCATCCGAACCGGGTTCCAGTGCAGGTCGTAATTGATGATCACGTCGGCATCCTGGAGGTTCTGCCCCTCGGAGAGCACGTCGGTGCTGATCAGCAGGCCAATCTGCTCTTGCGGTGGCATATCCGGTTCGCCGTTGGCCCGAGGCGCAAACCGACGGATGCGTGCGGCCCGTTCCGATGGTTTGACCTCACTGTCCACAATGGCGATGGATGAGCATCCCAACCCGGTAAGGAGATTCGAATCGCTGGCCAGTTGCCGGTAGAGGTAACGGGCGGTGTCCTTGAAGTACGAGAACACCACGATTTTGTGACTCCGTAGGGGTTCGGATTGCAGCAATCCTTTCAGATTCTCCAGTTTATCGTCTGGGCGCTCGGGCTCCAGATCGGCCAGGATGTCTTCCAGCGAGCGCAAATCGGCCCGTATAGCCCCGCGCAGGCTCTCCACATCGTACCGCTCCATCGGAAGTTCTGGCAGAGAGGCCAGGAACTCCTCCCAGTCCGCTCCTTCCGTGTTGACGTCGTCCAGGCCCTCCATCTGGAGCCATCGCCGATACTCCGTGCTGCTCAGAAGCCGTCCCCCATCCAGGGATTTTAGGAACATTTCCAGGAAGCGGTGCAGCCGCTGCAGCGATATCCGCAGGGCCTCCACAGAGGATTCCAGGCGCTTCAGATATAGGACTCGCATGATGTGGGCCAGTGCGGTCTGACGGCCA
>Ga0308395_1000921_pt1 | contig 20997 bp, 24 predicted proteins | sample Hotspr20SampleP4_FD_202097 | JGI IMG/M metagenome (GOLD analysis project Ga0308395, IMG submission 202097) | Hot spring phototrophic mat microbial communities from Mushroom Spring, Yellowstone National Park, Wyoming, United States - 20050930_P4 ...
ATCAGCCCTAAAGGACTATCCTTACGAATGTAGTGTGCCCCTTTACGATAAATTCGCACAGGCAACCTTTCATCAGGGTTATTACCTTTGGGGATTACTCCTTTTGTTCTTTGACATAGAGGCTGCCTTTCTCTTTCCTTGGACGGTGGTTTATAAACACTTGGGAGTTTTCGGCTTTATGGAGATATTTTTGCTTATATTCATACTGACCTATGGGCTAATTTATGCCTGGAGAAAGGGTGCCTTTGATTGGCAACTTGAAGAAGAATATATTTGATTATGCAAATGAAAAGCTCTGAGACTATAAGCAAAAAGCTTTTTGAAGAGGAAAAGCCCAAGGATTTGGTCATGAAAGTCAGTGAAGAAGTACTTCTTTACAGTGTGGAAGACATAAAAAACAAAGTGATCCAGGGGGACGTCTTTAAGGTGCTTAAGAAAATCCCACAAGAGACCTTTGACATGGTTTTTATAGACCCTCCTTACTTTTTACAGCTAAGCAAAAAGGAGTTAAAGCGCTGGAATGTAAAGACAACTGTCAATGGTGTTTTGGACGAGTGGGATAAGTTTTCCTCTTTTGAGGAGTATGATCGTTTCATTGAAAACTTACTCCTTGAAGTTAAGAGGGTAATGAAACCTAATGCTACCTTATGGGTCATAGGAACTTACCACAACATCTTTAGAGTGGGCAAAGTTATGCAGGATTTGGGCTTTTGGATTTTGAATGATGTGGTCTGGGTAAAGACAAACCCTATGCCTAACTGGTTGGGGGTGAGATTTACCAATGCTACCGAGACTCTTATCTGGGCTGTCAAAGACAAAAGCGTCAAAAAATACACCCTTAATAGAGAATATGCTAAAAGCTTTGGCATAGGTAAGATAGGTGCCAATGTTTGGGTTTTGCCCATATGTGGCAAAAGTGAAAGATTGCTTGATGAGAGGGGGCAAAAACTTCACTCCACCCAGAAGCCCATAGAGCTTCTAAGGAGGATTATCTTGACTTCCACAAAGGAAGGAGACCTAATCTTAGACCCTATGGCGGGCACAGGAACTACGGGATATGTAGCAAAGGCATTGAGGAGAGATTTCGTAATGATAGATATAAATCCAAAGTATGTCCAAGGAATAGAAGAGAGATTTAAAAAGCCTTCCAGAGGCCTATGGAGCTCTTAAAGAGGTTTATCTTGAAAGGAGGGGAACCTAATTTTAATTTTAGACCCTACGCGCCCCAAGAAGCAGTCCGATTTCGGGTCTATATTGTAGACCGAGCGGGGCACCTTAGCAATGAGGTAATTACTACTCCTGCTACTATTGTCCCATGAGGGAGTGGTATTTGGTGGGCAGTTTTTCCAGTGGTTTTGCGCTCTGGCGGGCTAAAACCCTTCTGGAAAGCACCGGCATCCCCACCTTCGTGGAAAATGAACATACCCAGAGCCTCTGGGGGGCAGGCCTCCTGAGCGGCTTCCCGCCTAATCCGGCTTTTGGTCCCCTGCGCCTGTGGGTCCCCCACTGGGCAAAAAATCAAGCTCTTAGCCTTCTACAGGCCGAGGACTTACGCCCAACTTGAGGGGGGTAGCTCCTGGCCCGTTTAGAACTCCCCCTCTATGCCTTCATTTCCACCCGGAAGGGCAGAGCGGCCGCAGATAACCCCTGATACCTATGCCCAACCTGCCGTAAGTCTCTTTTTGTTATTTTTGCCAAACTTATGGGGCGAGGGCGTTTCTCCCTGTTTTACCGATCGCCTGTTTTGGGGTGGCTTCTGGGGATCAATATAGCCCTGTATGGTTTCATGGTGCTGTTTGCCCTGCTGGCGCGCGTCGGCGGGCAGGAGGCCCTCTTTCGTTGGTTTTACCATAAGCTTGCCCTACCGGGGAGTCTCTCTGAGCTCCTGCGGCAGCCCTGGTCTATTGTGACACACATGTTCTTGCATGATGTATATAGCTTTTGGCACGTGCTTTTCAATATGCTCTGGCTCTACTGGATGGGGCGGCTGTTTATGACGGTTCAGCCGGAAAGGCGGTTAGCGTGGGTGTATGGGCTTGCTGGCCTGGCCGGGGCGGTGGGGTATTTGAGCTATACCTTAGCAAAGGGCATGGGAGGCTATGCGCTGGGCGCCTCCGCCGCCGTGAATGGCATAATTTTAGCTACGGTCACCCTCATGCCGCATTATCCTGTGTTTTTGTTTTTCATCGGCCCGATAGCCCTGCGGTGGGTAGGCCTTATCTGGCTGTTTTTAGACTTTGTGACGGCGTTGACAAATGAAGCCGTGGCGATTGCGCATTTATCGGGGTCGGCAGCCGGAATGGTAATAGGCTATGCTTTCCGGCAGGGGTGGCGCCCAGAAAACCTCCTTCAGGCGATCCGCGAGCACTTTGAGGGGCCTCAGGAGATTTCGCAGGAGGAGGTAGACCGGATTCTGGAAAAGATTCACGCCAAGGGCATAAGAAGCCTTTCCCGACGGGAGCTACGGATTTTACAGAAAGCCACGGAAAGGTTGTAACGCGACACGCTTTTGCTTCGCTGGGTTCGTTTGCTTAGTGGAGGGTGGGCGCTTTTAGCCCTATTCAGTGTGTGGGTGCCGCCGTATGTATGGTCATGGCCCCTGATGGCGGCACTGGGAGCTATGTATGGGGGCTGGGTAGTCGTGGTGTACTTCTTATGGAAAGACCGAGATAAGCGACTTTACTGGGGCTTTCTGGCAGGAATGTGGGGCCTTAGCTGGGGATTCACTTATCGGCTTTGGCCTTTTTCGGAAAAAAAACCTCCTCCCTCCCCTACCCTTCGTATCGCCACCTGGAATATGGATGCCTCCCATTACGATCGAAAACTAATCGAACGGGATTTAGCCTTCCTGGCCGAAGTGCGCGCCGATGTAGTGTGCCTACAGGAGGTATATCTGGGAGACTATTCGGCAGAATGTTTCGCGGAGCGAGCGGGGTATCCGTATATCCTTTTTAGGAAAGCCGGTCCAGCCATGGGAATGGCGATTCTTTCGAGGTATCCGGTGACAGATTACGGGGCTTCTATTCTTTTACGGGGAAGTACCAACGGTGTCTTGGCAGGCAAGGTGGCTTTACCAAGTGGGGATACAGTGCAGGTGGTGAATGTGCATTATCCCTCGTACCGCTTAGGGAAGGCGGAGAGCTGGAAGTATAGGCACTGGCACCGCGTATGGGAGGCCCAGCGGGAAATAGATAGCTTACTTGCGCGGATACGAGAGGCCTGGCAGCGGCCGATGTGGGTGTGTGGGGATTTTAATGCGATACCGCTAAGTTATGCGGCGGGGCAATGGTGGGGGTATTTATGGGATAGTTATGGGGCGGCAGGATGGCTGGAAGGGCCCACGTGGCGGCCTATCCCCCTGCGAATAGACTACATCTGGGGGCCGTCTCCGGCTTATCGGCAAACGACGCGATGGGTGGAAGGACACCACCATGCTTACCTCCTGGCAGAGTACGGAGAGCGCAGCCTCACCCCAGTGAAAAGAAAAAGCCTTACCTTTGCGCTGTTGGGGCGTTAGCTCAGGGGTTTAGAGCGCCTGCTTCACACGCAGGAGGTCGGTGGTTCGAATCCATCACGCCCCACAGCCAGGGCCAAAGCAGTTTTTGTTGTAGTATTGCGAAGGGATGCGACGCGTATCTATTTTAGGGGCGACAGGCTCTATCGGACGGCAAGCGCTGGAAGTGATTTCGCAATTTCCTGAGCGGTTTGTTTTAGAGGGGCTTTCGGTGCATCGGCAGGTGGAGGCGCTGCCACCGCTCGTAGAACGTTATCGCCCGAAGTGGGTAGCCATAACCGACCCGCAAGCGTATGAGCGCCTTCGCTCAGAAAACGGCCGCTGGTTCGGCTCTGCCCTTCTGCCCCTGGAAGGCTTATATGAAAAGCTATCCACTGATCCCGGGGATGTTGTGCTCAATGCTATTGTGGGGGCAGTCGGCTTCTGGGCAAGCTGGTATACGCTTCGGGGCCCGGCTTGGCTGGCCCTGGCCAATAAAGAAAGTCTGGTATTTGGGGGGGCGTGGCTTCAGGGGCACCGAGAGCGTATAATTCCGGTGGATAGTGAGCATAGTGCGCTGTTTCAGTGTCTGGTGGGGGAACGGATAGAAGCGGTAGGGCGGCTGATTTTGACGGCATCAGGAGGGCCCTTCCGGGGCCGTAAGGCGGCTGAACTGGCTTGGGTGTCTGCCGCGGAGGCCCTGAACCACCCCATCTGGCGCATGGGCAATCGCATCACGATCGACTCCGCCACCCTGGTCAATAAAGCCCTGGAACTGATTGAGGCCCACTGGCTTTTTGGGATTTCGCATCACCAGATTGAAGTGTGGGTGCATCCGCAGTGCATTGTGCATTCGCTGGTGGAGTTTGCGGACGGCTCCTTGAAGGCGCAGCTCAGCCTTCCAGATATGCGGCTGCCAATCTTGTATGCGCTGGCTTATCCGGAGCGTCCCCGCTGGGAAGACGCACCCTATCGCATACCGCAGCTTTCTCAGCTTTCTTTTGAGGCGGTGGATGGGGAGACGTTTCCGTCGCTGCGATTAGCTCGACAGGCCTTAGATAAGAGCTTAGCCGCCCCAGCCCTCTTCAATGCCGCTGATGAGGTGGCCGTAGAGGCTTTTCTACGGGGGGAGATAAGCTTTCTGGGGATTTTTGAGGTCCTTTCATGGGCGCTGCAGCAGCCAGAAAGTGCCGAAAATCCCCCTTCGCCAGAAGAGCTGGCCCGATTAGAGGGGGATTTTCGCAAGAAAGTCCAATCCTACCTGCACACATGCAAGGTGAAGGCGAGTTCGTAGATTTTGTACGGTTGTATGTGGAGGGCGGACGGGGTGGGGATGGCGCCGTTCACTGGCGGCGGGAGAAGTACGTCCCCCGTGGCGGGCCTGACGGCGGGGATGGGGGCGATGGCGGTAGCATCTACATAGAGGGGGATCCCAGCCGTTGGACGCTTCTGGATGTGAAGTACCGAAAGTTTCTCAGGGCGCCGGATGGGCAGCCGGGCCGGGGACGGTGCCAGACGGGCGCGCAGGGGGCGGATATTATCTTGAAGGTGCCATTGGGGACAGTGGCTTACGATGACGAGACGGGCGAAAAGTTAGGGGAGATTTTGGAGAAAGGGGCTCGGGTGTGTCTGGCGCGAGGGGGGAAAGGCGGACGTGGGAATCATGCGTTTCGGTCACCGACCCTTCAGGCGCCGGACTTTGCGGAGCCGGGCCGCCCCGGCGAAAAGCGAAAAGTCCGGATAGAGCTCAAGCTCTTAGCTGATGTATGCTTAGTAGGCCCGCCTAATGCGGGGAAGTCTACCCTCCTATCGGCGCTGACGCGGGCTCGGCCTCGGATTGCGCCGTATCCGTTCACGACACTGACCCCGCACCTGGGCGTCATTCAAAACGAGCGCGGGCGCAGCCTCGTGATAGCGGACCTGCCCGGTCTCATTGCGGGAGCGCATCAGGGGAAGGGCTTGGGACTGCGCTTTCTGCGCCATATTGAGCGGGGCGCTATCTTGCTTTTTCTTTTGCCGCTGGACTGGGAAGAGCCCTGGCAGGCGTATGAAATGCTGAGACAGGAGCTTTTGGCTTACGATGCCCGCCTGCTGGAAAAGCCCTTAGTGATTGCTTTTAGTAAGGCAGACCTCATACCGCCCGAAGAGCGGCATAAATACCTACGCCCGGAGGTGCCCTACCCGCAGCTGTTTATCTCGGGGGCGACGCATGAGGGGCTAAGCGAACTGGTATCCCTTCTGTACGAAGCGGTGAAGACCCACCGGGGTCCAGCCAAATCGCCGGTTTCCTGGCACCCTTGAGTGCAGTGGGGGGTATCGTAGGGCTGATTTACCTGCTTATGCAGGTTTTTATCAGCTACTACGTGCGGCGCTGGCGGCGGATAGCGCCGGTGGAGCCTGATAGGTTCCCTTCGCCGCTGAGGGTGCTCCTGAGCGCACGTAATGAAGCGCATACCCTTCCCGGGACGCTTCCCACGCTACTACGGCAGCGGCTGCCTCTCCGGGTGGTAGCAGCAGATGACGGTTCTACGGATGAGACGCGGGCCATCCTGGCGTTTTTTTTAGCTGGGCCGGCCCATGAAGTGCATAGCGTTCCGCCAATGTATCATGAGCGGTTTCCGGGGAAGCAGGCAGTTTTGGCATATTTGGAAGAGCATGTAGAGCCGCCCTACTTTGGGGTGGTAGATGCGGACATGTGGCTACCCGAAAGCTGGGCCGAGACGCTGGTGGGGGCATTGGAAGCTGATCCCCGGCTGGGTGCGGTGAGTGGTCCGAGTCTCCCCCAGGCAAAGGGGCTCTGGAGCGGGTTCCAGCGGATTGAGTGGGCGGCGATGCTGTATCTCATTGCTGCCGAGCAGATGCGTGGTAATCCCCCCCCTACCGCTATCGGAAATAGCCTCTGGGTGCGCTACAGCGCCTGGCAAGCTATCGGCGGATGGCGGTGCCTACCCCCTACCCTCGTGGAAGATTACCACTTCATGCAGGCGCTTTTGGCGAAGGGGTGGCGATTTGGTTGGGTCTTTACGCCGGAGGCGTATGCGGAGACCCGGGCCGAAAAGACCCTCCGGGGCTGGTGGCATCAGCGGCTTCGCTGGCGAAAGGCTGTCCAGAACGTTCCTCTCTTAGCGAAGTTTTACTGGGGCGTCCAGGCAATCGTGCCGTGGGCGGTGCTTTCGTCCGGATGGGGAAGTTGGGGGCTGTGGATAGTGGCTGAAATGCTGCCTTTGTGGCGGCTGCGAATGGTGCTGAACGTACGGGGGGTTTTGCGCTATCTACCGCTTCTCTTGGTGTATCGGTTTTTTCAAGGGATAGTGCTGGGAGTTCTGGCGCTTTGGCGGCAGGGATTTGTCTGGCGGGGGCGGTGGTATGCGGGGTGAGGAGGCGGGTAGAACCGCACACGCGACTCAGGTAGCCACGGGCCGGATGCCGATGATAGGGAGAGCGTCTATCTGCGGAGCTTCCCGCGCCAGCTTTCCCAGAAAGTCCGCATAGCGTCGCCTTTTTAGCGGATTGGGGGGAGGGTGTTAGAGTTCGATATCGGTGTGGTCGCCGAGGTTGAGCTGGGTTTCGTGGCCTTGGATGGAGACTTCGCCACCGATGATGGAGCTGCGCAGGAGGATGTGGCGGATGCGGGCGTAGGCTCCTACGATGCTGTCTTGGATGATGGCGTTTTGGATGTCGGCGCCTTCGCCGAGCGTAACATAAGGGCCGATGATAGCCCGGTGGAGCTTACAGGAAGGAGGTATGTAGACAGGGGGAATGATGACGGTATCCGGGTAGGTGGGGAAGTCCTCTACGGCTTCGGTGCGCAGGAGGATGCGGTTGGCTTCGAGCAGAGCTTCTTTGCGTTCGCAGTCCAGCCAGTGTTCTACGGGGTAGGCCTGGAAAGGGTGGCCTTCCTCAATCAGGCGCTGAAGGGCATCGGTGAGCTGGTATTCGCCGTGGGAGAGGAGGGAGTGGTCTAAAAGGTGCTGGATAGCGGCGAGGAGCCGGGCTGGCTGCTGGATGTAGTAGGCGCCGGCCAGGGCGAAGTTACTGCGGGGGATAGCGGGCTTCTCCACGAGGCGGCGAATACGACCATCGGCTTCCACCTCGGCGATCCCGAAGAGCGTAGGGTTTTCGACCCGGGAGATGGCCAGGCGGGAGAGGCCATTTTGGGTAAAGTCCTGCCAGTCTAACTGCAAGAGGGTATCTCCCAGTACAATCAGGATAGCGGGGTCGTTCTCGATGAGGGCTTTGCAGACCCAGATAGCGTGGGCGAGGCCCAGCCGAGGCTCCTGCTGGACGAAATGCAGGGTAAGGGCCTCGCCGTAGGTGCTCTGCAAGTAGTGGCGGGCTTTTTCGCCGAGATAGCCCAAGATAAAGACATACTCTGTGAAGCCGGCCTGGACGAGGCTGTCCACGATGTGGCGGATGAGGGGTTTGCCGGCGATGGGGATGAGGGGTTTAGGCTGGCTGTAGGTGTGCGGGCGGAGGTGCTTGCCTGTCCCGGCCATGGGAATGACCACCTTCATACGACAAATGTAGGGTGTGCCTGCTTAGAGAAAGGCGAGCGCGAGGAGTCCGCCCGCCATAGCGACTTTGAGGAGGCGGGAGAGGAGGCGGTAGTTAGAAAGGTCAGTGAGTCCCCACAGGAGGGGCAGCGCAGAGCCGAGGGTAACCGCGATGAGATATGCGGTGGGGGTGGTCTGCCAGAGGAGGTATTTGGTGAGGGCGGGTAGGTAGAGGAAGGCGAGGAGGCTCAGCCAGCCTAAGCGGAGGATGAGGTGCCAAGCACGGGGCGAGAGCCGCATAGGAAGGGAGCGCACGCCGTGAGGCAGGTCGCCAGGCTGGTCTTCGGCATCTTTGACGACTTCCCGGGCGAAGTTGAAAACCGCTGCGAGCGGGATCATCCAGTCTACCGCATAGGCGGTGCGGCCAGTCAGGAGCATCAGTTCCCAGGGTAGCAGGGCCGTAAGCCCGGCCACGAGGAGATTTCCGGGAAGGCCTAACCGTTTTCCCCAGCGGTTATACCAGAAAAGCGCCCCTATCACCAGCAGGTGAAGCGCCTTGAACTGCCATCGTAGGGGAATTGTACAGAGTAGGGCTGCGCCCCAGGCTATCGTTACCGCTGTCAGGAGCCGCCGGCGTGTCAATAGGCGAACGGCGGCGGCCCGGCGCGGCCGGTTGATGGTGTCTATTTCGACATCGTAAAGGTCATTGAGCCAGTAGCCGCCGGCCATGATGAGGAGGGCGCTCGTGATGAGGTAGAAGGCGCGCACTTCATGGATTGGCAGGAGGGGTTGGGTTTGGTGCAAAAGGTAAAGTGCCAGCAGGGCGGTAGCGGCTAAGAGGGCGAGATTGAGCGGGCGGGCCAGATAAAAGAGGAGGAGAAGCCGCCGGTGAGGCCTCAATACCGGTAGAGGAGGCGGGGCTTGTATGGGGGCGCGTACAAAATCCATATGCCGGGCGGCAGACTATGGGGGGCTTCGACCACGCCCCAGAAGGTACCATCTAAGCGATAGACCTGATAGGGGCCCTGCGGCGATAGGCTATTTTCACGAGCCGGGAGCGCAGCGGTAAAGCGGCTATTCCACTGATAAAAGTGGTAGCGGAGGAAAGATTCCACATCGCGCATGTAGGTGGGATTGACGGAGATCTGCGTGCCGTAGGGAACGTGTCCGGCCCCCACCCACGTGAAAAGGTCATGATACAGGCCCTGGGCTGCGGCAGCGGAGTCAATATTGTATCCGCCTTCGGCGGGGAGGTTGATAAAGGGCAATAGACCTGACTTGTAGGGGACAGTCTGGTCGCCGGTGCCATGCATCGCAATGACGGCGGAGACTTTGCCGGGCTGGAGCCAGCTGGAGCGCAAGATACCCCCTGATAAGCTAAAAACGCCGTGGAATGTCTCCGAGTAGCCCGCTGGCCCCGAGGTGCCCGAAAGCCCCCCTATTTGCCGGATGGTGGCCGTATCGGCCTGCGGGACTTGCGCCAGCTCCGATAAGCTCGTGATGTAGGCCGCATGCAGGGCTGTAAACGCCCCCGCCGAAGAGCCTCCTACATAGATACGGTTCGTGTCTATGCCGTAGGGATTGCCATCGACGATCACGCTGCGCCGTACAAACCGCAAAAAGCCTTTCAGGTCTTGCACGGCCCGAATGGAAGCCGTGATCCACTCCGTAGCGGTAGGCCAGCTTAGGCCGAGGCGGTAGTCTATGCAGGCCGTCACATAGCCGCGCCGCACAAAGTATCGGGCCAAGTGCACAATGTCGCTATCTCGTCGACTACCCGACACGTATGCCCCTCCATAGAGAAACACCACCAGCGGCCGGGCCTGCTCAGTATCCGGCTCCGGCAGGTAAATATCAGCATAGAGGGTTTGCGTGGTGCCACTTATAGGCATCGCCTGACCATAAGCGACCGTCTCTCGCCGGTAGGAAAAGAGACTATCCCAGTAGCGCCCAGACTGCGCCCAGCTCAAAGTTAGCAGCCCTAATAGGCCTATTCCTCTCATACCACAGATGCTTGCAAGAGATAACTCTTCAAGAACGGCTCAATGTCGCCGTCTAAGACGCCCTGGGCATCGGAGGTTTCGTAGTTGGTGCGCAGGTCTTTGACGAGCTTGTAGGGGTGCAGGACGTAGCTGCGAATCTGCGATCCCCACTCAATGGGGCGTTTCTGGGCTTCCAGTTTGGCTTTTTCTTCGGCGCGCTTTTGCAGCTCTAACTGGTAGAGGCGGCTTTTGAGGAGCTGGAGGGCTTTTTCGCGGTTTTGGTGCTGAGAACGCTCCTGCTGGCAGGAGACGACGATACCGGTGAGTTTGTGGCGGACGCGAACGGCGGTTTCCACTTTGTTGACGTTTTGGCCACCATGGCCCCCGGCCCGAAATGTATCCCACTCCAAGTCCTCGGGGTTGATTTGGATTTCTATTTTGTCATCCACGAGGGGATACACAGAGACGCCGGCAAAGGAGGTATGACGGCGCTGGTTAGCGTCAAAGGGGGAGATGCGTACAAGCCGATGGACGCCGGACTCGCCTTTGAGGAGGCCGTAAGCGTAGGGGACATCTATTTCCAGGGTAATGTAGCGATAGCCGGCCCCTTCGCCTTCCAGCTCGTCCACGATTTGGACTTTCCAGCCTTTTTTCTGGGCAAAGAGGGTGTACATACGGGCCAGCATGGCGGCCCAGTCCTGAGCTTCTGTCCCGCCGGCGCCGGCATTGATCTCGAGCACACACCCATAGGCATCTTCCGGGGCGGAGAGCATCTTCTGCCACTCCAAGTCGGCAATCGCTTTTTCGGCTTCGGCGAGGGCAGCGTGAAACTCTTTTTCTTCAACGTCGCCTTGTAAGTAGAGTTCGTAGGCCATCTCGGCCAGCTCTACCTGGCTCTGTGCAAACTCATACTTTTCCACCCAGTCTTTTTCGGCTTTGAGGCGGGTGAGGGTTTTTTGGGCGGCATCGGGGTCATCCCAGAAGTGTAGCGCTTCGGTGGCGGCTTGGAGCTCAGCTATACGGGTGGTACGGCCCGGGATGTCAAAGAAACCTCCTTAGCGCCTCGAGGCGCTCTTTGAGGGCGAGGATAGCTTCTCGGGACATGGGACAAAGGTAGGGAATTTTTCACGGGCGGCCCTGGGAGAGGGAAGGGTCCCAGAGGCCTGGGGGCGCCTCTACCCAGAGCGTGGGGGGATGGGTGGTTTTGTCGAGGGACTCTACGAAGGGGGCAGGCACCCAGTAGACTTCGTCCGCAGGACCTCGCACGATGAAAAAATCATATTGGGTGCCGGGGAGGATTTCCTGCAAAGTGCCCTTGGGGCCTTCGCGGCGGTCTATGACCTGCGCATTTTCAGCCTCAAAATAGTAAAAGCGCCCAGGTGGCAGGGGCGGCAGATACGCTTGAGGAAGGTAAAGGTGTAGGCCCCGCAGGGTTTCAGCGGTGTCGCGGTCCTGGATGCCCTTGAAGCGGATGCGCCAGAAGGGTTCCGTTTTAGGGTCGTCGGGACTGCGGCTACTGAATGGCTGGGCATAAGCAACGGCTCGGGGCTCAGCCAGCGGCGCCGCTTTTAGCGCTGTCCAGAAAGTTTTTAGCGGATACGCGGCGGGATTCTGGGAAAAGATGCGCACGAGCACATGTCCCTGCAGCCCGTGGGGCCGCGTAACGATGCCCCACAGGAAAAGCTGCTCGACGGGAAGCGGCGTTACGCTTTCACTTTTTGGGCGGCGCGCTTTTCTTTCTCGGCTTTCCACGCCTGGTAGGCAGCTTCTATTTCTTCGGGGGATTTGCCCTTGCGGTAAAGGTGGAGCTTGAGCAGGATACCCTGCTTAGAGAGGATAGAACGCACGGTTTCGGTGGGCTGGGCGCCATTCTTGAGCCAGTGGAGGATGCGCTCTTCGTTGAGGACGATCTCGGCGGGATGGGTATTGGGGTTGTAATAGCCGAGTTTCTCTATGAAGCGGCCATCGCGTGGTGAACGGCTATCAGCCGCTACGAGGTGGAAAAAGGCGTAGTGCGTGCGGCCATCCCGACGCAATCTGAGTTTTACAGCCATAGAGGGCAAAGATACAGGATTTCGCTCTAATAGCGGGCGGCCCCGTGTAGTCCGATCGAGCTGCTTGGCGTGAAGAGGCAGGCGATTGGGATTTTTTCGTACCTTTGCCGGGCCAAAGGGGCCAAGGCCCTCGGCTCTGCAAAGCTGCCGAAGTGGCGGAACTGGTAGACGCGCACGTTTCAGGGGCGTGTGGGGTTATCCCGTGTGGGTTCGAGTCCCACCTTCGGCACGGGCCTGTAGCTCAGCGGTTAGAGCAGCGGACTCATAATCCGTTGGTCGGGGGTTCAAATCCCTCCGGGCCCACCCGTGGAAGCCACGCTAACCTACACAGGACAAGGCCTTCTTTTTACTGGAAAGTCCGATAGCGGACATGCGTTAGCGTTTGATTCGCCGAAAGAGGTGGGGGGAACGGATGCAGCGGCTCGTCCAATGGAGGGGCTTTTGCTCTCCATGATGGCGTGCTTCTCGGCCGATGTGGTAAGCATCCTCCAGAAAAAACGGAAGTCCGTGGCCGCTTATCAGGTTACGGCGAAGGCGCAGCGGGCGGAGGACTTCCCGAAGGTCTTCACAGCCGTGGCGCTGCATGTGACCGTTCATAGTCCGGATGCACAGCCGGCTGATGTCGAGCGGGCGATTGAGCTGGCCCGCACTAAGTACTGCTCGGCGCTAACGATGTTCGAGCGGTCAGAGTGCGTCATCACGATTACCTACGAGCTGCGGTTATGAGGAAGGCCGCTGAGACCTTTTTCACGTATGGCTGGCACGCCGGTTGAAGAGGCTTTCATAGCGCTACTGCGGGCTATTGATGCGGAAAGCGAGCGGCTACAGGAGATAATCCGGGAGGCCGTGTCACAGGCTGACCTTTCTACAGCGCAAGCTTATCAAGAAGAGCTGAAAAAACTTCTATCCTTTCGGGCAAATCTGATAAAGGCTCATCGCAAGTGGTATGAGCAGTAGGGCGAAAGCTTTACTGCAAGGGGCTTTACTACTGAGGAGCTGAGCGGCGGCTAACATCCTTGGCGGACTTCGGCTTGGACGGGGCTGATAGTAGGAAACATCCCACACTTGGCCTAACTTTGAACCACGTGAAGGACTATTACCGGCTATTAGGCCTCCCTTTTGGAGCGCCGGTAGACAAAGTGCGGGCCCGCTATCGGGAGCTGGCCCGGCTCTACCACCCTGACGTCAGCAAAGACCCGGCCGCCGAAGAAAAAATGCGCCAGCTCAACGAGGCCTACCAGGTCCTCTCTGAGCCGGAGCTGCGCCTGCGGTATCATCTCCTGCTTTTAGCGCAGCGGGAGCGCCAGCGCCGCAAGCGCCAAAAGACCCTTCAAAAAGCCTGGATGACTCACCAGCGTCGCTTCTCTGCCAACAAGCCCATTCCCCTTTACCTGCGCTATGTGCTGCTGATTTTGCTCCTGAGCGTTGCGGCGGCCGCCGCCCTCTACCATTTTTACCATCCTTTCCCCGTCCACAAAGCTCACCTCAACGGCTACGGATGGCCCACTTGGCCTCCCTTTTTAGAGCTGCCCCCCTCCGTCACAGAACTATACCTGCAAGATAACTATTTTTCAGAAGTGCCAGCCATCGTCTGGAGCCTTCCGCAGCTAAAAATCCTACGTCTGGATGGAAATGCCATTCAGACGCTCTCCTCTCGCATCACCACCCTAAAAGACTTGGAGGTTCTTTCGCTGCGGGGTAATCAGCTCACAGCTCTCCCCCGAGGGTGGGGCGAACTCACTCGCCTGCGCGAGATAGACCTACGGGACAATCAGCTCGCTCAGGTGCCGCTGGAACTTTTAGAGCTGCCTAAGCTGGAGCGACTGGACCTGCGGGGGAATCCCCTTTCCCCCACGATGCGAAACCGCTTAGCGCAGCAACGACATCCCGGCATCCTTTGGGATGCGGTTAGGGCGGAACCGGATCGTAGCCAGCAGTCCCCCACGGATGACAGCGGGAGAGCCGTTTTAGCGCCAGCCACAGGCCTTTCCATGCCCCATGCCGGCGAATAGCCTCCACCGCATACCCCGAGCAGGTCGGCTGGTGCCGACAGGTCTGCGGCAAATACGGCGATAGCAAATGCTGATACGCCCGAATCAAAAAGATAAGGACTTTTGCCATGCCTGATAGGCCTTGTCGAAGAGTCGCTGCATAGCCGATGAAAGCGCTCTCAGGCTGGGAGAGGTAGGGCCCTCCCAACTCCACAAGAGCCAGGCCTCGGCGCCTTTGAGGACGGCCTCCCAATCCGGTCGAAGATGGCGATGCCCCTCTCGGAGCAGCCGCCGAATGCGCTGACGCTTGACCGACCGCCTAAATAGCTTTTTTCGCACCAGAAAGGCTGCCTTTACAGCAGGCTGGGAAAGCGCTATGGGGAAAAAGACTGCCCGCAAGACGAGGCCACCCTCTCGATAAAGCCGACCAAACTTCCAGAGATACCTAAAAGCGGCATTCCCACGCAAGCGAGCTGCGCGGGGAAGGGTATAGCGGGGTTTAGTAGGGTTTGCCGGCAATGGTGTCGCTGACGGTGAGGCGATGACGACCCTTAGCGCGGCGGCGGGCGAGGACAGCTCGGCCCCACCGGGTCTGCATCCGGGCTCGGAAGCCATGTGTTCGCAGTCGCTTGATCCGACTGGGCTGATAGGTGCGCTTCGGCATACGGCAAAAGTACACACCTTTACCCATACCTTTGCCAGGTGCCCAAGCGCGTTTTGATAACAGGGGCGGCGGGCTTCATTGGCTCTCATTTATGTGACCGCTTTCTATCCGAAGGCTTTACGGTTATTGGCATGGACAACCTCTCCACCGGCTCCTTGGAAAATATTGAGCACCTTTTCGGCAATCCCCGCTTTCAGTTCCACCACTATGATGTGACGAACTTCATCCATGTGCCGGGGGAGCTGCACTATGTTCTGCATTTTGCGTCGCCGGCTTCACCAGCAGATTACCTGCGGATGCCGATTCAGACGCTCAAAGTCGGCGCGCTCGGCACCCACAAATGCTTAGGATTAGCCCGCGCCAAAGGCGCCACTATCCTGGTAGCTTCCACCTCCGAAGTATATGGCGACCCCCTGGAGCACCCCCAGAAAGAATCCTACTGGGGCAACGTCAACCCTATCGGCGTGCGCGGCGTCTACGATGAAGCCAAGCGCTTCCTGGAAGCGATGACCATGGCCTACCACCGCACGCATGGCCTCTCTGTGCGTATCGTGCGAATCTTCAATACCTACGGCCCCCGCATGCGTCTCCAGGACGGCCGTGCCCTGCCCAACTTCATCACCCAGGCCCTCACCAATCAACCCCTCACCGTTTACGGAGACGGCTCCCAAACCCGCAGCTTCTGTTACATTGACGACCTGGTGGAAGGTATCTTTCGCCTGTTGGTTCACACCGATTACCCATTCCCCGTCAACCTCGGCAACCCCGAGGAAATCACCATCCTGGACATGGCCCGAGAAGTCCTCCGCCTTATCCCGGAATCGCAAAGCGAGATTGTCTTCAAGCCGCTGCCGGAGGATGACCCCAAAGTCCGCCGACCCGACATCACACTAGCCCGAGAACTTTTGGGATGGGAACCTCGCGTGGCCTCCTTGGAGGGCCTCCCCAAAACAATCGCTTACTTCCGCCAAAAACTCGCCCTGCATTCAGCCTGAGGTATGGAGCGGGTGCCCTTGCCCCTGCAGGATGCCTTCCTCCTGAAACTCAAACGCTGGAAAGATAACCGGGGCTTTTTCACGGAGGCCTACCGAGAAAGCTGGGAAAAAGAACTCGGTCTTCCCGCCTTCGTCCAGGAGAATGTTTCGTTTTCTCGGCGGAATGTTCTGCGGGGTCTGCATTTTCAGCGGCCCCCTGCCGCTCAGGCTAAGCTCGTCACGGTGCTATATGGGCACATTCAGGATGTGATCGTAGACCTGCGTCCCACCTCCCCTACCTATAAAAAGTGGGAGGCCTTAGCGCTGCGCAGCGATAGCGAGGCTTGGGAATGGCTGTATGTACCGGCAGGCTTTGCCCATGGCTTTTTGGTGCTTTCGGCGGAAGCGTACGTATGGTATCGGTGTTCGGCCTATTATGTGCCTGAGCTGGATGGGGGAATTCGTTGGGATGACCCGGAAATAGGCATAGCTTGGGCACTCGGAAGCGAGCCCCCCATTCTCTCCCAAAAAGACCTAAGCCTGCCCTACCTAAGCGAGCTCCAACCTCCTCCCTTCTTATGAAAGGCATTCTGCTGGCTGGCGGGGCGGGTACCCGCCTTCATCCGATGACGCAGGTAATCACGAAGCAGCTTTTGCCCGTCTACGACAAGCCGATGATTTACTATCCCCTCAGCACCTTGATGCTGACGGGGATTCGTGAGATACTCCTCATCAGCACGCCCGAAGATAGACTGCATTTTGAGCGGCTTTTACGCGATGGGAGGCATCTGGGGCTGACTATCCAGTATGCGGTTCAGCCACGGCCCGAAGGTATTGCCCAGGCGCTCATCATCGCCGAAGACTTCCTCTCGGGCGAGGCCGGGGTGCTTATCTTAGGCGATAACCTCTTCTACGGGAGTGGTCTGCAGGCCTTTCTGGAAAGCTGCCGGATTTCCGAAGGGGCGCTGATTTTTGCCTATCCTGTTCATGACCCGGAGCGCTATGGGGTGGTAGAGTTTGATAAAGCTACCGGTAAGGTTCTCAGTCTCGAGGAGAAGCCCAAGCAGCCCAAATCCCCCTATGCGGTGCCGGGGCTGTACTTTTATGATGGGATGGCGCCTGCCTTGGCAAAGACTCTCAAACCTTCCGCCCGCGGGGAGCTGGAAATAACAGACCTCAATCGGCTCTACTTAGAGCGGGGCAAGCTACACGTGCGGCGAATGCCCCGGGGCTTTGCGTGGCTGGATACGGGTACGCCCCGTAGCCTTCTGGAAGCAAGCCTTTTCGTCCAAGTGATAGAAGAGCGTCAAGGCCTCAAAGTGGGCTGTCCCGAAGAGGTCGCCTTCCGAAAGGGCTTCATCACGCTGGAACAGCTGCGCCGCTTAGCCGAGCCCATCGCTAAGACCCCCTACGGCCAGTACCTTTTGCGCCTCGTTCGCGACGCTGAGGAAGGCCTTTTGTAAAGCCTCTGATGCGGGGGTGGCTTATCTACCTAGTGTTTTTAGCGCATACCGGACTTTGGGGGCAGCGGTCAGAGACCCTATATGTAGGTTGGCCCTGCACCCTGTCGGCGGAAAACGCGGCGCATTTGCCCACGCTCGAGCGGCTCTCGCTGCTTCCGGATGAGCGGGTGGTCGTCCGCACCTGGGAAGCCGCAGGCCCCTGGCCCACAAAAGACAGCGTCGGCCTTGTGAGCCTCTTACCCACCCTACCCGATACCGGTTACCCCAAGGCCGACTTTACCATTCCCGAGCTCCCCCGCCCTGACCCCACTGCGGAGGCCCCCTCCCTCTTCTGGCCGATTTTCTTAGCGCTGGTGCTGGGGATGGTGCTTTTTCATCGGCCTCTCTTGGCGCTGCTGCGAGCGCTTTTCCATCGGCTCTACTGGCGCTTTCGATGGGAGGCTTTCCTTCTCCGGTATGCTGGCTACCGTCAAAAGCCCCTCCCTGCCTTTGCCCAGGGGCTCTTTGCGCTTCTGCGGCCCTATTGTGATTTTCATCCCGGTAGCCTCCTTCCCGGGGAGACCGCCCTGCTGCGTGGCCCAGCCCCTTTCCAGCGCCTTTTTGAGGTAGTGCTGCCGCCGCTCTACGAAGAGCGCTTTTTGCAAAAGCCGCTTTCCCCGGCTAATCGCCAACAGCTTTATGCGACGGTCTACGCCCTTCTTCGGGCGAGTAGGCCTTATGCCAGTCGGCCCAACCGCCACCGCCTCCGCCTATGTCCCTCCACGTAGACGCGCCCCTCTGGCTGCTACTGGGACTACCCCTTCTCTTAGGGCTTTTGTGGTGGGGGCAGCGGCTGCGGTGGCGCTTTACGTACATACCTGCTCGTCCCACTTCGATTAGGCCCTGGCAGGCGTGGGCAACCCTCTGGGCCACTGCGATAACAGGGGGCTTTATCCTATTAGCGCTGTCGGAGCCGGTGCTTACCTACTCGGCCACGCGGCCCCGCCTTCCCGCAGTGTGGGTGCTGTGGGATGTCTCGCATAGCATGCGCAATACCGACCTTTTGCCGCAGCGGCGCCACTACGCCCTCCACCTCTGGGAAGCCGCCCTGGACAGCCTGGAAGCCCACCAGGCCCAGAGCAAGTTTGGGCTGATCGTCTTTGCCCGGGGCGCTTATGGGCTTTTGCCCCTGACAAGAGACCGGGAGACCTTTCGGTGGAGCCTGCGCCAGGCTGTCGTCCTTGACTTAGGCGAAGGAACCGACCTCGCCGACGCCTTAGAGATGGCCCTCTCTACCCCAGAGGCCGGCACCCACCTCCTCATCGTAAGCGATGGCGCCCACAATAACCCCCTGAGTGCGGATTTGCGTGAGCTTGCTCGGGCGGCCGAGCGGCGCGGCATCCCCATCCATGCGCTCTGGATAGGTCGGGACTCCGCCACCACCTTTCCCCAGGCCTTGCAATACCTGACTGAAGCCACAGGCGGACGCTTCTGGGCGAATGCCTTCACCCTGCGGCCCCTCTACCGCTACGAAACAGCCCCCGTGTCGCTACCCCTCCAACGATACCTCCTGTATGCGGCCCTCCTGATGGGATTAGCCATGGCCGTAGCGCTAAGCCTGGGGTGGTTCAACCTCCTTTCGGCGTGATAATACCCCCCGCTAAACCATCTGCACCGCGCTGCCCCACCCCCGGAGGTCATTTCGCCGCCGATAAAAGTCCCGTGCTTTTCTCGCCCTAACTGCGCAGCCGGAGGCTATTGAGCACGACGGTGACCGAACTCAGCGACATGAGGAGGGCACTGACTGCGGGAGAGACCGCCACGCCCGGAATCAGCCCCATAGCCGCAGGGAGAGCCACCAGATTATACCCGAAGGCCCAGGCGAGATTCTGGGCGATGATGCGACGGAGCTTTTGGCTAAGGCGGTACAGTTCGGGGAGGGCCGCTTCGGTGGGTGAGAGGAGGGCGATACCGGCACTTTGGACGGCGGCGCCGGCGCTCTGATACACGGCTATTCCCACATCGGCTGCCTGTAAAGCCAGCAGGTCATTCAGCCCATCCCCGACGAAGGCGACTTTGTGCCCTTCGGCACGGGCCTTCGCGAGCCAGTCGGCCTTGTCGGCGGGAGAGAGGCCGCCATGAATCTCTGTAAATCCCAGCGCCTTACCCACGTGCTGCGGCGCCGTAGAAGGGTCCCCGCTCAGAAGCACCGTCCGAATCCCCTTTCTGCGCAGCGTTTCTAAGAAGGGGAGCAGGGCCTCGCGGGGTGGGTCTTCCAGCACAAAGAGCGCAATGGGACCGCTCTCGCCAACGATACCGATGGCTGTCCCTTCTGGCTGGGGAAAGTCCGGTATGCGCCGGGAGAGCCACTGCGGATGGCCCACCCAAAGCCGTCCTGCCTCCGTCTGGTACAAAACGCCCCGCCCAGGGAAGCTCACCTGATTTAGAAGTGTGAGGGGCAGGGGCGTCGTGCTTTGGCGCAGGTGCTGGCCGACGGCTTGGGCGAGGGGATGTTCGCTGCGGGCGAGGAGATAAGTCAGGTGGGGTTTCCAGGTGGGGTCCCACCAGGTTTCGTGGGTGATGGCAGCGCGCCCTCGGGTCAGCGTGCCGGTTTTGTCAAAGGCCCAGAGCGTACAAGTGGGGAGGTTTTCTAACTGAGCGACTTCCCGAAGGAGGATCTGGCGGCGGGCGGAGCGGCCGATAGCAATCTGCACCGCGAGCGGTGTGGCCAGCCCCAGTGCGCACGGACAGGAGATGACCAGCACACTCAGCAGGCGAAGCCCCCCATCTACCCAGCCTTTGCCCAGCCACAGCGCCAGAGCGAAAGCCACTACCGATAGAAAGAGCACCACTGGTACAAAGACAGCCGAGACTTTATCCGCTAAGCGCTGGGCTTTAGCGCGAGTGGCCTGCGCCCGCTCCAGCCGCGCGATCAGCTGCGCCAGAAAGCTATCCACGGCAGCTTGCGTCACCCGCACATAGAGGTCTCCTTCCAGGAGGGTGGTTCCGGCCAATACCCGCTCACCTGCCGTGCGCCATTGTGGGAGGGCTTCGCCCGTCAGGATAGCCTCCTGGAGGTGGCCGTCGCCTCGCTCAATGTAGCCGTCAGCCGGGACTACTTCCCCTTTTCGGATGTGGATGAGGTCGCCGGGGCGCAGATGGCCGGTGGGAAGGGTTTCTTCGGTGCCATCGGGCATAAGGCGGGTCGCTACGGGCGTAGCCAGCGCTGAAAGGGCTTCTCGGGTGGAGGCGGCTTCCAAGCGGGCTTTCTCCTCCAAATAGCGGCCAATCAACACAAAAAAGAGGATTTCAGCGGCAGCCTCGGTGTGGCCGGCATACCCCACCCACAGCGTAAAAAAGCTTAAGGCAACACTTCCCCACAGCCCTAAGGAAATGAGGGTATCCATGGAGAGCTCCCGATAGCGGAGCTGCTGCCATGCCGCTCGCCAGAAAGTCCGCCCCGCCGTCAGCACCAGCCCTAACGACAGCCCAAAGTACACCCAACCCCACCAGCGAGGGGCCTCCCCGTGTGCATGGACCGGAAAGGGCCACAGCCCCCAGTGTCCCAGCATCCCCAGTAGCGCCACCACCCCACTAAGAAGGATGTAGAGACGTAGCCGTCTCAGGAACTTCCGGTGGGCGAGGGTGGCTTCGTGGGCATCGCTCAGAAGCACATAGCCAGCCGGGGCTAAGGTAGATTGGAGCTTGGTGAGGGGGGCCTTGTCGGGGTCGTGCTGCACCCATACTTCCTGCGCTGCGAAGTTCACCTGTGCCTCGTCCACGCCCTCCACGCTTTTGAGCATGGTCTCTACGCTTACGGCGCAGCTTTGGCAAGTCATCCCCACGACTTTGTAGCGAGCCTCCACCCGGCTCATAGGGCAAATTTACCGCAGGCCTGCCAAGG
>Ga0308395_1000923_pt1 | contig 20960 bp, 21 predicted proteins | sample Hotspr20SampleP4_FD_202097 | JGI IMG/M metagenome (GOLD analysis project Ga0308395, IMG submission 202097) | Hot spring phototrophic mat microbial communities from Mushroom Spring, Yellowstone National Park, Wyoming, United States - 20050930_P4 ...
ATAAGAAAGTTATTGATGATTATCCTTTTTTGCCAAAAAAGTTTTCTAACCTAGTGTATAAAGACATTGATGTAACCTATATGAAAGACCTTGATGTTGTATTTCTTGCAACACCTTCTAATGTATCTCACAAGATAATAAAAGATGTTTATGACTCTAAGAGACTTATTATAGATATAAGTGCTGACTTTAGACTGGATTCAGATGATTATTTACAGTGGTACAATTTCGAACATATGTCAAAAGACTTGCTTAGTTCATCTGTATACTGTATACCTGAGATAAATAGAAAAGATGTTAATAAAGATACAAAATTGATAGCAAATCCAGGTTGTTATCCTACATCTATCTTGATACCTTTGATACCTGTTTTAAATGTTGTTTCTCCATCCTCAATAATAATTGATTCAAAGAGTGGTGTAAGTGGTGCAGGAAAAAAGATTGAAGAAGACTTTATGTTCTGCGAGGTTAATGAATCACTTAAGGCTTATAGTGTTGGAAGAAAACATAGACATATACCAGAAATAGAGAAGTATATTAACAAGTGGACTGGAAAGAGTAAAAAGGTTGTATTTACTCCCCATCTTATACCTATAAACAGGGGAATAATTTCAACAATTTATCTTACAGGCGTTTCTGTTGATGATTATAGAAAGGCTTATGACACTGTTTATAAGAAATATGAGAGTGAGTCATTTATAAAGATTACTGAGCCTCAGATTAAAAATGTTATCTATACTAACCAATGCCACTTTAACATGTATCATGACAATAATGAGACTATGATAATAGTCTCTGTTATAGATAATCTTATAAAAGGTGCAAGTGGGCAGGCTATACAAAATATGAATATTGCACTTGGTATTAATGAGGAGGAGGGATTATGTTAAAATTACCAAAAGGATTTTCTGTTTATACAACATCAGCATCTATAAAAAAACCAGGGAGAAAAGACATAGGTTTTATATTGTCTACTACTCCAGCAACTTATTCGGGTGTTTTTACTAAAAATAGGATCAAAGCTGCTCCTGTAAAGTTGTGTATGGAATATCTAGAAAAAAAGAGGGCTATAAGACTTGTTATGGTTAATAGTGGCAATGCTAATGCTTGTACAGGAGAAGATGGAATTAATGATGCAAAGTATCTTATTGATAAAATATCAGCAAGGTTTGGCTTAAGTCCTAAAGAAACAATAGCATTATCTACTGGGGTTATTGGTGTTAGACTTCCTGTTGAGAAAATGGAAGAGTCTTTCTCAAGAATTGTTTCTGATGAGCCACAAAAGTTTGCAAGGGCAATAATGACAACTGATACATTCCCAAAATACTGCTATAAGGAGGTTAAAATAGATGGAAAAATTGTTACTATAACTGGTTTTGCAAAAGGATCTGGAATGATACATCCTAACATGGGTACTATGCTTGGTTTTATATTGACAGATGCTATTATTAATAGAAAGGATGCTCAAGTCATATTAAAACAAATTACAGAAAATAGTTTTAATAAAATATCTGTTGACGGTGATATGAGTACAAATGATAGCCTTATATTTCTTGCTAATGGTGAGGCTAAAGTTAAGATAAAACGTAAAAATAAGGATTTTTTTAATGCTTTATTAGATTTAACAAAAGAATTGTCGTATATGGTAGTCAAGGATGGTGAGGGAGCAACAAAAGTAATAAAAATTATAGTTAAAAATGCTTACTCTTTTTCTGATGCTGATACTATTGCAAGGTCTATAGCTAACTCTCTTCTTGTAAAAACAGCTTTTTTTGGTAATGATCCTAATTGGGGAAGGATAATTGCTGCTGTTGGCTACAGTAATGCTAAGAAAATAGATGAGAACAGGATAGATATATACTTTAATGAGACTAAGGTTTTTGAGAATGGAAGACCTCTGCCGTTTGATAAGACCTCTCTTTCAGAATCTATGAAGAGTAAAGAAAATTCAATAAGTGTTGATATGAAAATTGGTAAATTTAATACAGAGTTTTTCACTTGTGACATATCTTATGATTATGTTAAAATAAATGCTGAGTATACAACTTAGTTTTTAATTTTTAAAAATTTTAGTTAAAATTTTATTTATTTAAAAAAGGAAGTTGATGAAAGTTTTTAACTGGAAAGAGATCTTAACGACAATAAGCAGTATTGAAGACCTTGAAACTATATTAAAAGAGACGATAAATAAGGTAAAGTTTTTAAAGAATGAACTTATAAGCAATGTTTTTGACGAGATACAGATAAATAAAGTAAAGATGCTTTTGTATGATTATCTAGAAATACTCACAACTCAGATTGGTGGTGAGGGTGTAATCTTATATGTATTAGAAACTAAAAAAAAGGAGCCTTTCTTTTCTCCTTTTTTTTGTAGATATGATAGTGATCCACAGGTAGTTTCTATGATAATGGGATTTGATGTTCCTTTTGATGAGACAGGCGGTATATTATCATACACTATTATAAACAAAGAAATAGTTTATGTTAAGGAACTTGATATTATTAATATAAACCCATTATTGACAAATGATTTTTTGAACATATTGCCACTTAAGTCTAATCTTACGATACCTCTGTTTATGGAGAATATACCTATTGGAATTATTGTCTTTTTTTCTGTGAATAAAAAAATTAACTTGAACTATGAAGAGATAACATATATTGAAAAAAATGTATTGCCACTTAGTATGATAATAAAGGCCATAAGGCTTTATGAGAGTATATACCGTGACTATCAGTACATAAAAAGAATGAATCTTAACCTAAAGAGAGAAATAGAACTTGCACAAAAAATACAGAGTAATCTTTTACCTGATAAACCACCTATTCTTGATGGCGTTAAAATAGATTTTTGGTATAAACCTATGGAGAATCTTGGGGGTGACTTTTTTGACTTTATTGTAAGAAGAGAAAAAGATGGTTTTGGTGTTTTTATATCAGATGTTGCAGGACACGGTGTGCCTTCAGCTTTGATCACAACAATGATAAAAAGTCTTCTTAATACCTATAGGTCTTATCATAACAACCCTTCCTCTCTTATGGAGAGGATAAATATTGACTTACTTGCTAACAATATAAGTGATTACTTTGTTACTGCATTTTATATGTTTATAGACCTTAAAACAAGACAAGGCGTTTTTACAAATGCTGGGCATAATGAAGGACTTATCTATAGGCGTTCTAAACATAAGGTTGAAAAGCTTAATACTAAAGGGAAGTTTCTTGGAATATTTGAGAATGAGTATTGGGAAGAAAAGACTATTAACCTTGAGCCAGGAGATAGGATAGTGCTCTATACAGACGGTATAACAGAGATGTTAAGTAAGAATATGGAAGAGTTTACAGAGGAAAGGCTTGAGAATCTTATACTCTTATCGAAGAGTCTTGATATTGAAGCTACTAAGAAGTTTATAGTAAGAAACATAGAAAACTTTGAAGACAGTTATAATATTTTGGATGATAAAGCACTGATAATAATTGATATAGTTTAGTATTTTATTAAAGGTGGTTCTACTAGATGGACTTAAAAGACTTTATGTGGGTTGTTGAAGGTTTAAATGAGAGTAATGAGTTTTCTGACTGGAAGCAGAGTTTATCTACTCTTGCTTTTATGACTACTGAGTCATATGGTAAGGGTTTAAAGGAGGCTCTCTTAATACCTTATATCAAGAAGGCTATAAATCATTCTAATCCAGAGATAAAAAAATTGGGTATGAGGTTTTTACTTTCTCTTAAAGTTTTTGACATTATAACAAAAGAGGAAGCTGATGAGAAAATAATTGCTGAGACACTCTATGAAAAATATCTTAGAGAAAATAATCCTGGTTTTTTAAACTCACTAAGAACAACATTTAAAAAGCTTAAAATGGAGGGTAAATTAAAACAGTTTTTGCAAGAATTGGGAGAGGGGATCTTTTCTGATGCAATAATTAAAGAGTTGGTCTTCCAGTTGAATTATAGAGACCCAATAAAAATTGCTGAAGCATTAGATGTTATAAAGTTTCTTGTTGAAAAATTGAAAGTTAATAAAGAACCTTTTATCCCTTTTCTTAATAATTTCATAAAAGACCTTGATAAAAGACTTTATCTTATCGATAAACGCACTGTAAAAGAGGGCCTTAAAAATAAGGCATTAGAGATTATAGAAGGCAGTTCTAAATGAGGGTTAGTTTCTCTGATACAGAAAAAAGGATACTTGAGTTATGGTATAGTTCAAAGGTTTATGGTGGACATTGGGGTGACAATTTTTTTGCTATACCTGAGGAAGAAATTCTTATAAATAAAATAAAGAATAATGATGAAGTTGAAATAGACTCAATATATAAAAGAATATTAAAGTACTGGTCAGAAGAAAGCAATGATACTCCTGAAGAAGAGGAGCTTAGAAAGAAAATTGAGAATTTATGATATTTAAGTATTATTTTAGTAAAAACTTAAAGTCTTAAAGATACTAGTCTATTAAAAAAATTAATAAAAACTTAGATGATTATTTAATATAGGTAATTGCTTAAATTGCTCACCTTTAAGAAAGATTATATTAAGTTACTTAAGCATCAAAATATTAAAATTAGGTGATTGTTTGAATTGAGGCACATTTAATAAAAATTGCCTTAAGTTATTTAAATATTTAAAAGATTAAAAATTAAAATTAAGATAATCTAGTATTTTTTCAATAAGGCTTACAATTTTTTATAAAAAAGTTAGTTTTAATTAAAAAGGCTTATATTAAGGTGATTACTCATTTAATTCCAAAAAAACATACAAATTATTTTCAATATTATACCTATAATTGTATCTAATGCTTTTTCTTCTGATGATGCCATTTGTAGTAATTCTACTAAATTCATGTCTTACCTCATATACTACATTATTATAGAATAGATGGATTATTTTGAGCAATTACCAAAAATTTTTAGGCAAAATACTTTCTCTCAAGTCTTCCTTTACTTCTTTTGTTGGCTTAAAAGAGAAGAAGATACAGAAGCACTTTTTATTCAAAAATGTCAATATTTGTACCATAGGTCTTTATATAAAATATAAAGATTTAAAAAAAATTTAAGCTCTTAAGGATTTATTTTAAAATTTTTATCTAAAATTTTTTCTTATAGACTTAGAGTTTTTGAGTTTTAATACAATACCTTTAAAAATTAGGGGAAATACCCCCTAATAATTATTTACCCCAGATAAAAGTGGCAGCAGCAAAAGCAGCACCACCACCTGAAGTACAAACTAAAATCTTATCCCCAGGTTTTAGCTTTCCCTCTCTATTAGCCTCATCAATTGCCATAGGTATACAAGCAGAACCAGTATAGCCATACTTATCCATTATATTATAAGATAGAGACCTATCAACACCTAACAAGTCACAAACAGTATTTATTACAGCAAGGTTTACTTGAGTGAAGAAAAAGTGGTTAACATTTTTAACATCCCAACCTGTTTGAGCAAGAACCTCTTTTATCAAGACAGGCCATGCCTCTATATTAACAGTAGCAGGGAATTGTTTTAAAAACTTGACATAGTGTAGCCCCTGGTCTAATGCTTCTTTTGAAAAACCTTTCCATACACCACCAGCATATATACCCATATAATCCCAGTATTTACCATCACCTTTAATCTTAAAAGACCTAAATCCATACTTATCAGAATCAATACCTTTTAATATAACAGCACCTGCACCATCAGCAAACATTATATCGGTTATAGGGTCATTAGGGTTTGAATACTTACTCATACCATATCCACCTAAAACCATAACATATCTTAAATTAGAATTTGCAACTATCTGAGAAAAACCAACAGACAACGCTATTGTATATCCTGCACAAGCAGCATTGACATCAAAAAAACCTGCATTTTTAGCACCAAGCTCATACTGAATTCTTGAACTTGTTGGTGGAGAAATAAAGTCAGGAGAATCTGTTGCAAGTATTATAAGGTCAATATCCTCAGGGCTTATACCAGCATTCTCAATAGCCTTTTTCCCAGCTTTCACACACATAGTTGCTGTTGTTTCATCAGAGTTTAAAATCTTTCTCCTCTCTTTATACCCTACTTTAGATACTAAACCCTCTAAAAACTGTCTTCCTGATATAACTCCCCCTTTTCCATCAGGAAACTGCAAGTTTTCAAATCTTTTTATTATGTCTTCATTCGTCACAACACTTTCAGGTACATACATACCAGTACCTACAACAACAGCTGTTCTCAATCTATACCCCCTAATTCTTAAGTATAAAATTTTCAAAGTTAAAATTTAATTAAAAAGAAAACTATTTTAAACCTTTAATCCAAAAATAAAAATTATATTTTTACAACATATTTTTATTATTTTTTAAAATCATAAGAGTAAATTTTAATTATATCAAAAAATTATTAAGGATTAAATAAATGAGAATAAAAAGAATTTTTAGAAAATTAGCCAATAAACTCTATCAAAATAAAAATAATTTAATTATTGTAGTATTGTTATTAACAGTTTTTTACTTTGTAACCCCATCTCTATCATTTAAAAAAGAAAACGAGTATGAGTACTACTCAAACCTATTTAGAACAGCATTAAAATATCTTAATGATTACTATGTAGATTCAGACAATGTAAGTTTAAAAGACCTGTATTACGGTGCAATAAAAGGAATGATGGAAGCAACAAAAGACTCATATACAACACTCCTTGAACCAAAAATACTTAAAAGCCTTATGGAATCAATAAGTGGAGAGTTTGAAGGAATAGGAGCATACATAGGGATTAAAGACAATAGAATTGTAGTAATATCTCCAATTGAGGGAACACCCGCTTATAAAGCTGGAATAAGGCCAGGTGATATAATAATGAAAATAAACGATAAAGATACAGAGGGAATGAAGGTCGAAGACGCAGTTTCACTATTAAGAGGACAAGAAGGAACAAGTGTGACTGTAAAAATATACAGAAAAGGATTTAAAGAGTTCCTTACATTTACAATAACAAGACAAAAAATAGACATACCTTCAGTAAAAGGAAAGATAATAGAAAATAAAATAGGATATATAAAGATAAACTCATTTGCTGAAAACACACCTGATGGGTTGGCAAAGATACTTGAAAAGTTTAAGAGTGAAGAAATAAAAAAATTAATAATAGACCTTAGAAACAATCCTGGTGGGTCATTAATATCTGTTGTCAATATAGCTGACTTTTTCTTACACAGTGGATTAGTGGTTTATACACAAGGAAAGCAAAAAGATGACAGGAAAGAATTTTATTCGGAAGATGGCACACTTGTAAGCGACGATACAAAAATAGTTGTTTTAGTAAATTCAGGAAGTGCATCAGCATCAGAGATATTAACAGGTGCATTAAAAGATAGGAAGAGAGCAAAAATAGTTGGAGAAAAGACATTCGGAAAGGGAAGCGTACAAAATGTATTAAGACTGTTTAACGAAGTTGATAAGGAAGAACTTGGACTTAAGATAACAACAGCAAAATATTATACACCAGCAGGATATGAAATAAATGGAAAAGGTATAGAGCCTGATATTAAGGTAGAACTACCAAAAATGACACCAAAAGAAGAACTTGATGCCATAAGACTCATAGAAGAAAAATATATTGAAAGATTTGTTGAAAACAATAAGGATAATATACCTGACTCTGAGTTTAATAAACTTAAAAATGAACTTATAAAAAAAGGAATAAATGTGAGAGACATATACCTTAAAAAATTGATAAGAGATGAACAAAACTTATATAAACAAGAGTTTATTGATCTTGAATATGACACACAACTAAAAAAAGGTATTGAAATACTTAACCAAGGATAAGATTTGATAATAGTTTTATTGATAATAGTTTTATTAGGTTGTAGCAATAATCAAGTCATTAAAAACGAAAAAAAGGTTAATACTGAAAAAGTAACTTTAGGAATTATAGAAAAAATTGAAATCCCAAGAATAGAAAAAAAGGATAATAAGATAAAAGTTATTGTATGGGGCAAAAAACCTTCTCCTTTCTATAAAGAAAAAGAGGTTGTTATAGAGAATACAGACACAGGTTATTTAATAAAAATATTTTTTGAAGAGTCAGAGAATAGAGAGGAGATTGAGTTCTGTAAAGAAGTCTATTTAGACATTAAGAAGTCTGGTGGTTACGATATAGAGGTAATTGGAAAAAACTCATCACTAATAGATATAGTCTATATAGATGAATAAGACACCATCAAAAATTTTTGACTTTAATCTCCCGCCTGATCTTATTGCTTTGTATCCTGAGGAAAAGAGAGACAACTGTAGACTAATAGTAGTAAAAAAACTTGAAAAAAATATAGAAGAAACAAGGTTTTTCAACATAACAAGATACCTTAAAAAAGGTGACCTATTAGTATTTAACAACACAAAGGTTGATAACTCAAGAATATTTGTAAGAAACATACAGACAAACAGAATAAATGAGATAGTCATAATAGAGAAAATTGGCAAATATTACAAGTGCATAGCAAACAGGTTTAAGAGAATAAAAAAGGGAGAAACTTTATATCTTGAAGAAGACAAAGACATATTTGTCAGAGTAATTGATAAAATACTACCCTACTATATATTAATAGAATTAAGTTCAGAAAAAATATTTCAATACTCAAAACTACCATTACCACCTTATATAATAAAAAAAAGAGAATATAATAAAGAAATAGATGAGAATTACTATCAGACAGTATATGCAAAATATCCAGGCTCAAAAGCAAGCCCAACTGCTGGGCTACATTTTACAGATAGTCTGTTAGAAGAATTAAAAGAGATTGGGGTTGAGACTGCAAATGTTCAACTATATGTATCATTAGGTACTTTTGAACCAATAAAAGAAGAGTTTATAGAAGACCATAAAATACATGAAGAAGAGTATAACATATTTGAAGAAGAATCAGAAAAAATAAACAAGGCAATAAAAGAAAAGAGGAGAATAATATCTGTTGGTACAACTTCAATGAGGGTATTGGAGTCTGCATTCAAGGAAGATAAAATAAAAGCAGGGAAAGACAAAACAAGTCTTTTTATTAAACCAGGTTATAAGTTTAAAGTCACAGATAAGTTAATAACAAACTTTCACACTCCCCTATCTACTCTTTATGTTCTTGTATCTTCTATATTGGGAATAGATTTTACATCTTATGTCTATAACTATGCAATAGAAAACAAGTTTAGGTTTTACTCTTATGGTGACGCAATGTTTATCATATAAAAAAGTCATTAAAATTTTCATCAAAAATTTAAAAAAGACTTGACAAAAAAATCTTTTATTATTCTTTATACTTAAAACAAGGAAAATATTAAAAAGTTATAAAAAGAGGTTAAAATGGAAATCAAGCCAGACATATTTGATGAAATAGAGATAAATGGTGTAAAAATACACTACGAATACTTTGGGAAGAGAAATGTTCCTGCATTGATAATCCACAATGGTGTTGCAATGGAGACATCTTCATGGTATCAGTTTTTACCATTAATACTTGAAAAGGTAGATGTACTATTATGGGACTTTAGGGGGCAAGGTAGGTCAACAAGTGATGACCAACCATACTATGTTGAAGACTTTTCTGAATATCTTAAAGCAATAATAGAAAAGCTTGAACTTAAAAAAGAATACACAAATCTTTTAGGAGTATCATTCGGATGTCTTCCTGTGGTTGACTTTTTAAGGAAATACCAAGACAAGGTAAATAAAGCGATAATATCAGGAATAGTTGCTAACAATGACCTCGTTTATAAGTATCAGGCTGAGGTTGGTAAAAGAATAGTAGAAAGAGACCTCATGGACATATGGATAGACTCACTTTACAGTGCACTATTTAGCAGTAATTTCTTAAAAACAATAGAGCCATTTATACCAAAACTAAAGAATGCTCTCTTCGAAAGATATAAAAACAGGAGAATGTCACTATTAAGGCTTGTTGAGGCTGAAGAAAGATATGTACAAAATATAGAAGAATACTATTCACAATTTAAAAAAGTGCAGACCCCAATATTAATGATAATAGGAACAGAAGATAGACTTACACCACCATTTATCCAGAAAAAACTAAAAAAAGTGTTTCCAAATCTTTATATAAAAGAGTTAGAGGCAGGGCATGTGGTATATATGGAAAAACCAAAAGAGTTTTTTAACTACTGTATAGACTTTATAAAATATAATAGTTTTGAAAAGGCAAAAGAATAAATACTAAGATCTTATTTTAATTCTAGAATGTTATATACTTTTCTTTATACTGTATAAGTTGGTAAGGTCTAAGAAGTGTGAAATTAGTTTATAAAACAAAACTTTTTTACAAGTCTTTTGTTTTTTTAAAAGGCTTAAAAGAAATGAAAAATATAGTGCTTTTTATTTAAAGTGATATTATAGCGATATTTCTATAAACAAACACAAGGTTTTTAAAAAAATTTTACCAATTTTTTTGATATAAACTATCACTTTTTCGTTTTTAATAATCGACCAGATATATTTTATATTAACGTTTTATATTATTATCTTTAAATACTATATTTTTATAATATAAATTGAGTTTCAATGTAAGAGGTCTATAATGAATATAAAATATATGTTTTGGTTTTTTTTAAGAAGTATAATAGCATACCCATTATTCTATATAGGTCTATCTCTTATCCAGATATTCCTAATGTTCTTGTATGATATAAGAAATAATATAGGGGATTACAGTTATCTACCAATATTATTGATAACAGCAATAGGTATTATATATTCTTTCATCTTTTACACAAGAGATTCAAAAAAGATAGGGATTATAATGATATACGGCGGAAATATTTTTATCACATTTTTACTTCCTTTTTTTGAGATGACACTCTTTCTTATAATATCATTAGTAATAATATTGGTAACAATCAGTAAAATAACAATAACTTCTATACTAATAGGACTTATTTATGTAATAATTTCCTCTATAATAATATGCATAAGGTCTCTACTGATTGATGCATATAAAATACTAAAGGAAAACTAAAAAATGACTGAGATAAAAGGAATAGGACTTAAAAAAACATTTTCAGGGAAAAAAGTCTTAAATAATATAAATATGGATATAAATCAAGGCAATTTAATACTTATAAAAGGTCCCTCTGGTGCTGGAAAAACAACACTAATAATGACTCTATCTGGACTTATTAAACCAGATGAGGGTAATGTCCATATAAATGGCAAAAATTATTACAGTTTACCCCTTAACCAGAGAAATAAAATACGGAGAAAATTTAGTTATATATTCCAAAAAAATATTTTTATAAATAATGCAAGTGTAATAGAAAACATACTTATACCATTTATAAACTATAAGGTATCAAAAGAAAACTTTAAAAAGGCTTTGTACTATTTAAACATGTTTGGAATACAAAATGAATCAAACAAAAAACTGTATAAACTAAGTGGTGGCGAACAAGCAATAATAGGAATAATAAGAGGCATAATTCTAGAAAAAGAAACAGATATATTAGTGGCTGACGAACCAACATCTCAACTAAATGAAGAACTTGAAGAAAAAGTATTTAAGATTTTTAAATACTTAAACTCAATTGGAAAAACTATCATACTTGTAAGCCACAGTAAAAAGGCTGAGTCAATTGCAAAAGAAATATATTATATGGAAAATGGGAAGATTATAGGATATGAAAAGAGATCTTAATCAAAAAAAGATAATAGTAATATCAGCTCCTTCAGGTACAGGTAAAACCACAGTTGTAAAAAAACTCTTGGAAAGGAACAAAGACATATATTTCTCAATATCAACAACAACAAGAAAAATTAGAGAGAATGAAAAAGATGGGGTTGACTACTATTTCGTATCTGAAGAAAAGTTTAAAGAGATGATAGAAAAAAACGAGTTCCTAGAATGGGCTGTTGTTCATTCAAATTATTATGGTACAACAAAAAGAGAGATAGAGAGGATAATAGAAAAAGGATTTTGTATACTAGACATAGATGTACAGGGGCTTAAAAATATAATAACTATATATCCAGACATAAAATCAATATTTCTTCTTCCACCTTCCATATACGAACTTGAAAAGAGATTAAGGCAGAGGGGAGATATGGACGAAGAGTCTATAAGACTTAGACTTAACAATGCAAGAGAAGAACTTAAAATGATTTATCTCTACAAGTTCTTTGTTGTCAATGAAACAATAGATGAAACAGTAAAAAAAGTAGAAAAAATAATATATGAAATATAAGGCAATAGCAATACTTGGCCCTACTGCTACAGGAAAAACAGAGATAGCATCAACAATTGTTCAAAAAATAGATAGTGAGATAATCAATCTTGACTCAGTTCAAATATACAAGATGCTAGATATAGGAAGTGCAAAACCAAGAGAAAAAGTGATTATAAAACATCACCTTATAGATATTTTTGAGCCTAATGAAAAAGTTGATATGAAAAAAGTTATAGATATGGCAACAGATATAGGTTTAGAGGTAGCAAATAGAGGTAAAATACCGATATTTTGTGGAGGAACAGGACTATATTTTAAAGCACTCTTTTATGGAGTATTCGATGGACCATCAAGAAATGAAGAAATTAGACAAAAACTTAAAAAGATAAAAGAAGAAAAAGGAGTAAAGTTTCTATTCGAAGAACTTAAAAATATAGACCCTGAGACAGCAGAAAAAATATCAGAAAATGACTACATAAGGATAGAAAGAGCATTAGAAGTTTATTACACAACAGGACAAAAAATATCAAAACTCCAAAAATCATACAAACATGACCCCCAATTCGAGTTTATAAAAATAGGACTTATACTTGAAAGAAAAGAGTTGTATAGAAGGATAGAAGAAAGAATTAATGATATGATAGAAGATGGTTTAATCGAAGAGGTTAAAAATGTACTTAAAATATATCCAGAAAGTCAAGTGATAAACTCTGCAATAGGTTATAAAGAGGTAAAAGACTTTTTAGAAAATAAAATAGACAGAGATACTATGATATACCTGATTAAGAGAAATACAAGAAGGTTTGCTAAGAGACAGATAACACTTTTTAAACCTATTAGGGATATAAATTGGTTTTCACCATATGAAAAAGAAAAAATAATAGACTTTGTAATAGAAAAAATAAAAAACTAAAGGATAATAAAATGTCAAGAGAAGTAGGTATAGTGATTGGTAATAAAGGATCAACTCCAACAACATTTTTTATAGGCATAAAAGACCCAAGTTATCATATATGCCTTGATGATATAGTCTATATCGAGGAAAAGACATCAGAAAATTTTAAAATAAAATTTTATGGAATAATATCTGAAATAATAAAAGGATTTGATGGAATAAACTTTAATACTGAAAACTTTTTAATATCAGATAAAAAAATACCATCAAACATATACCACATAGCTGAGGTAAAGGTAATAAAAATAGAGCCAGAGTATTATGTCGCACCTACTCCAGGTAACAGAGTATTTTTAGCAGACTCTGATGAGGTAGCAAAAGCACTCAACTTTGACACTATGAAAGAAAAGGTATTTATAGGAGAACTTGCTAACAACTGCCCTTCTTACATCAATATGGAGTTTATAGATGGAAGAAAGGGTGCACATATGTCAATATCGGGAATATCTGGTGTTGCAACAAAGACAACATTCGCAACATTTTTACTAAACTCGATAAACTCACTTAAGAAAGAAAACTATAAAATGATAATATTTAACGTAAAAGGATACGACCTACTCTTTATTGACAAAAAAAACAAAGACATAAAACAGGAAACACTTGAAATATATAAAAAATATGGAATTGACCCAAAGCCATTCTCAAACGTTGGTATATATGCACCAACAAAGAAAGAAAAAGACAGAAGTATATCTATAGATTCAATAAGAAAAGATGCAAAAAAGTATTCATGGACAATAGATAAAATAGTAAAAGATGGATTATTTGAGTTTATGTTTAATGAGTCAGATGATACAAACATATCACTTCTTATAAAACAGGCATGTAGGTATTTACTAGAGTTTTTTGATAAAAATCCAGCATCTTCATTTGAAAGCATTGAAGACTTAATAAAACACTTTGAAAATGAGGAATATCAAAAAAATATATTTAAAAATCAGAGCACTGGTTCAATAAATGCATTTTTAAGGAGGTTAAGAAAAATATCTGAAAACTTAAAGAATATAGTTATAGATGAGAATAATCACATAGATTGGGAAAATAATACGGTAAGTGTCATAGACATTCATAACCTTTCATCACCTGCTCAGTTATTTGTTGTCTCAAGTGTAATAGAAGACATATTTAGAGAAAAAGAAGAGAAAGGACTTAGAGAACCTGTGGTCTTTATAATGCTTGATGAACTTAATAAATACGCTCCATCATCAGGCACAAGCCCAATAAAGGATAAGTTAATAGAGATAGCAGAGAGGGGAAGGAGCTTAGGGTTAATACTGATTGGTGCACAACAGACAGCAGAATCTATAGATAAAAGAGTATATATAAACTCATCAATAAAGGTTGTTGGAAGGCTTGACTCAGGAGATGTTGAATCAGGTGTTTATAGATATTTAGGAAGAAACCTTAAAGACAGGGCAATAATATTAAAACAGGGAAAAATGATAGTACATCAACCAGATATACCATATCCTTTAGTAATTTCATTTCCTTTCCCAGTATGGGCAACAAGACCAGAAGAGGTTGAAACAACAGAAAATAATGTAAAGTCCCCCTCAACCTTACTAAAATAAGGAGTATAACATAGAAAAAATAAGACCAGAGAAAATATTTTTTGAAAATGTGATAAAACTTGAAAGGCAAAATAAAGATATACCAAAAACTTATATACTTTACGGTCCCCCATTTTCTGGAAAAGAACATACTGCATTAAACTTCTTTAAAGAAATAAACAATGAAAAAACAATAACAATAGACTCACCAAATGTCTATCCTATAATAACATCTATAGACAGACAAAGACTAAAAAAAATAATAAATGAGTTTAAAAAAAATAATGAAATAAAAAAAATACTTATTGACCAAATAAGAAAACTTAACATATATCTTAAAATAATATCTTACACAAAAAAAACCAGTGAGATAGAGAAAAATATTGAGATACTAGAAAATGCCAAAAATATAGATGAGAATATAGATAAAATAGAAAAAATAGTTGAAAACATAGAGTATACAAAAATACCATTGGAGTTTATAAGGGATACATTAAAACAACTATATGTCAAGTCTTCAAAATATAAACTCCTTATAATAAAATACATTGAGGAAATAGATACTATAGGACTAAACACTCTATTAAAAACAATAGAAGAAAGCCCTGAAAAACTTATAACAATAATGATAGCAAGGAAAATTGAGAAAGTATTACCTACAATAAGGTCAAGAGCAATAAAACTGTATATAAGAAAATTATCAAAAGAAGAAAGTATTAATGAAATAATATACTTTGAGGATGAAAAATACAAAAATATTGAAATAGAAAATATGGATTATAGAGAGATTAAAGAACTTATAGACTACATAAAGTCATTTTTTCCAACATTCTCTCCTTATGACATTCAAATTCTTAAATACCTTAACACCCTAAAAGAAGCAATCGAGTTTAACACAAATATTGAATACATAAAAGAGGCAATAAAAATTTTTATAGATAAAATCAAAATAATTTGTTAATATTTAGTTATTAGATAGAAATCATAAAAAAGAGGTATTTGATGATAAAAAAAACATGTATATTCATAACAACATTGATATCTTTGAACCTATTTGCAGTAGAGCCACTAATATTTGACAGCTCTCTACTTGTCGATGAAATAAAGTATACTATGATAAACATGGGCTTTGAATTAATAACAACCGATCTTAAAACAGAGAATATATCTTACACTACTGAAATAAAGAATAATTATATTAAAATATTTAACATAAACGACCCATATCAAGGCATTTTTTTCCAATAAACTTAAAAGAATTAAAACTCCTTTTTAACATTACACCATATTTTATAAAAGTATCAAAACTAACAGAAAATGTAACAATTCCATTTTCCTCACAACAAGACTCAATCTCAATAATCCCAAAGTTTTCAACCTATGTTAATACAGGGAGTTATTACTTTGAACTTACACTATTATCTAAACTTAATAATGATCAACCTGATTCAGAAATAAATATATCAGGTCCACTAGGCCTAAACCTTTATGAAAATAAAAAAACAAAGTTTTATATACCATATATAAGATTATCTGTAATAAAAGACTTTAATATATTTAAAACAGGTATCACATTATCAAACTTTATAAAAATAGATAAAGAAAAAAATGGACTAAACACTGATGACTTATATGAGGTTACCCCATACCTTATACACAATGTTTTTACAAATCAATTCTATAGATTCAACGAGGTATATGAAACGTGCTACTTTGTTTGGCCTTCTATGCAGTATGCTAAAGAATATGGGCACGATACCTCGATATACAAGATAAATCCTAAGATTACATTCAATGTAAAGAATATAACCATAACAGGAAACTTAATATTTAATAATGTAAAATATAAATACCACTTTTATGATTATTCTTCTTTCCAAGCACAAAGGGAAGGAGACTTTAAAAGTATGATTACAAACATAAATATAAATATACCTTTAGGAAAATACACAAGACTTAATCTTAAATTAGAAAAAAATATATTTTCCAAACTAAGTGAAAAATTTGAATATGATAATGAAGACACCAAACTTGAATACAACTATGATACTCTTGGTATAAATGTTTATCAAGACTCAGAATTTGGTTATGAACTTGGTATTAATTTTTTACGCCTCACAGGATCATTAGAATTGATACGGTTAGAGTTGTATGATGCATACTGGTCTAATCCATTTTTTAATCTATCAACCAATAATTTAACTACAAGTCCAGAAAGAGTTGCATTAGATACATTTGCTAAAATATACATAAAATTATCAAAAAAGATAAGACTAAACTTAGGCTCAGGAATTGAAATATTTAAAAATGATCCTACTTTTATGTCTTATTCTTTGAGATCTAACTTAGGAACAGAACTTAACTTTAGTGACTTATCTATAAAACTTGAATACAACTTGAACTTATATTTTGCTATTAAAAATATCACCAATATATTTATGAACGAGGATATTAAAGGGCCAGAACATAATATACTGTTTAACATACAATACAGGCTCTAATTACAGAACTGAGAGTAGTTCATAGTCTGTTATATCTATTGCAAGTGGAGTTATTGACACATAACCTGACTTTACTGCGTCAAAGTCACTGTTTTCCCTTGGACTATGTGTTGGTAACTGTCCCCCTATCCAGTAATATGGTTTTCCCATAGGGTCTTTATACTCAAGAAGTTCCTCTCTATAAACCCTAAACCCTAGTCTTGTAAACTTAAAACCTTTATAAGGGCCTTTTTTAGGAAAGTTAACATTAAAAAGTGGTTTAAACTCAGAAGAGTTATTAAAAAATGGAGACAAGTGCTCTATAATATCATTAACAAGGCTTGCAGCATATTCAAAGTCACCATCACTGTCATAAGTATCTAAAGAAAATGCTATTCCAGGGACACCCTTCATAACCCCTTCCCTTGCAACAGCCACAGTTCCAGAATAAAATACATCTATTCCCATATTTGCACCAGAGTTTATCCCGCTTATAACAAGGTCAATTTTTTCCTTTATTATTCCAAGAAAACCTATCTTAACACAGTCAGCAGGGCTTGCATCAGTTGTATATATGTAATTAGATATTTTTGTTACTCTTATTGGGCTTGTTAAAGTAATCTTATGACTTACTGCACTCCTTTCCCTGTCGGGTGCAACAACAAAAACATTGTGTTTTTTAGCTACCTCGTTTATAAGAAGATTTATGCCTCTACTTGAAATACCATCATCATTAGAAATAAATATGTTCACCTAAATACCCTAATCTAAAAAATTTTAAATAAAATTTAATTTTTTTTTGTTTTTTAAAAAACTGTGTTATATTATAATAATAGTTCACTTAAAGAACATTAGGAGGATTAAATGAAAAAGATTGCAACATTATTGATAATTGCAATGGTTTTTAGCCTAGCTGCATGCGGTGGCAAAAAAGCAAAAGGAGGAGATGCAAAGGGACCTGCTCCAATACCTTCAGTAAAAGTTCTAGACTCAATGGGACCTGCTCCTAGCTGGATAGAGGGAGGAGAAGAAGTTGGTGACTATAATGGTCAAAAAGTAATGTATTTTGTTGGATATGGAGAATCAAAGTTCAAAGATACAGCAAGAGAAGCAGCTCAACTTAACGCAGCAGGTTCAGCAGCTCTAGCTATAAAAGCATTAGCAACAAAACAAGTTGCAAGAGCATGGGAAGCTATAGGTGCTGGTGACTCAGAACAAAAAGAACAAGTAATGAAAGGTCTTGAAGCATTATCTGCTAAGAACGTAGACGTTTCAGGTATGCAAAGAGCAGGAGTTTACTGGAGACAAGTAGTTAAACCTTTAATAGAAAATGGCGAAGTTAAAGGATGGTCACAACCTGTATTTGAATATTATATAAGATATGCTATGCCATATGATATGTATGTTCGAAGAAGAGATGGTGTGATATCTCAAACTAAGAAAGAAATTAAACTAAATGATAGACAAAAGAAACTTTATGCTGACATGGAATCAAAACTTGCGGAACTTGATGAAAAAGGTTAATAATTAGTTCTATCTAGTAAAATAAGATGGGGGTATGTCCCCCTCTTATTTTTTTAAAATCTTATATAAATTTCTTACATATTTTTCAGTTTATTTGGTTTGGAATACTTGTTTTTTTTTTATATATTTAAAGTGTTTCCATATCTTTATCTATTTCAAAGGGGAATTTAAATGCTCAAAGACTTTTTAATGCCAGAAATAAAAGAACTGATAGATCAAAAAAAATGGTATGAAATAAAAGAAGTAATATCAGAATGGCCTGCCCCTGACATTGCTGACTTAATAGAGTCATTGGACGAAGAAACACGGATAATAGTTTTTAGGATTCTACCAAAAGAACTAGCAGCTGAAGTTTTGATAGAATTAGACCCAGAAACAGAAAAAACACTTATAGAAAATCTTACAAATAAACAGATACAAGAAATAATTAACGAACTTTCAACAGACGATAGGGTTGGACTTTTTGAAGAGCTCCCTGAAACTATTGTCGAAAGACTTTTAGGTCTGTTATCACCTGAAGAAAAGAAAGAGTCACTTGATATATTAAACTATCCTGAAAACTCTATAGGTAGATTAATAACCACAGAATACTTATCACTAAAACCAGAATGGACAATAGATGAAGCACTATCCCACATAAGAAAGGTAGGGAATGATGTTGAAACTATAGACGTTGCATATGTTCTTGATGAAAAGAAGACACTAATAGGTTCAGTTACTATAAAAGACATAATATTATCAAAACCAAGAGTTACAATATCACAGATAATGGATACTGAAGTTGTTTCTATAAATGTAATGGAAGACCAAGAAAAAGCAGCAACCTTAATGAAAAGATATGATTTATCTGTATTACCTGTAGTAGATGATAACAAAAGAATTGTGGGAATAGTAACAATAGACGACATAGTAGATGTTATTGAAGAAGAACAGACAGAAGACTTTACAAAAATATCATCAATACATGCTAATATGAAAGAACTTGAGTACATAACAGAAGACCTTAAAAATGCACCAACAAAAAAACTTTATAAAACAAGAATCTTTTGGTTATTTGCACTACTAATAATGGACATATTCACTGGCTCTATAATAACTGGATTTGAAGAAACAATTTCTAAGTATATAGTCTTAGCAGCATTTTTACCAGTATTAGTTGACTCTGCAGGAAATGCGGGTTCTCAAGCAGCAACACTAGTAATAAGAGCAATAGCACTAGGAAATGTAACAAAGAAAGACTGGATAAGACTTTTTATAAAAGAAATCGGTGTCTCAAGTTTATTAGGCCTAACAATGGGTTTGGGAATATCTATTATGGGATTCATTAGAGGTGGAAGTACAATAGCAATGATAGTTGTGGTGTCGATGATAATAAACGTTATTGTAGGCTCAGTAGTAGGTGTATTATTACCTTTTATATTTATGAAATTAAAAAAAGACCCTGCAACCGCAAGTACTCCACTTATAACAACTTTTGCAGATATAGTAGGTACAGCAATATTTTTAGGAATTGCTACTTTTATTTTAGGTTAAAATTATTTTGAAGATTTAAGTCATTTAAATTAAATTTTGTTATATAAAATTTGTTTTATTCTAGGAGTAAATATGATACATCTAAAAGATTATCTAGATGAATCCAATATATTTTTTTTAGAAGAAAAAGACAAAGAAACATCTCTCGAAAAAATGATAGAGTTCCTAAAGTCAAAACCATTCATAAAAAACTTTGAAGCATTCAAACAAGCATTATTCGAAAGAGAAAAGATAGTAAGTACTGGCATAGGTTTTGGTATAGCAATACCACATGTTAAAATAAAAGAAATAACTGAGTTTTTTATATCTGTAGGAGTTCACAAAAAAGGTATAGAATGGGACTCAATAGACAAAAAACCTGTAAGACTTATATTCTTAATTGGTGGGCCAGATGATCATATAACATACCTTAAACTGCTTGCAAAGATAAATCTGATATTAAGGAATCCAGAAACAAGAGAAAAGCTTGAAAACAGTAAGACAAAAAAAGAGATATTTGAAATACTAAGTCTTTATTAAAATATATGGTATTTTTATGTATTTTTATATAATACAATTATATGACATAAGTTATAAACAAGATATAATACTAGCATTAACAACTGTAGGTATAATAAACTCTACAATAGTCCTTGGAGAAAGTCTTGATACAATACTTAATAATGAAATACCCTTATTTAAAAACATTTTTAAGTCAATTAAAAAAAGGATAAGTGCTATAAT
>Ga0308395_1000927_pt1 | contig 20928 bp, 17 predicted proteins | sample Hotspr20SampleP4_FD_202097 | JGI IMG/M metagenome (GOLD analysis project Ga0308395, IMG submission 202097) | Hot spring phototrophic mat microbial communities from Mushroom Spring, Yellowstone National Park, Wyoming, United States - 20050930_P4 ...
ATCGATCTCCTGGATCTGGTACGTCAGCTGATCGATGCGGCGCGCCAGTTCGCGCTCGTCGCGCAATAACGTTTCCAGCTCGCGGCGCACAGCACGGAGCTGACGCACCTGCTCTGCGAGTGCCTCGCGTTGCGCTTCCAGCCCTCCAAAGCGATCCAATAGGCGTTGTTGGGCCGCCGGCCGCAATAAACTGAGGTGCTCACCCTGGCCGTGGATGTCCACCAGCGGCTGACCCACTTCTTCCAACAAACCCAGGCTCACCACCCGCCCGTTGATGCGACAATAGGAACGTCCGTTGGCGCGGATCTCGCGTCCCAAGATAAGGACATCTGGCGCATCCCCTTCGAGTCCCTCGCGTTCCAGGATGGGCTGCAGCAACGCTTGCAATCGTGCGTCGAGGTGAAAGACACCTTCGATCTGCGCCATTTCAGCACCGGCGCGCACCATTGTCGTGTCGGCACGCCCGCCCAGCAACAGCCCAACGGCGTCAATAATGATGGACTTGCCCGCACCCGTCTCGCCTGTTAACACATTGAAACCAGGCGCCAACTGCAGGTGCAGCTCTTCGATAATGGCAAAGTTGCGGATGTGCAACTCAACCAGCATCGCCTCGGTCAATCCTTACTGGGTCGGAAGAAAGGGGCAATGCGCGAAAAATCGCGGCAGGACATGGCACCACCGCGTTCGGACACAGCGTAGATGGGCATCCATATTGCAGCGTTTCGTGGGTGGTCGCGTACAAAGGGCTATCGTCATCATAGCGCAATCCAATTTTGGCACATCCAAGGGCGAAGTGCAATTTACGTCCCACACAGTGAATATGCCTCCGTGATCAGCGCAGCCGGGCCATCACGGCGCCACTGCCCAGAAAGAGCAAGATGCCCGGCACGACGAGGCCCAGGAAATTGCCGCTCAGCAGAATGAGCACGATGAAGGGCAACACTGCGATAATCAGGCAAGTCATCACGACGGTGCTCAGGTAGCGACTGCGCCGCCTGCCTACTGCACGCCATACCACCTCGGCGATGAGGCCGCCGGTCGGAGGCGCGACCAGGAAGGCGATCAGCCAGGAGAAAAATCCTATGCGTGCCACGATAAATGTGAAGACATAGCTGGCAATAAAGGACATGGGCAGAGCCACTGCGACGGCAATCAGATAATCCAGCTTACCGCCGGTATAGAAGCGATTCTGCTGGGTGCGCACACAATCCGGGCAACGAAATCCCACCGGCGTGCGCACGGCACACTTGGGGCAGATAGGGTTGCCACAGCGGTTGCAGCGCAGACTGGTGGGGGTATCGGGATGGCGATAGCAGGTGAGCGTTGTCGCATCGCTTGCGCCCATGCGCTCAATCTCCGCTTTCATCAGACGAAAATCCCAACCGTTGCATCAGGGTGCGATAGAAATAAGCGTGGTCTTGCAGCCGGATAAAACGGCAGACCCGCGGGCTGGCATGCACTTCGACCTCGTCGCGGTCGGCGAGTTCCACCTGATACTGGCCATCAATGGTCAAGATGGCCACGTGGTCGGTGCACACCTTAATGCGCACCACACTGCCCTGCGAGAGGACGATGGCGCGTTCCAGGCTGAGATGGGGCGCCAGGGGGATCAACAGCATGTTTTTCAGCTCGGGCGGCACGATCGGGCCGCCGGCCGCCAGCGCATATGCGGTAGAGCCGGTAGCGGTGGACACAATCAGCCCGTCGGCGGCGTAGGTGGTCAGGTATCCGCCGTCTATATAAGTGGGCAGCCGCACAATGCGCGCCAACGCGCCACGGCTGACCACCACCTCGTTGAGGGCTTCGTGACAACCCACTTTCTGGCCGGCATGCCAGTGTTCTGCCTCCACCATCATGCGCTCTTCGATCCAGAATTCGCCTGCCAGGGTGCGTTCCAGACCCTCGTGCCATGCTTGAGGTTGCAGCTCGGCCAGGAACCCCAGACGCCCCAGGTTGATGCCCAGAATGGGGATGCTGTGCCGCGAGGCCATACGGGCCGCGCGCAACATGCTGCCGTCGCCCCCCAGGGTGATAAACAGGTCAAGAGAAGCGGCCTTTTCGGCCACAGCGGCCTCGTCCCAATTCGATCCCACCCAGACGGAGACGCCGCGACCTTCCAGGAATTCCAAGATCTCGGCGGCCAGGCTGCGCGACTGCGGGATCATGGGGTGGTATAATAAACCGATGCGTTTGAAATGGGGACTTGGGCATTCTTTCATAGCGTCAACCAAGGGAGATTATCCTCTCAGATGGTCGGCGTGTCAAACTGGCAAATTACCCCAATTACCCCATTCTTTGAGGAGTTAATTTCTTAGCTAACAAGTCATTGTTAGCAACGTAGCAAAAAGGTAGCAAAGAAGCATCTAGGAAAGCTTGCAAAAGTTCGAGAGCTGAGTGGAAACGATCTGATAAACGAAAGTCAAATTGATAGGGTCTTCATTAAAACCCATCTAAAATGTCATAGGCATGTGCTGACCCGTGTCGTTCTTTTGTTTTTGAGGAGGATGGACATTAAAAGCGTTGAAGCCCCTAGACCATGGTGGAAGGGACGCGTGTTCTCGGCCTAGGGGCTCAGTCCGCTATCGTGCTGGGTCTGGCGTCACCAATCTCCCTCTTTGACGTAAGGTGCACTCCACAAAGCTACCTGTAGCACCACTGATTTGAACCAAGCCTGATACATCTTGTCCACCTCTTCGGCGCTATGTCCCTTTTTCGCTAGAAAAGGTTTGATGGTGGCAGTAATAGGGTAGATGAAAGCCACCATATAACGATGGTGGACGATGGGAACCGAAGTAACGTTGTCCGTTTGATTTTTCTTGGTGCGGTGATGGCGTAGACCGATTTCCTGTTGATAGTTCAACCAGGCCTGGTCGTAGGGTCGTTTACAGGTATCCAGGATCCATTGACCAAAACGCTTGCGTACTGCTGCAAGGTACTCACTGTTGGGGTTGTCCCTGCCATCGGTGAAATAATAAAGCAGATGTGGGTGCGATCCCACGAAGCCGTACCACACATCCAAAACCTCTTCAACCTGATCTGCCAGCACCTCACCGGCCATACGTAAATACTTCTCGTCTTCGGGACCGAATAGCACGGCCTGTTTCAATTTCTCAAACTCCTCAAGGGTGATGGGCGATTTTGCCACCTGTTCTGTTCCATATGTGTAACCGGCAATCGTTGTCATCCTCTCATACCTCCCTGTGACTCAAATCAGCCTCCAGATCGTATCCGCACATTTGTTCGTCCTTATATCAGCACAGTTCATCTTCATCAGAGATTGTTTCATAATCACGGCAGGATCGAAAGACGGATATCACCCCCTTTCCGTACTCATCTTTCCCTGCTCCGCAGGGGTGAAGTCGGGGCACTCAAGGTAAGTATGTTGCTCTGGAAGAGGTGCGTCCACGTAAGCACAATGATGGGGGCCGCGTGGATCATCTGGATGAGCATCGCGACGAAAGAACTGACAGCCCCAGCACATTTCGTAAACCTTCACATAGCCCCGTTCTTGTAAGTGGCGAATGATAGATTGTGTGGCGCGAATGAGCACCTCCTGATCGTGGTCGGGCAACGCTGCCACAGTGCGTTCGATCTCATCAAGCACGTCCTCCAGCAAGATGGTCTCACGTTCACCTTGCGTGGTCAGGGCAAGCATTACAATGCGTTGATCCGTGGGAAGCGGACTGCGGGTGAGCAGCTGTTTGCGCTCGAGCGCATCCACCACACCACTGGCGGTAGCATAGCTGACCCCCAGACGGTCAGCCAGGCCTCCGACAGTGCGCACACCCGGTCTGGCATATTTGAGAAAAAGGAGAGCTTGAATTTGTGCCGGCGAAAGTTGCCTTGCTTTACCACGTTCGCGTAATAAGTAGTTCATCGCTTGGTAGATCCGGTAAAGCGCGATTGTGATACGCGCGCTGCGCGTGAATCTCTCGACCGGGTTGAATGCCGACATTATTTAGTACTCCTAAATTATAATGCAGCTTTGGCGTTTTGTCAAGTATTTAAAACAGAGAGGGGGTTGAAAAAGTCTTTAGTTACCCGCTTTATTGGCCCATTTTCCTGCGAAAATCTGAGCAATTACGGACTTTTCAACACTCGCGCGTGTTCAGATTTTTGACGCGAGCGACCCGGCCAGTATATCATGGTGCAAGAAATCTAACGAGAGTGGTCTCGAGAGATGCTGGAGAAGTCGCTGCGTGATCGCTTAGCGGCGGTCGAAACCCGCTATGAGGAGCTGAACAACTTGATGGCCGATCCCCAAGTGGCCACCGATCCGGAGCGGCTGCGTCGCTATGGCCAGGAAGTCGCTGAGCTCGAGGAACTGGTGCAACTGTATCGGTACTATCGTCGCATTGATGCCCAGCTGGAACAAGCCCGTGCATTGTTGGATGACAGTCCAGATGAAGAGATGGTGGCATTGGCCCACGAGGAAATCGAACGGCTGACCGGCGAGGAAGAGACGATCGTGGATCGCCTGCGCCGTTTGCTGTTGCCCAAGGACCCGAATGATGAGAAGGACGTCATCATCGAGATCCGCGCCGGCACCGGCGGTGAAGAGGCCGCGCTCTTCGCCGCTGACCTCTACCGAATGTACAGCCGCTATGCTGAGAGACGGCGCTGGAAGACGGAGATCCTGAGCAGCCATCCCACCGGCATCGGCGGATTCAAGGAAATCATCTTTGAGGTGCAGGGTCACGGCGCCTATTCGTGGCTCAAGTACGAGAGTGGAGTACACCGCGTGCAGCGCGTGCCCGAGACCGAGGCGAGCGGGCGCATCCATACTTCCACCGCAACCGTAGCTGTGTTACCCGAGATGGAAGAGGTGGAAGTCGAAATTGATCCCGACGACCTTCGAATCGACGTGTTTCGTTCCCAGGGAGCCGGCGGTCAATCGGTCAATACCACCGATTCGGCCATCCGCATCACCCACTTGCCCACCGGGATCGTCGTCACATGCCAGGATGAACGTTCTCAGCTGCAGAACAAGCTGCGTGCGATGGCCATCTTGCGAGCGCGCTTGTACGAGATGGAACAGCAGCGCCTGATCGCCGAACAGGGCGCGACACGCCGTTCTCAGATCGGCACGGGCGAACGCAGTGAAAAAATCCGCACGTACAATTTCCCTCAAAACCGTGTCACCGACCACCGCATCGGATTCACCAGCTATCGCCTGCAAGAAATTTTGGATGGCGACCTGGATGAACTGCTCGAGGCGCTAATCCTGGCCGATCAGGCCGCCAAGCTCGAGCAGATCGCAGCAGAGCAAAAGGTCAGCGCACGCTAAGCCCCATGCCAGGTGCATGTACAACCATAGCAGCGGCCCTTCGTTGGGCCTATTCCCGGTTGAGCGCTGCCGGCTGCGACACACCGACCTTAGATGCCGAGGTGATCCTGGCGCATACGTTACGGTGTGATCGTGCCTGGTTGTACACCCATCCGGAACATCGCTTGACAGAGCCTCAAATACAAAGTTTCGTGACGCTGGTGACCCGGCGCTGTGCGCACGAACCGGTCGCCTATCTGGTGGGCCATAAAGAGTTCTTCGGCCTCGACTTCCTGATCACCCCGGCTGTGCTGGTGCCGCGTCCGGAGACGGAATTGCTGGTCGAGATCGCTCTGGAGCACGCGACGGACAGGAGCAAAGCGCTATGGGTGGCGGATGTGGGCACCGGAAGCGGCGTGTTGGCGGTTGCATTAGCTGTGCACCTACCGCGCGCACGGATTGTCGCTACCGACATATCGGCCCCGGCTTTGGCCGTGGCACGACACAACGCACAATGCCATGGGGTGGATCGGCGGATTATGTTTCTCCAGACCGATTTATTGCTCACCGTGCCCATCCCTTTCGACATCGTGCTGGCGAATCCCCCTTATCTGCGCCGCAATGCGCTGCCGACGCTCGCGAACGTCGTTGCCCCTGACAAGCCTGGGCCTGGATCGCCGGTCTGCCGGAGTAAGCGGGAGAGGGACTCATCAGGGGCGGATTCTGGGACAACTCTTTCCTTAGCCTGGGAACCGCAGATCGCCTTAGATGGCGGTGTGGAAGGCTTATGTGTCATCCGGCGTCTGCTTGCCATGATGCCATCGCGCTTGCGACCCGGTGGGCTCTTCGCAATGGAACTGGGCGCAGCGCAAGCGCACGTCGTTCTGGAGCTCGCGCATACTTCTTTTCCTCATGCAACTATCACCCTCCGGCGGGATTATGCCGGGTTGGAACGGGTGCTGATCGTGGTCGCCGCTAAGAACTAGGGCCATCCTCTTGGGGTTTCCGGCTGCTGTGCAACCCGCTTGTAGATTTCAATGTTTACAAAAACTTGACATCCAACTTTATCGGGCCCTATAATGGCATTCATGCCTGTCACATAACAGCGCGCGATTCCACGAGACAGAGGCTATTATGCACCAACGGGATATCAATCTCTTAGTGTTTATCATTCTTCTGAGCGCCGTAGTGTTCTGGATCGCTTTGCCGGATAATCCGGGCATCCATCTTAGTCTCGGCAGCTTGCGCATTGACCGTGACCTCCGCCTCTTGCTGGGCCTTGATCTACAAGGGGGTCTGCAAGTACTGCTGGAAGCAGATGTACCGGCGGACCAAGAGGCGAGCTTCGATGCCCGCACGATGGAAGCCGCTCGCGTGATCGTCGAAAACCGCGTCAACGCACTGGGGGTCACCGAGCCGTTGGTGCAGCTCCAGGGCTCGAGACGCATCATCGTGGAATTGCCTGGCATTGAGAATCCCGACCAGGCCATTGCCACGTTGCGCGAAACCGGCCTGCTTGAATTTGTGGAAGCGGGGCGGACGCCTCTGCGCGAGGGTCAACTCATCCGCACCAGTCTCGATGTGAACCCGAATCAGGTGTTCACCGTCACGCAGACTGTCACGCCGAGTGTCACGACAACGCCCGTCACCTCGAGTGTGACAACAACACCCGAGGCCACCCCTGTGACTCCCACACCCACAGGCAGCGCACCCATCACCCCAACAGAAAACCTCACCAGCGCGGAGGCGATCAGTCCCACGGAGTACGCCTACGGCGGCCGGGTATTCCCGACGCTCATGACCGGCCGTCATCTCAAGGATGCCAATGTGAGCACGGATAATATGGGACAGGTTGTGATCGCCTTTGAGCTGACCGAAGAGGGGGCCCAGATCTTTCGTGATTACACGCTGAAACACGTGGGGGACATCGTGGCCATTGTGCTTGACAAGCGTGTGCTCTCGGCGCCGGTGATTAAGGAGGCGATCCCCTCAGGCAAGGGGATCATCAGCAGTGGCCAACAGGGCGGCTTTCCCCTCGAAGAGGCACGCAAGCTCGCCATCCAAATGAAGTATGGTGCGCTGCCGGTGCCGCTCAAGGTGATCGAGAACCGCACCGTCGGCCCAACGCTAGGACAAGACTCGGTGCAGCGCAGCTTCCGTGCCGGCATCATCGGCTTGATCGTGGTGTTGCTCTTTATGATCACTTATTACCGCGTACCTGGGGCATTGGCCGACATCGCGCTCGTCCTCTATGCATTGATCAATGTGGCGCTCTACAAACTCATCCCTGTCACCCTGACCCTGCCAGCCATCACCGGGTTCATTCTTTCAACCGGCATGGCGGTGGACGCCAATATCCTTGTGTTCGAGCGGATGAAGGAGGAGCTGCGTATTGGCAAGCCGCTCAGGACGGCGATGGAGGCTGGCTTCAGCCGTGCGTGGACCTCGATTCGCGACTCAAACCTGAGCACCCTGCTCACGTGCGTCATTCTGTATTGGTTTGGCTCGAACTATGGGGCCAGCATGGTGAAAGGTTTTGCCATCACTCTGGCCCTGGGAGTCCTGGTCAACCTGTTCACCGCGATCATAGTCACCCGGACGTTCTTGCGCTTCACCTTATACCTGACCGGAGAGCGGCTGCGCGAGAAGCGCTGGTTGCTCGGAACGTGAGCAGAGTTATATGGGCGAGGCTGATCAAATGTAGAGCGATGAGCCATCTCGGTCATGAATCCATTGGGAGGAGTTATGTTTAACATTATCCAGCGCCGTTATCTGTACTTCGCCATTTCCGCGGCAATCATTATACCCGGCATCGTGGCGATGCTGATCTCCATCGCTCGTTTCGGCACCCCGCTGCGTCTGAGTATTGATTTTACCGGCGGCAGCTTGATGGAACTGCGCTTCGAAAAGTCCGTCGAGCCCGGCGTCGTGCGCGACATTTTCGTGGACAGCGGGCTTGGGGACACCGTAGTAACCACTGCTGGCGACCAAAGGACTGTATTGATACGCTGCAAAGTGCTGGAGGAAGAACAGAAAGTTCAGCTCCAAGCGGAGCTGCGCCAGCGCGTCGGCGACTTCGAGGAGCTGCGCTATGAAATGGTGGGGCCCACCGTCGGTGAGGAGGTCACACGCGCCGCCACCGTCGCCGTGATCGCCGCTTCCGCTATGATCGTGTTCTTCATCTGGTGGGCCTTCCGCAAGGTGCCGAATTCGTTCCGTTATGGCATATGTGCCATCAGCGCCATGGCCCACGACGTCTTGGTCGCCACCGGGCTCTTTTCATTAGCCGGCCTGTTCTTCGGATGGGAGGTAGATGCCCTTTTCCTGACCGCATTGCTCACCGTGATTGGATTCTCGGTACAAGACACCATCGTCGTGTACGATCGCATTCGCGAAAATGTGCCCAAGCGGCGCGGTGAAGATTATGAGACGATCGTCAATCGCAGCCTGCTGGAAACCTTGCACCGCTCTTTGGCCACCCAGCTGAATGCCATCTTCGTGTTAATTGCCATCCTGTTCTTCGGCGGGGCGACCATCAAACAGTTTGTCGTGGTGCTGTTGGTGGGTATGATCAGCGGCACCTATTCCTCCATCTTCAACGCAGTGCCTTTGCTGGTGGTGTGGAACAACGGTGAGGTCGGGAGGTTCTTGCGCCGCGTGTTTAGAGGTCCCTCTCGTGCGACGGCATAGCAAGGCGTGATGTGGCGTTGTAGTACGCTCGCGGTGGCATGTTTGCTGCCCCAGGGCTGGTATCTCAAGCCCTGAGGGATGCTTAGGTTGCCGCCAACCGTGTCGGTTGGGAGCCGATTGGGGTCACCAGCTGTGGGATTGATCCCGCGGCATCCTCTCGCCGACGCACGCTGCTTGCGGCAGCGTGAACAAACCCAACCATAAAGGATGGTGGGCGTCTTCCTGCGGGCACGGTAGCACCTCAGACAGACAGTGGAAACGCGCCGTAGCGTGGATCGCCGGCATCCACTATGAGCGCGAGACGCAGCCCTTCCCGCGCACCCTGGGCCAGGTATATCCCTGATCTGAGAGTTCCACCGCGATAGAATTCCCTCGAGAAAAACGAATTATAGGTGGATAGTGTTGAAAAAGTCCCTTGGCCGCTCAGATTTTTGCAGGAAAATGGGCCAATAAAGCGGGCAACTAAAGACTTTTTTCAACACCCTCATAGGTGCATTTTTGACAAATGGCGGGAACGTTGCTATATTATCCGCCCTTGTCAATGACAAGACTAATAAGCTCTTATATAACGTTTAACTGTTGTCTTTTTGTGAGATAGCGACTTCTGGGGATGAGGAGTGAAGGGATGGAGCATAAGGAACCGGCGATCACCTTGTCCGAGAAAAACGCGCGCCCGCCCTACCAGCCACCGCGCGCGCTGCGCTTGGGGGACCAACAGGTAGGAGTGGGTAATTGTCGCAAGGGAGCTAACTTTATGCCTTGGGGATGTGTTGCAGGGACCAGTCCATGGTCGGGAAATTGCTCACCCGTTGGTGGGCTTCCGATAATGTGAGACTCTTGTCGAAGATGAGATGTAAAGATGAGATCCAGAAAAATTAAGAGATACGCCGGGGGTGATTGTCAGGAAAACGAATTGCGCCCGCCCTACCAACCACCGCGCGTGCTGCGCTTGGGGGACCAGCAAGCGGGAATTGGGAATTGCCCAGCTGGAACAGGTGTATTCTTTTGCCTAAGAGATTTCTGCAGGCGAGATTATTGCCCCGGTCCGGGATGTATCGGGTTTTATGACCGGTAAAAATTGCATCGTTTTCCCAGCGGTTAAGAAGCGATTATTTTGGTAGATTAGACATGGAAGCATTCCGTTTGAGCACGACAGAGAAATCGGGCATGTCTTCAGGTGAAAGAATGTGCCCGCCCTACCAGCCGCCGCGCGCGCTGCGCCTGGGGGACCAGCAGATGGGTAGCGGGCAGGCCTGTAAACCTGGGATAGGTGGACGGGGCGTGTGCATGTGGGGGAGTAGCCCGATCGCGACTTGTAATTACGGTATCAGTCCATAAATAAAAGTTAGTGCGTCTTTCTTAACCCCGTTTATTACGCGGAGATTCAGCGTAGCGATGTGTTTGTATTTATGAGGCGCCCGGGCCGGCGAAAGTGGACATGCGTTTCATCTGGCCGGCGGCCTTGTATTGAGCAGCTCTGTTAGGAATAGAGTAGACGACCGGATAAGTCTCTCTCGCGGATGTTGGAAGAGCTCGTTTCCTCTCGTCGAGATCTATCCCTGCTGTGTCAATATCTGGCACATCGCGCCGGGGGAGCGCGGACGTGTCACCTGCCCCTGCCGGAGGATGCCGCCTGGCCGCGCGTCGCGCAATGTGCCCTCCAAAGCGGCACGGCCGCTCTGTTGTACGCGCGCCTGGCACAAGCTGACCTGTTGAGAGCGCTGCCGCCCCAGACGGCACAGGCGCTGCAGCGAGCTTATCTGGAGACGGCGGCGCACAATCTGCGCCTGTGGCACTGGCTGCGTCGCGTCCTACAGGCACTCGCCGCCGCCGACATCCCCACCGTGCTGCTGAAAGGCGCCCATCTGGCCTGGTTCGTCTATCCCAACCCGGGCTGGCGGCCCATGGGGGATCTGGATTTGCTGGTGCATCCTGCCGACCTGGGACGTCTGAAGGACGTCCTGGCTGCGCTGGGCATCCATCCGCTGCCCGACTACTATCAGCAGGTGGAACAGCCCATACGCCACGTGAGCTATGCCACGTCGCGGGGGGTGCTGTTCGAGTTTCACACGACATTGCTCAACCCCAGCTGGCCGGTGCGTTTCGATGGTGCCGCCCTGTGGGCGGCGGCGCGGGTGGTGGAGCGTGATGGCATAGCGGTCAAGGTGCTGGCGCCCGAACACCTGTTGCTGCACCTGTTTGCACACCTGTTTGCCCATCGCAGCTTGGGCAGCTTGCTGGGCATCTGCGACATCGCGGAAGTGATCCACCATTATGGCGCCGCGCTGGACTGGCAAGCGCTGGTGCAGCAGAGCGTGGACTGGGGATTGGAGCGCTGCGCCGGGCTGGCATTGCAGGTGGCACACACACTGCTTGCCGTCCCGGTGCCGCCTGAGGTGCTGGCGCGCCTGCATCCGGATGGAGCACCCGATGATGCCGTGGCGACCGTCATCACCGGGCTGATGCGACCGGACGACACCTGGCGCTTCGAACCGGTGACCCAGCTGTGGAGTGAGCGGACACTCGCTCAGCGCACGCGGGTGTTGTTGCGCGCCATATTTGCGCCGCGCCGTGAGCTCGCTTACTCCTATCACGTCCCCGCCGGCTCGCCGCGCATCCTGCTTTATTATCCGGTGCGTTGGGTCACCCGGCTGGGAAAGGCACTGCCGCTGCTGTGGGCGATGGCACGGCGTGATCCGCACATAGGACAGCGCGTGGCGCAGCAGAACCGCTGGAGTCAGCTGCGCGCATATTTGTTTCGCCTGGCCTAGCATGCGCAGCGCACCGATCCGCAACCCTACAGCCGTGTGTCGTGTTCAGCCGGACGGCTGGGCGGTCTTGTTCAATCCGGACACGGCCGGCGCGCTGGCGCTCAACCCCACTGGCCTGGTCATCTGGGAATTGATTGACGGGCGGCGCGATGTCGGCGCGATCGCCGCCGCGCTGCACGAGCGCTTTCGCGACGTGCCGCCTACCGTGGAGGACGACGTGGCCGCATTGCTCGAAACACTGGCCGAAGAGGGGCTCGTGGGATACCAGATCTGGCCGACGCCGTGATAGGTATAATTTTAGGGAGGAAACAGGCCGATGAGCGCACTCCGATATTATCAAGCCAATCCGATCGTGTCGTGCCGTGATGAAGGTGCCGACGGCGCCATCCTGTTCGATCCCGACCGCGACGAAACCGCCATCCTCAATCCCAGCGGGCGCGTGCTGTGGGCTCTGCTCTCCGAACCGCGCACGGTCGAGGAGCTGGCGGCCTATCTGGTCGCCCACTACGAGGGGGTCACCCTCGAACAGGCGCAGCAGGACGTGCGTGCCTTTCTCGAGGCATTGGGCGATGGATTTGTGAACGAGGTGGCAGCCGGTGGTGACGCCTGAACCATCCCCTCCACTCGATCTGACCGCCCCCTGGCCCGGCGTGGGCGGTGCGCCGCGCGAGATAGACATCGCGCTCACCGGCCGCTGCAACCTGCGCTGCCGTTACTGCTTCTACGCCGATGAGATGACCGCCCTATCCGACCTGCCCACCGAACGCTGGCTGCGTTTCTTCGAGGAGGCGGGTGAGCTGGCGGTGCAGCGGGTGTGCCTCTCCGGTGGTGAGGTCTTCACCCGCCCCGACCTGTTCACCTTGATTGACGGCATCATTGCCAACCGCATGCGTTACTCGATCCTCACCAACGGCACTCTGATCACCGAGCAGGTGATCGAGCAGTTTGCCGTGGGCAAGCGGCGGCTGCGCCTGGACAGCATCCAGGTTTCGATTGATGGCTCGTGCGCCGCGGTGCATGATCGCAGCCGCCCGCCGGCCAGCTTCGAACGTGCGCTGCGCGGGCTGCGCCTGCTCAAGGCGAGCGATTTCCCGGTCACCGTGCGCGTCACCATCAATCGACACAACGTGGACGACCTGGAGGCAATTGCGCAGCTGCTGTTGGAGGACGTCGGGTTGCCCGGCTTCAGCACCAACGAAGCGGAACAGATGGGCACAGCGCGCTGTTATGGTCAGGACGTGATCCTGACGGAGGCGGAGCGGCAACGTGCCATGGACACCTTGACCCGCCTGAACGAACGCTATGGCGGGCGCATCGGCGCCAGTGCTGGGCCGCTGGCACGGGCGCGCATATTCCAGGAGATCGAGCAACGCCTCGCGCGTGGCGAGCCCGGCATGCCGGGAGGTGGTACATTGTCCTCGTGCAATGGTGTGTTCACGAGAATGGCCGTGCTGCATGATGGGACGATGGTGCCGTGCAACATGCTGCCCAGTTTGACCATGGGTGTCATCGGCGTGAATCGCCTCAAGGATGTCTGGAGAAGCCATCCTGCGATCAACGTGGTGCGCGCACGACGCTATGTCCCTCTTGAGGCGTTGCCCGAATGCGCCAACTGTCCTTACATCAGCTTCTGCGTGGGCGGCTGTCCGGCAGCGGTGATGGCGCGCACCGGCCACATTATCGGGCGTGATGAGTTGATCTGCTATCGCTTGTATGTATCCCAGAGGGTGTGATGACAATTTGTGACACTTCAATCCAGAAGGCGAATGACGCGAAGGCGCTTGACCTGCCCACCGGCGTGCCGCCGCTGTGCGCGTTCTATCTGTACTTGTCCAACAGTTGCAACCTCGCATGCCGTCACTGTTGGATCACGCCGCGCTTTGTGGATGGCCGCCCCTCACCCGGCGATGTGATTGACCTGGAGCTGCTGCGCCAAGCGGTGCGCGAAGCGAAACCGCTGGGCCTGTCCGGTGCCAAGCTCACCGGCGGCGAACCGATGCTCCATCCGCAGTTTGTGACGCTGGTTGACATGCTCAGCGCGGAGGGGCTGGAGCTGAACATGGAGACCAACGGCACCTTGCTCACCGCCGAGCTGGCGCGCCATCTCAAGGAACACACGCGGTTGCGCTTCATCTCGATCAGCCTGGACGGCGCCGATGCGGCCACACACGATCGCTTCCGCCAGGTGCCAGGTGCCTGGGAAGCTGCTCTGCGTGGCCTGGGCCACCTGGTTGAGGCGGGTTACACCAATACCCAGGTGATCATGTCGGTGCATCGCGGCAATGTGGGACAGGTGGAGGCCCTCGTCCAGCTGGCGGCCGAACACGGCGCGGCCTCGGTCAAGTTCAATCCGGTGACGAGCGTCGGGCGCGGTATCGCGATGCACCGGAACGGCGAGACGCTCGATTTCGACGAGATGTTGGCGCTGGCAGCGCGGTTGCGCACCTTGCGCAAGCAGGTAGCACTGCGCCTCATCCTGCACCTTCCCCTGGCGTTGCAGCCGATTGAGGACTTGTTGGATTCTGATGCCGAGGTGGGGGACTGCGGCGTGCTGGGTATCTTGGGCATCCTGGGCAGCGGCGAAATTGCCCTGTGTGGCATCGGTCGCACTGTCCCCGAATTGGTCTACGGTCATCTGGGGCAGTCCAGCATCCGTGACATCTGGCTGCATCATCCGCGCATCCTGGAATTGCGCCGCCTGGTGCAGGATACCGCGGGCTATCCAGGGGTATGTGCCGCATGCCTGCTGGCGCGTCGCTGTCGCACCGGCTGTGTCGCCGACAATTATGCCAACTTTGGTCGCCTGATCTGGCCCGATCCCCTGTGCGCGGAAGCGGAGCGGCGGGGCCTCTTTCCACCCAGCCGTCTGAAGACGGACAGACGTGGCCGTTGATTCTTCCTTCCCATATTCAAGCTATCTGCTCAGACTGGCCGACGGCACGCGCTACGCCATCCGCGCCGGCGATAGGCCAGCGGAGCGCGTCGTGCAAGCGTTTGCTGCAGCGGCGCAGCTGACCCCGCCGGAACACACCGCGGCGGAGCGTGTGGTGCTGGCGATCACTTGCGCGGAGATGGCGCCACCCCATCCCATTCGCTATGCCGCGGATTCTCTGATGGTGTGTTCCCTGCCCTCCCCGACGGATGCAGATCAGCTCGCCACGGCGATGACCCTGCTGACGGAAGCCATCGCGCGTGATGTGCAGAAGCGCGGCGGCGTGTTGCTCCACGGTGCGTTGGCTGCCTGGCCGCTGGGCGGGACACCGCGCGGAGTGGTGTTTGTCGCGCCGGGCGGTTTGGGCAAGAGCACGGCCAGCCGCCGTCTGCCGCCGCCCTGGCGCGCGCTGTGCGACGACACAACACTGGTGGTGCAGGATAGCGCGGGTCACTACTACGCCCACCCCACGCCTACATGGAGCCGATTTTACAGCTTCAGCGGCGCCGTCGGCGGCACGTGGGATATGCAAACCGCCGTGCCACTGCACACCATCTTCTTCCTCTCGCAGGCAACCGACGATGACGTGGAACCTCTGGAAAGCCCCAGCTGCACCGTTGCCCTGCTGGCCGAGTCGGCCGAGCAAGCCGGGCGCTTGCTGGCGCGTTTTCTGCTGCCCGACGAGGAACAGCAACTGAATCGCGAACGACTGGCCAATGTTGAAACACTTGCTCAGCGCGTCCCTGCATGGCGGTTGCACATCAGCCTCAATGGCGCCTTCTGGGAGCATGTCGAACGTGTGCTGATCGAACTTGGCCGCGCTCAAGCGGTCGCACCCCGTGCGACGAGATCCACCGCACTTCGCCCGCGTGGTGCTGCGCGCGAGGATGCGTTCTTCATCGTATACACAGGTGCAAGTATGAACCCCACCCTGGCCGAACCGGACGTGTTGGAAGTGCTGCCCTATCACGGGCGTATGCCGCGCCGCGGTGATATCATCTACTTCGTGCCGCCGGACACAGAACGCGGCATCGTGCACCGCGTCACTGCCGTGACGCCACAGGGTCTCCGCACACGTGGAGACAACAATCCGAGCGATGATGCGGATCTGGTGCAGCTGCCTTACGTGGTGGGCCAGGTGGTGGCCGCGCACCGTGGTGCGCGGCGGCGCGTCATTCCCGGCGGCCGGTGGGGCGAACTGCATCGCATTCTGGCGGGCCTCCACAACGCATCTTGGCGCCTGGGCACGCGTCTCCTGCACGCTCCGTATCATAGCATTGCTCGGGCGGTGGCGGGTCACTTATCCGCGCGGCTGCCGCTGCGGGTGGTGCGCTTCGCAGCTCGCTGCCAAACCTATGACAAGCTATTCCTGGGCCGGCGCCTGATCGGCCAGTATGACAGACGCGCGCAACGCTGGATTGTCCGCTTTCCGTATCGTCTTCTGGTGGATGAGACAGTCCTGCCACGCGAGCTGTGATGTCATTGGGAGCGGCACGGTTCCACCATGCCATCATCCCTCCTGCCAGATCAGCCGCGTGCGCTCGATGCGTGACAGTGCCTCCCCCAGCCCCAACGCTTCCAGCACCGTCTCCGGGCGCACCGAGCCCCGTGGACTGTGGCTGAGGCGCATCCATAGCACTGCTTCGCCATCCGCGCAACGTTCCAGGCGCAGGTCATCCACCAGGGGGCGCAGATCGATCGTCTCGCGACGGCGCTGGCGCGTGCGCTCTTGGGTGAAATGGGCGGCGCTCAGGAATCCGGTGATGCGCCGCGCGATCTCTTCGCATGGCAGCGATGTGGAGATTTGCACGCAGTACTCCGCCTGGCACAATTGGGTCTGCAACGCGGGCGCCTGTAGCGGCACGGGATGCACTGCGATGATGCGCAAGCCCACCGGCGCCACTGCCTGCAGGCGAGACACCAGCTCCTCCGCTTCGATCGCTTCCTCCAGGATGACATCCATCACCTCGGCGCTGCCGACATGGCCCAGCGGCAAAGCGGATGCCAGCTGGATGCGCGGCTGCGGGTTGAAGCCTTGGCTGTACACCACGCGGATACCGGCTCGGCGGAAGACGCGCTCCCAGGTGCGATGCAGATCGAGATGGGAGATGTAACGCAAGGGCTTTTCCTTGGCGAAGGTGATGCGCCAGCGCTGTCGAACCGGCACGTCCATATCTTATCGGATGTAAAGCGCGCGGGTCACCACGGCTCTTCGGATGGTTCAGGCGGCTCGAAGGGGGTCAGACCAGGCTCCTCGCCCGACACGGCATTGGGTGCCAGCTGGCGCACGCGCAGTTCGGCGGCCTCCAGCTGGGCGTTGCAATAGCGCACTAGCTCCATACCCCGCTCGAACAGTTGCAGGGCGCGCTCGAGCTCCAGATTGCCGCTTTCCATTTCTTGCACCAGCTGTTCCAGCTCGGCCAGTGCCTGCTCAAAAGTGAGATGCTCCTCTTCGCTCATGGGTTATTGCCTTTCATCATCACGTCGCTCAAGCGAAGTTCTCAGTTTCAATCCACCGTGCTCATAAATGTGCCGTCGGACACCTGCACGCTCAGGCGGTCGCCCGACGCAATCTGTGCCACCCGCATCACTACGCGGCGGTCGTCCTGGCGGCGCACGATGGCATAGCCACGTGCTAGGGTCGCTGCCGGATTCAGCACTTCCAGGCGGTGGCGCAGCCCGCTCAGCCGCTCGCGGCGCAATGCCATGGCATAGCGCATCGTGCGCACGATGGTCAGTGCCAGCTCGTCCACGTGTTGGCGCTGGCGTTGCAGCTGGGTGCGCGGGGAGAGCTGGCGCAGCGCGCGCCTTTCCGCTTCGAGCCTGCGGCGCAGGCGGATGATGAGGTTGAAACAGGCGGTTGCGAGCGCACGTCGCAGCACGGCCAGGCGGCGTTGCAATTCGGCACGATCCGGCGTCACCAGCTCGGCGGCCGCCGAAGGGGTCGGAGCACGCACGTCGGCGACGAAGTCGGCGATGGTGAAATCGGTCTCATGTCCCACACCACACACCACCGGCAGCGGCGAGGCAGCGATGGCGCGTGCCACGCGCTCATCGTTGAAGGCCCACAAGTCCTCGATGGAACCCCCACCACGTGCCAGGATGATCACATCCACCCCAGGCACCCGCGCGATAGCCTCCAAAGCGCGTGCGATCTGCGGCGGGGCTTCTTCGCCTTGCACCAGCGTGGGCGCCAGGATCACCTCGGCCAGCGGATAGCGCCGTCGCAGCACGTTGAGGATGTCGCGCAGCACCGCGCCGCTGGGTGAGGTGACCACACCGATGCGCCGCGGAAAGCGCGGCAGAGGGCGGCGCGGGCGCGCGAAAAGGCCCTCTGCCGCCAGCCGACGCTTCAGCTCCTCGAAGCGTGCATACCAGCTGCCCAATCCCAGCGGTTGGAGTTCGTCCACATAGAGCTGGTAAACGCCCTGGGGGTCATACACGGAGACATAACCGTGCGCCAACACGGTCTCGCCGTCGCCGGATGGCAGATAGCTGACCCGGTGGGCATTGGAGCGCCACAACACACAGCGCAGCGCCGCTTCTTCGTCCTTGAGGGTGAAGTAGATATGGCCGGCAGGGGATTGCCTCCAATTGGAGACCTCGCCCATTAGCCACAGATCTTGCAGCACCCGATCCGCCTCCAACCAGGCTCGGATGCGTTGCGTGACCTCGCTTACTGTGAAGATGCGCGGCAGGCCTCCCTCGTCTTGGGTGGGGAACAGAGCGAGTTGCTCGCTCATAGGCGCTCCATCTCAAAGTGCCCGCGCGCCTGCGGATCGGCCTCCAGATGGCTCAGGAGCTCCTCCGCCGCAGCGCGCGGCATCGGGGATGACACCAGGCGCACCGCGGCATCTGCCGATTGGGTATCCGCCGGGGAGCCAACCGGCGCCGTGCGCACAAAGGTAAGCAAGGTGTACTGGCCGTCCACCGGCAACTTGAAAGTCTGATCCAGGAACTGAATAGTGTATACACCGCGGTAGAGCGCCGGGACACGAAAACCGCCCACACCCAGGCTGGGCCAGCTGCCGCTGACCACACGGATCGGCTGGCCGGCCGGCGGGGTGATGGTGAGGGTAATGCCCGCTTCCGGCAGTGTGCCGGCGATGAGTGCCATGCCGGGCGCACGCGTCACCTTCATCATCCACTGAGCGGTGGGCTGCGGCGGCTCCGGCGGTGCAGCTGGCAGCGTCAGTGCGACGGTAGTGGTGCTGCGCCCGTCGTTCTGCACCGTCTGGGTCACGCCGGCATCGGGCACGCTCAGCGTGTAGCTGCCGGCGGCCAGTGCGTCGAACTGGAAGCTGCCATCTGCGCCGGTGATCGTGGTGCGCGACACACCACCATCGCGCAGGGTCACCTGGCGTCCCGCCACGGGCGTCCCCTTCTGGTCGCGCAGCTGGCCGCGGATGATCCCCTTATTGGCGGGTGCGCTGCTCGTCTCGGTGAAGGTGACCAGGGTGAATCCGCCTTCCAACGTCAGCTCGAATGTCTGATCGAGGAAGCGGATGGTATAAAGTCCGCGGTTGGGTGCCCAGAACTCAAAGCCGCCCGGGCCATATTGAGGTTTGCTGCCGCTCGTGCGCTTGAACGTAAGGCCGATGGGCGACTTCAGCGTCACCTCGATGCCGGGGCGCGGCAACGAACCGGCCAGGATGGGCAGGCCGAACTTGCGCTCGACGTGCATCTCCCAGCGCGACGCAGCAGGCGCGGGTAGTTGCAAATCCAGCGTCATGCGTTGCCCTTTGGCCAGCTGCAATCCGCTGCGGCGCACGTCGTACCCCACCACGACGAGCTCATAGGTGCCGGGGGGCAACTGGGTGAAGCGATAGCTGCCGTCCGGACCAGTGACCGCCTCTCCGCCCCAATTATCTCGGGACAGGCGCACCCGCACGTTGGCCACCGGCTGACCTTGTGCGTCGGTCACCTTGCCATAGATCTCTCCGCCCTCGGTCACCGGCTGTGGTGTCGGAGGTGTCTCCGGCTCGGAGGAAAGGCGAATCCCCGTATAGTAGTGCTTGAGAATGGCCTCATAGTTATCCCCACGCATGGCCATGTCGTGTGCGCCCCACTGGCACATGCCCACGCCGTGCCCTTTCTTGGGGCCAGGATTGATGCATGGCACCGGGCGCAAATAAGGCAACGGCGGGCCACCCCATACCGTCTCATTACCCAACGTGTGTCCACCACAGTTGGCGCAGTAATATGCCGTCGCCAGTTGGTTGTTGTACAAAATCACCTGACCGCGCGTCTGGCGCACGGCGAGATCGCAATTGGAGTTGATGCGCGCTTCGTTGTACGCCTGGCAATGCGTTGTGGTGCAGACGTCCGCTTCGGGGTGGTGACGGGGGCGGGCGATCGCTGCCATAGCATAGCTGCGGGCAGCCACCGCCTGTGCCTTGAGCGCCTCAAGTGGCCAGGTGTGGGGCATCTCGGCGGCGACGACGCCGCGCAAATATTCCTCCAGTTCCATCACGCGCACCGTCTTATCCGGCATCAGCACGCGAATCGCCTTGCCGGGTGGCGAGGGCTGCAGCGGTGCGATCTCGACGTCGGGCATCGCGGCCAGGCGTGCCACGTGATTATCCAGATTGCGACAACGGTCCACCCACGAATTGGGCAGATTGCCTGGGCTGCGCGTCGGATCCTGCCAGAGGAAAAAGGTCAGTGCGATGACGCGTGGGTCGGCCAGGGTCTGTCGTGCATAGTAGATCACCTGCTCGGTGAAGTCATGATCCGAAGCGCCGAAATTGCCTGCCTCGTCAATGATCACCTTGGCTTGGATGCCGTAGCGCTGCTCGAACAGCTTCAGCACGCGCCGCCAACGGAAGGCATACCAGCTGGATAGGCGCGGGTCATATAGCCAATCACGCACGCTGCCGCCCGCGTGTCCCCAATAGGCGTGGAAGGTGAGGATGTTGTTGAAATGGCTGCGCACTGTGTCGGCCAGGTAGTCATAGCCCGCCCAGCCCTCGGTGGGATTGCCGTAGTCATCCGGCGCGCCGTCCTCGTGGTGTCCGAAGGCAAAAGGAGGTGTGACCAGTTTCATCTGGGGATATTTCTGCTTGATCCTATCCGCCACGATGCGCACCCAATCGGCATAGCGCCTATAGAACTCGGGCGTTTCATAGCGCGGCTGGTTGCCCGGATTGGGGTCGCCGTTCTCGTAATGCAGGTTCATCTCGTTGCAGAAATAGACATACGCATCCAGATCGCGGATTTCGGGCCATTTGCTGATCACCATGTCACTGAGCCGTCGTGCCGACGCGCCG
>Ga0308395_1000933_pt1 | contig 20870 bp, 16 predicted proteins | sample Hotspr20SampleP4_FD_202097 | JGI IMG/M metagenome (GOLD analysis project Ga0308395, IMG submission 202097) | Hot spring phototrophic mat microbial communities from Mushroom Spring, Yellowstone National Park, Wyoming, United States - 20050930_P4 ...
CCGAAATATTGCCAGTTCATCCCCCCACCTTTCTTATCCCCTCACCTCACATTTTTTCATATTTTGCTCTTGGGTTTTTGCATAATTATATGCAGGCCTGACCTGAACCTCAAATCGGAATAGTGCTTGCGCCGAGAGATCGGAGCCAGGCGATGCCGACACCTGCCACAACTTGCCACATCACCTCGCCAGCCGTATACTTGCTGATCTGCGAAGGCCAGAGGCCTCGCCTTATAAGCGGTCATACTAAACACACCTCAACTTGAATCAGGCGACGAACCCATGACAATCCTTATCAGGTTGATCGCCAATTACGCCATCTGGCTGTACTTGTTCCTGGTGCTGATTGCCCTTCTCTTCCTGCGCGCATATATGGTGGCACGGCGCGAGCGAGATAACGCCATTTTCACCTTGGAACGCGAAGCAGCCAAGGGGCGTATGACGCAGGCTACCACTGGCTTGCTATTCACGTTGATCGCGGTGGGAGTGGTCTTCTACATCTCTCATTTCTTGGTGGCCGAGATACCGCAGCCTGAGATCACCCCCACACCCACTATGCTCATCGTGTTCCCGCCCACACCCACACCCCCCCCGCTATTGCCCACACCTACCCCCACAGCCACAGCCACGCCACGTCCCCGCCCCACAGTCGTTCCAACCCCTACTGACACTCCCACGCCCGAGAAGCCGCCCGTGGTGCCGGCAAATTGCCCTAACCCCGGTGTGCGCATCTCGGAACCGGGCGACGGGGAGACTGTGTCGGGCGTGATCCAATTGGTCGGGTCGGCCAATATCCCTGATTTTGAGTACTACAAGTTCGAGTTTCGTGGTGGTGGATTTGGCGATTGGACCTTCATCCAGCGCTTCGACCAACCCATCAGTGGTGGCATTCTGGGGGCATGGGACACCCGCTCGGTGCCACCAGGGGAGTATGAGTTTCGTCTTGTGGTGGTGGATAAAACGGGAAATTATCCTCCTCCCTGTGCACTCCGCCTGATCGTCCAGCCATAGGGGGTATGCCTGTCACCGGATGCGCCAGATGTGCACCGGCCGATCAGTTCCGTCGTTGAAGGTCTCCATAAGCTGCAGGTCGGGGTGGGTCTGCTTCCTTTCGTAGAATGCGGCCAATGGAGCTGGGCGATTCGCATCCAGCACCACATAACGTGCCCCATACCGTCGTGCAACCGCCACAACGGTCTCAAGCGACTCGTTGGGCACCACGATGGCAGGGATGCCGCTTGCATACCACCAGCTAGGAGGATCGCCTATCATCACCAGCACGTTCGACTCGCTGTGTGTGCGCAGCCAGTCCGCCACCTGGAGATATCCTGCATCGATCTGCCGCCAGCGTGAGGTGACCACCACTCCGCGGTAGAGAACGAAACCGCTGACCAGCACAGCCAGCATCACCATCCCGCCCGCAAACACACGCCGCGCAACATCGAGTTGCCAGGTGGGACGCAGCATCGCCACCTGGCGGATCACGTCATCCAACCCCACCAAGGCCGCGGCATATAGAAAGGGAAGCACAGCACCACCCGAATGGAAGAGACCGCCACGGGGACCCGGAAAGGTGAACACGAAGGTCATGATCGCGAATAAAGCCAGGACATAACTGCCTGCCAGCTGCAATAAAGGATGACGGCGCAGTCGCCAGGCACCCCACACCGCCAATGGCGCCAGAAAGACCATCCCCCACACAGCTACGACGGTTTGCATATTCAGCCATAGCGCTTCCAGCTTGGAACGCAGGATATTATCCCATCCCCAGGCCAGATAATGCTCCGGCGATGGAGGACGCCCATAGTGGAACAGGTCGTCGTATCGGGTGAGCCAGATGGACTGCGCGCCGTAGGCCGGCCACGGGGTTCCCACAACCAACATATTGCGCACCATCCACGGCAGCATCACAATGATAAAGCTGCCGACCATCCATGCCGAAGCTCCAAGTGCCCAGCGCAGGTTGCAGCGCACCCGCGCGATAGTCCAGGCAACACATACCACCAACAGCAAAATCCCGTCCGCGCGCGACAGCTGGGCCAGAGCGGCCATAGAACCCGCCAGGATGCACCAGCGCCCGCCACGTCCAATGGCATCTCGCTCAAATGCCTTCCCCGCGTGCCATGTGGCGATCAGGCAGACACTGCCGGCCAACGCAAACGAGGTGAAGTTGTCCGTGTGCGTCCAGTAGGGGACGAAGAAGCCGCTGAAAATCGTCAACAACCCGGCAACCACGGCATAGAGGCGATACGGCGAGACCAGACGGGTAACGTAATAGCTGACCAGAGGCAGCAATGCAGACAGAAAGATAAAAGGCACCTGGGCTGCACGGTAGCTCAGGCCGAAAAGGGTGAGCCCCAACCAGGCCAGCATTGTCGGTAAGGGCATCCAGTACAAATGGCTGGGATGAGGGAGACCTGAAGGATTATCCAGGTAGTTCCACAAAAAGGGCTCGTTGAGGCCATTACCATGCGCCAGGTTGAGCGCGATGTCATAGCTGTAGGCCGCATCCATATAGCCAGGATGCTGCATCGGCAGGGTCACCAGCACGCGCACAACCCAGCCCGTTATGAGCAGCCCTGCCAGAGCCTTGTAGTCTGCTCGTTTCAAAACCTGGCTGGAATCATCGTGCGGTTGTGTCCCCATTAGCATGCCCGTTTATCATCCGGGGAGACTTCGTGGCTTGTAGGGACTGAGTCCCACAACAGCACGCCAGCTGCCGGCAAAGTGCCATCGCTTTATGAAGAGACTGCCCCAGAGTATGACAGGAAACAGGTGTGCCAGATACCAGTATCCATCCCCGTACCAGTTGGAAAGCACCGGCAGCCAGGAGAGCGCACCAGTGAGCACGGCGACTCTTTGTCCCACGCGTGCCAGCGCCGGCACCACGAGGAGATAGTGATAGGGATGCAAATAGGGCATGGCAAATGTGCCGGCCAGCATCAGCATGTCAATGTCTCCACGTGAAAGCCATAACATCACCAGTACGATCGGCAACGACCACGGCCACAGGTTGATGTCATGCGGTTGCTGCCAGGCAGAAAATTCGGCGATGCCCAATATATCCAGCGGCCATAGTCCCCAAATCGCCATCGAGATTGCCAGCCAGACGATCAAAGCCCAAAAATAGCGCTTGCTGGCAAGGCAGGCCAAATAGGACACCTGAGGTTTGATAGTAGCCAGAGGCATGAGCCAGGGCAACCCTGTGAGACCGAAAAGCGCCACCCCGTCCACCTGCCCCAGAAACAAAACCCAAAATACAGGGAGGGTAAGACAAGCGCTCACCGCTGTAATCGGGGTGCTTCTCCTCTGGTAGAGTGCCAGCGCCAGACCGGATAAAGTCAGCCCGACCAGGATCGGCCAACCCAGATAGGCCACCAAAATAATCCAGGGAGGATAATAGGAAGTGCCATAGATACGTTGGCCCAGGCTGAAGTAATGGCGCCAGTCGTAGCCCATCAAACCCTCAGGCGCAATCCATATCCCCACCACGCCACAGACGGCAATGCTGGGGACGGCAAACATCAAATAATCACGCAATGTAAGGCGGCGGATCAGATCAGGCGCAGGAGGGAAAATGGTGCGTTCCAGGCGCTGCCAAAAGCTGGACGGTGTCGCTGCGTGGTCTGTTTCTGCAATCAGCGCCGACCACAAGATATACAGATGACGTAGACATCGCCTGGGAGAGCGTTCCAAGGATATCCAGCCTTTTTTCGAACTGAGAATGTGCTTTCTAAGTATGGGCAGTGCCCCGGAACCCCTAATTGGTAGGCGCTCCGACTACGCCCGGTTATTGTTTGTCACATCAGGCATGCCCATACCGTCCCTCCACATGGGCAGCCGGCTCGGTCTCCACAGTATCCAGGAACAGCTCCACTTGATAACCACACCGCTGCGCCTGTTCTTCCCATCTTTGCAAGATGGTATCAATCTGCTCCAACACGGGAGCTATCATATCCGAGGACACAGACGGGTCGCAATGCAGACCGATTTGGACGGTTAAGTCCAACCACCATAGAAGTTGCTCGAAGGACTCCCGGTGGAACCATAGCACACCCTGATAACGATTCACACCCAAGAATTGTTGGACGTCAGGGTCGGCAAACAATGTGTGCCATAAATGGCGTGTTCTTAAATCCAAAGTGGTCGGAGCGGTCTCGGCGGGTGAGCGCGCTGCCGACGTAGAAGGAAGATCGAACAGCGTCCACCAATCGCCATAGGAGACCAGCCACTTAATCCCCAGCACCGCCCGCCCGGCTGCCACTTCATCCACCTGGAGCACGCGAGAGAAAGCTTCGCCCAGTCGCCTGCCCAGACCCCATTCGTCCATCCAGCTGCGGCTGAGAGCGGCGGCATTGTCTTGGTTTACAACCTGGGCTAGCCGATGCACAATCAGCCAACCGTACAATGTGGCGCGCACTAATGGATCGTTCAAAGAACAAGCAGTGCGAAAGCCTGGTCCTGCCGTGTGGGGGAGCTTGTGGAGCAGATGGTGCGCTGTCTCGATCTCGCATCGTGATATAGTGAAGACCGTTTGCTCATTGCCCCGACCCTCCATGTGGGTTTGGATCGCTTGCAGCAACGCACGCAATCGCTCCCACATCGCTTCCCACCACACCGCTTCGTCCGCGACCGGCTCGTCCAGACACCATCGGCGCAGCAGATATAGGTCTAGCAGAGCTTCAAAGCCCATTAGCACAGGCTGCAGTAAAAGCTCGCGCATCGCGTTGGCGAGGTCCGGCACACCACGTCCGGCCAGATAGGCGGTCAACCGGGCATAATGTCCGTTGGCATCGTCCTGCACTTGGCGCCAATCGAGAAAGACATGGCGCTTATAAGCACCCAGTTCAACATATAATCCTTGGGAACACAACTCCTGATTACTGCGAATATACTCCAGCCCGCTTACGTGATCACGGAAAATGGAAAACCAACCCGGAGCGTTATGAAGGCCCAGTCCCTGTCCCAAGGTATCCTGTACCAGGCGACGCTCGTCTCCTTGGCCGCTCTTGACCGAATAGGCGACCGAGGTGCGAATCCAGCCGCGCGCCTCGGCGAAACGATTGTTGTAGATGATCAGCGCACGCTCGTCGCCGCAACGGTTGGAATAGGCAAAGACATCCTCGTTCACATTGCCATCCGGGCTGGAAAAGTCATACAGGCGGAAGTGTTGCACTTCGGAGAAAAGGTGGCGCCGATGTAGTAAAGGAAAGATTTCCCGGCGGTGGCGTTCGATCAGCCATTCGTCAGGTTGCTCGTCCCAATAAGCACGCCGATATTCCATGCCATACTTCTCGGCAAACCCCTCGATCTGGCCGTGTCCAAACATCGGGAGACCCGGCATCGTGACCATCATGGTGCACACGCCGAAGTACTTGTCGTCCTTGCCGAATTGGTCCACCGCGGTGCGTTCGTCCGGGTTGTTCATAAAATTGACGAAACGCTTGAGGATTTCAGGGTCGAACTCAAGCGTGTTCTTGATAACGCTGCGGTATTTGGCGTTTTCCTCGTCGCGCAGCATGTTCATAAAGGCACTGTTGTACACCCGATGCATGCCCAGGGTGCGCACAAAATACCCTTCCATCAGCCAGAAGGCCTCTGCCAGCAACAGCGTATCCGGCACCTCTTGGGCAACGCGGTCTACCACTTCGCGCCAGAATTCATTAGGCATGGCAGCGTCGAACTCGGCACGCGTCATGGCATGATCGGAGCGTGAGGGAATGTCGCCCCCGGTGCCCGGCTCCGGGAACCATAGACGCTGATAGTGCCGCTTGGTGAGCGTCATTGCAGCATCGAAGCGAATGATGGGAAACCGGCGCGCCACGTCCAAAATCACCCGGATGACCGCTTCGCGCACTTCGGGATTCAAATAGTTGAGCTGCGCGGTGTCGTTCCACGGCATTCCGGTGCCATCATTCCCGTGGTAAATGTAACGCACAGCTCCGGTCCAACGATCCAGACGCTTGAACACCACTGCGGCATCGCTGCGGTCGTAATAATGATCCTCAATGAAAATCCCCACCCTCTCATCCTGTGAGAGGTCTGGTCCATTGAAAGTGTAGCTGGCAAACGGACTATAATCTTGGCCGATAAACCAATCGGGATGTTCGATCACCCACTTCGAATCGATGGCCATGTGGTTTGGCACCATATCGCTGGCCAAGCGGATACCATATCGCCAGGCGCGGTGGCGCAGGTCCAGCAATGCCTGCTCACCGCCCAGCTCGGCGGCAATCTGATAGTCGTACAGTGCATAAGCAGAAGCGGCGGCCTCAGGATTGCCGCACAGCTGCTTGATGCGCTGCGAGGCGCGGCTGCGCTCCCATAATCCGATCAACCACAGGCCGGTAAATCCCCATTCTGCCAAAGTCGCCAGTTCCTCGTCGGGGATCTGATCCAGTCGCTGGATAGGACGACCATACTTGCGCGACAGTTGATCCAGCCACACATACGTATTCTTGGCGATCAGCACCAGGCGCGGCATCCACTCCCGATCCGGGCTGAAACGTTCTGTCTCCAGCTCGAGGCCGGTGTACTCATACACACGCGCCGGACCCGGGCCTGGAAAGATCGGCCGTTCTTCCTCGCGGATCAGATCCAGGCTGGCCAGCATGCGGAAGATGTAACGCCCCAGCAGTGCTCCCCAGCGCGTGCGGATGTATTCCAGCTGACCGGGCAGTGAATGAGGCACGGCGATCGCAGGGCTGCGCAACATGTCCACCAGATTCTGATTGTCCGGTCCAAAGCGGGGCTGGGTCTCAAAGAAGGCGTGCAGCTCGGCAATGACCCGTGTATATGCAGTCTCGTGTTCTAATCGCTCGTCATCGAACAGCTCCAGGAAAGGCGCAAAGGCAGGGTTGACATTGGCCAGCCAGAGCAACAGCAGCTCTTCCAGAGCGATCGTGCGATGTGGCACCCCGTTGCTCTCGCTGGCCAGGTAGACATCCAGGCTGATCTCGCGTCGGTAAACTGCCAGGGGGGGGAATTCATCGCTGAAGTGGCGCAGCGTCTGCTCCACCGTTTCTCGCCCGAGACGCTCTTCCAACCATGCGAGCGCCTGTGACATCACCGCCGGATTCTTCTGCTGGCGATACAGCTCCACCACGTAATGCAGGATCTCGTCAATCAACCCCATGGCGTTCAGTTGACCGGCTCGAACGGCTTGTTCGGGGAAGCGCGCCAGATCACGCGTGCGATTGATGCGCTGGGCAAACGTGCGCGCCGCATGAAAATTGGCAAAGATGACGTTACCGCTCAGCTGGAACAGCGACTCATCAAAGCGATAACGCTCTCGAGCCAGGCGGGAAACGTGAAATTCTCTTATCACGCAGCTCACCATCTCACACCGCCGCCGACCTGTAGAAAGGCCAGCGGCGGTGTCAATCTAGCATTTTATAAAAGTTTGTCCGCAAGAGGCGATTGTCAAAAGGCCTCGTCAGGAAGGTCAGGCTGCGATGCCCAACAGCTGTTTTGCCTTGCGCACGGCGCTGCTGGCATCCGGCGAATATCCGTCAGCGCCGATCTCATCGGCATAGTCCTGCGTAATCGGTGCACCACCGATCATCACCTTGATCTTGCCGTGCAATCCGGCCTCTTTGAGCGCCTCGATGGTGGTCTTCATTCCCGGCATCGTGGTGGTCAGGAGCGCGGAGAGGCCAATGATGTCCGCGTTCTGCTCGCGGGCAGTATCCACGAACTTCTGGGGGCTGACATCCACACCCAGGTCAATCACCTCGAAGCCGGCACCTTCCAGCATCATCTTAACCAGGTTCTTGCCGATATCATGCAGGTCACCTTGCACCGTACCGATGACCACCTTGCCCAGCGTCTTGACGTCTGCCTTCACGAGTTCAGGGCGCAGGATGTTCATTGCGGCCTGCATAGCACGCGCGGAGATGAGCATTTCGGGCACAAACTTCTCGCCCTCTTCGAAGAGACGGCCCACCTCTGTCATGGCCGGGATACATGCCTTGTGCAGGATGTCTTCCGCCTTGATCCCCGCCTTGAGGGCCGCTTCCGTTTCGGCAGCCGCTTTCTTGGCGTCGCCATTGAGTACAGCGTCGTAAATGCTTTCGAGACTCATAGTGCTTTTCTCCTTTCCTAATTTAAAGATTTTCGAGTGTATGTTGTCAGCCCGTGATCGGGGCAGACATTGCCTTAGTTGGCTGGCTCAAAGAGGATCGCTCTCTACTTTGTCTCATTCGGCCGTGCGTACCGCCCATATTTGTGCGCTGCCTGGGCCATCACCCAGACGTTCTGCGGTGGCACCCCCTCCGCGATGGGGCCACTGGCACCCAATACATAGCCACCCCCAGGTGCCAATTGAGTGCATGCTTCTTGAACCGTCTCCTCGATCTTCTCCCAGCTACCATATGTCAACAGTGAAAGGGGGATGCCCCCTATGAAGGCCATCCTGCCGCGCCATTGGTGCTTCAGATGCACCAGGTCATTGCATTCGGGTTCCATAGGCAGCACGATATCAAAACCGATGCGCTCCAGGATGGGTAGCACCTTCTCCATACGCCCGCGCGTGTATAAGCCGACCGGTTTACCATGCTCCTTAGCCGGCGCGATCAGTTGCCGCATCCGGGGCACGAACATCTCTTCGAACATATCAGGGCGGATCATCAGACCGACATTGTGCGCGATCTCATCCTTGACCAGCACAAATGCCAGGTCTTCCGCGAAACGGTCGCACACGGCGCGCATGACCCGCTGCTGGTGCTCGAGCAGGATGTTCATCAGGGCTTCCAGAAAAGGTCGGTCGTCATAGAACAAGTAAAGCGCTTCGATTGTGCCCACGGCGCGCATCGCACAGTCAAAGAATGAGGAAAAGCTGGCCACGATGCCCACCCCGGTGCCCTGCGCCGCGCGCAGATAGCGCTCCAGGATATCCAGTTGATCGGCCAACACCGGCGGGGGTTCTAGCTTGTCAAGGTCGCTCCAGCTGCGCAGCGAACCGCCCACATAGCACATCGAACCGTCCGAAGAGCGGGCGAAAAGGTTGTTGGGCTGCCAGATGAAATTGCACGCCACTGCATCCATGCCCAGCCGTGCAGCGAACTCCACATGGTCCTCGGGACTCCCCGGGGGTAAATCGGGCGTCCGGGTTGGCTGTGCATCGCGCAGGGAACGACCCAGCACATATTCATACACGGCGCGACTGGTCACCCAAAGATTCAAATGGGGCACCCGATCGGCCTCCTCATGGCGCAGAATGCGAAGCAAACGTTCGATGTTGGGCTTATCGTAGTCGGCAGGTCGAGGAGCTTGCCCGGAAAGCCCCATGCCGGCGCCGTCGAGATATGCATATCCGGCATGACGTTCCGCGTCCCCCAGCGGTTTGATCAACACACCTTGGGTCATCGAAGCGTGAAGGATGGGCGGAGACAAACACGGCTGTTCCTTGGCATGCTTAAGATGGAATCCGCATGAATAGCGCACGATCAGACGAGTGGGCAACACGACGCGGCGTGGGGGCAAAAATTGTGTGCTGTGCAGGCGGCTGAAGAGCAGCTGCGCAGCATTACTGCCCATTTCATAGCCCGGCTGAGCGATCACTGTCATAAAGGGCAGGGAGACCGACAACATTCCGAGGTCATCGAAGCAAACCAGCGCCACGTCGTCCGGCACGCGCAATCCGTGGCGTTGCAGTGCCTCTAGAGCGCCGAGCGCCAAAGCACTGTTCACGGCCAAGATGGCGTCAAACTGAACCCCCTCATCGAGCAACTGATTGGTCATATACGCACCAGACACGGTGCGGCATTCACCTCGTCGTATCATCTTGGGCTCGATGGGCAGGCCCAGCTCTTGCCGCGCTAAACAGTAGCCGGCAACGCAGTCATCGGCCGAGGAAAGGGTCACCGGACCCGACAGCACAGCGATGCGCGTGCGACCCAGCGCTGCCAGATGGTGTACCAGCGCACGTGCGCCAGCCACCACATCGGTGGTGACGGCATCGGTATCCCAGCTGTGGAACACCCGTTCCACCGTCACCACCGGGATACCTTGCTCCTGGAGGGGGATGAAATCGCGCGCATCCGCCTCGCAAGGCACGATGATCAACCCCGCGACGCGCTGGCCGAGCATGGTCTGAAGATATTGGGCTTGACGGGTGGGGTTCTCATCAGTGTTGCCCAAGAAGACTGCATACCCGTGGCTGCGCGCCGCATCCTCCACACCACGTGCCACCGCCGTCCACAGGGGATTGCCGATATCGGGCACGATCAGCCCCAATGTGCTGGTACGGCGTGAACGCAGGCCACGCGCTACGCCGTTAGGAACGTAGCCCAGCTCGGCAATGACCCGCTCGACGGCGTCGCGCGTGGTGGGATGGACACGCGCTGTGCCGTTCAGCACCCGGGACACGGTGACAGGGGAAACACCTGCGCGACGCGCGACATCTGCAATGGTGGGCACACTCTCCCCCTTATAACGCACCGAAGTCGAAACTGCCGGACACCATGAATCTCGAGGAGATCAAAATATCTTGTGAGCCCTGTAACTTGTATACCCGTTTCGGAAATGAAAACGATATCATGCTATCGTTTTCAAAACCATGATACATGATCTGGGCTCTGTGTCAAATTACAGGGTCAATCTTGAGCGGGGGTGTGGTTGCGTCGCACGTCATTTATGCTACAATTCTAAACCACTGCCATTCTATGCCAGCACGGTAGTGATGCGGAGGACATCGAGGTAGAACAGTGAGACGTGCCCCCACTCCCACACCAGATTTGCGCAAACCTCGTGTGGTATTTAATCCGATCGCTTATCGAGGCTTCCAACGTGGTGTGAACCTGATCGCCGAGGCCGTGCGCCCGACGCTCGGGCCGCTGCCGGGCAAGGTGGCCGTCGCGCGCGCTGCGCTCAGCCTCCCACCGGAAATGCTCGACAACGGCGCGCTGATCGCGCGGCGCATCCAGGAACTCCCGCGTCGCAATGAGGACATGGGCGCGATGTTCCTACGCCATATCTTGTGGCGATTGCAGGATGATGTGGGCGATGGAACGGCAACCGCTGCCGTCCTGTTCCAGTCCCTGTACAACCAGAGCTTGCGCTATATTGTAGCCGGCGGCAATCCGATCGCCCTGCGGCGCGCTTTCGAAGCGGCAATTCCGCTGATCCGGCGTGAGCTCGATGCGATGACGTTCCAGGTACAGGGCGCGGCGCAGCTTGCCCAGCTGGCCGAATCCATCTGCCACGACCACGAGCTCGCCACCATCTTGGGTGAGATCTACGACATCATCGGCGAGTATGGCCAGCTGGATATCCGCGATGGCCGTCGCTATGAGATCGAGCGCGAATACGTCGAAGGCACCTACTGGAACAGTGGCGTGCTCTCGCCGGATATGATCACGGACCACCGCACCCTGCGCGTGGACTTGCAGGATGCAGCTATTTTGATCAGCGACCTGGCAATGAAAGAACCGCACGAACTGGTGCCGGTTCTGGAGGCGGTGCGTTGTGCCGGCATCCGCGCCTTGATGATCACCGTTGATGAGATGTCCCCATCCGTGCGCGGTCTGCTGTTGGCGAACCGGCGGCCGGGCACGTTCGACCTGGCCGCGGTGCGCACACCAGACAGCCGGCGCACGGAAGGACGGATGGTAATGGAGGATATAGCCGCTTTGACCGGTGGGCGACCGTTGATTCACGACGCCGGTGAGACGCTCAACGACTTCAGCCTGGAACGCCTGGGATATGCCCGCCTGATTTGGGCGGATAAGACCAAGTTCGGCATTATCGGAGGCAAAGGCGATCCGAAATCGCTCCAGGCGCACGTGAATAATCTGAAAGCAGCTTTCGCGCGTGCACGGGACGCAGATGAGCGCAAGCGGTTGCGCGAGCGCATCGGACGGTTGCTGGGCGGTTCGGCCGTTTTATGGGTGGGAGGGTTGGGCCCATCCCACGTCGAAGCGCGCAAATCGTTGGCCATCTATACCTCCGAGACCTTGCGTGGCATTTTGCGCGAAGGGGTGGTGCCGGGCGGGGGCACAGCGTTGCTGGATTGTGTGCCCTGTCTCCGTGCTCGATTTGAGGAGGCAACCGATGCCGACGAGCGAGCTACCTATCGCATCTTGGCCAAAGCGTTTGAGACGCCGATGCGCACCATCGTCGCCAACGCCGGCTATGATGCCAGTGAAGTGCTTGCCGAGGTCAAGCTAGCCGGACGAGGCCATGGCTTTGACGTGCGCAGCGGACGTGTGGTGCGTATGATAGAAGCGGGCATCCTCGATTCAGCTGCGGTGCAGAAAGCGATCGTCACCGACGTGATCAGCGCTGTCGGCCTTGCGTTGACGATCGAGGTGTTAGTACAGCGCAGAGATCCGCCAGTAGCACACCATAAGGCGGCTGGATCGTAATCCCTAATCACGGAGAGGACACTCTCGATGCAAGAGATGGAAGAGTTTCAGGATTACGTTTACGCGATCAGTCCATCACCCGACTTTGCCCAAGATGGTATCTGCTTCGTCGGCCGCAAAAGCGGTCTCTTCCGTTGGGACGCCAGAACCCAAGAGTGGCAGAACGCCTATGAGTCGCTCCAGCTTCCGGACGCGCTGGTCACCCCTGCCGTCGCTCTATCACCCACCTTTTCCGACGATCATACGTTATATGCGGGCACAAGTGGTGGCGTCCTGCGTTCTGAGGATGGGGGGAAGTCATGGGTATTGGGCAATATGCCCAAACCACCCCCTGTGATCACGGTGTTGCTGCCATCTTCCAACTTTGTTCAGGACGGGCTCATCTTCGCCGGTAGCATGGAAGATGGTGTATTGCGCTCCCCCGACCGTGGCACGCAATGGCATCGCTGGAATTTCGGATTGGTGGACTTGCACGTTCTGTCCATGGCCATCTCTCCGAATTTTGCCAGGGATCAGACGTTGTGGGTGGGCACCGATACCGGTATCTTCCGGAGCATCAATGGTGGCCGTTCATGGCGCCCGCTGAATTTCCCCTCTGAGCTGGCCCCCGTGTTGAGTCTGACGGTATCGCCCGCTTATCCAGACGATGAAACCCTGTTCGCCGGAACGGAAGCAAATGGGCTTTACGTGTCGCACGACGATGGCAAGAGCTGGCAGCGCGTGTCTCCAGAATTGTTCCCGGAGACCGTCAACACCATTCTGGTGAGTTCGGGTTCGGGTGGAGCATTACATGTAGCTGTCGCCACGGACAGCGCGTTATATATCTCCTATGACGCCGGGAACACATGGCACGACCTGGAATTGCGCTTGCCTGAGGACGAGGGCATTTCCACCGTGGCAGCCCCTTCTGGCGTGCAACCGGGTGCGCCGTTGCTGGTTGGAATTACCAACGGGCAGATACTCCAATGTGCGATAATCGCGCGCACCTGAGGCAAGATTCGTAGAGCCCATTCTCTTTGAGGAGGTAGAACGGTGCTGGGTGGGTATATGGGCAAGGTATTGTGGGTACACCTTGACACGGGCGTGATAGAAGAGCAAACCGTGCCGGAAATGCTCCAACGCGATTTTATCGGTGGATATGGGATCGGCGCGCGCCTATTATATGACCGCATACCCGCCACAGCCGATGCCCTGTCTCCCGAAAACGTGCTCGGGTTTATGACCGGGCCTCTCACGGGCACGATGACACCCACCGGCACACGCTGGACGGTGGTGTGCAAATCTCCCTTGACGGGTGGTTGGGGGGATGCGAACGGGAGCGGTGTCTTCGCGGTTGCGCTCAAGCGCGCCGGCTATGATGGGATCTTCTTCACCGGCGCAGCCCCACAGCCGGTCTATCTCTACTTGGACGACGGTAAGGCGGAACTGCGCGATGCCTCCGCGCTATGGGGTTGGGACTGCTATCAGGTAGAAGATTGGGTCAAAGAGAGCTTGGGCCGCGATGTCGAAGCGGCTTGCATCGGGCCGGCCGGAGAGAAGCTGGTGCGCATCGCCGGCATTGTGCATCACAAAGGACGTGTCGCCGCGCGTTCAGGTGTAGGGGCAGTGATGGGTGCGAAGCGTCTCAAACTGGTGGCGGCACGGGGTAACCTCACCATACCGGTGGCCGACCCGGAGAGAATGAGACAGCTTTACAAAAAGTACGTCGGACAGATCAAAAGTGGCGTTGGTTTTTCCAACTTCTACCGCAGAACCGGTACACCAGGTTATACCCCTATCGGCGCCGTCAACGGCGACTCCCCGGTGCGCAATTGGCGTGACAGCGTCGCCAATTTTCAGGGTGCTGAGAACCTGGAGTTTGAGGAGCTGCTCAAGTATCGTGTACAACGCAAAGCGTGCTGGCACTGTCCGATCGCATGTTGGGGCACCTGTCAGCTGGAATATGCCGGTCGCCCCTTTGAGGCCCATCAGCCCGAATATGAAACTGGCGCTGCATTTGGACCGCTGTTGGTGAACAGCCACTACCCCTCCATCATTGTCGCGAACGGCCTGTGTAACCGGTATGGATTGGACACTATCTCCGCTGGTAGCTGCGTCGCCTTCGCATTTGAATGTTATGAGGCCGGCATCATTGGGCCAGAAGACACGGATGGGCTGGAGCTTCGCTGGGGTAACCACACGGCGATGAACCAACTGCTGGAGAAAATCGCCCGGCGCGAAGGTATCGGTGACCTGCTGGCAGAGGGGGTGCAGCGCGCCGCAGAAAAATTGGGAGCGGCTGCCAGACCCTTTGCGATCCACATTGGTGGGCAAGAGCTCCCGATGCATGATCCGCGTTACGAGCCCGCCATGGGGGTGATCTATCGCATGGATGCCACCCCCGGTCGTCACACGCAAGCATGTCAGTTCATCGTGCCGCCAGGTTACGCTTCGGACCGCCCCGGCTTTGGAGAAGAACCGCACCAACAGGCAGGACGCGGCCATTGGGTCAAAGAGGCACTTTGCCTCCATCACGTATCCAACGTGGCGGGTCTGTGTCTGTTTGGTTATCTGTCCATGATGGTCACAGCTCTGCCAGAGTTCATCAGCGCGACATGGGGACAGCCCTTCACCCTTCAGGATATGATGACAACTGGAGAGCGCATCGCCAATGTGCGCCAGGCATTCAATGTGCGCGCAGGGATCAACCCGTTGGCGTGGCCCATTCCAGAGCGCGCGTATGGCATTCCTCCGCTGCCCGACGGCCCCACGGCCGGCATCACGGTGCAAATCGAACAGATGACCCAGGAATTCCTCCACGATATGGGCTGGACACCCGATACTGCGGTGCCACGACCGGAAGTGTTACAGCGCCTCGGCCTGGATGATATCGCACGTGATCTATGGCATTAGGCACTGCGTGCGTACGAGAGTCCTTCCCGTATTCGAAGGACTCACCCGAGCAGACCAAAGAAAAGAGAGGAGGTAAAGTGGTCGTCCATCGCCTTCATGAGGGGGTGGACGCCTGAAAAGAGACAAGATGAAGCTCGCATTGTGTGTTCAAACTCCTGAAGTCGATACTCCCGGTCCTGTAGCTCTGCTCAGCGGAACCTTTGAGGAAAGAATGCGCAAAGCCGCTGCTTTGGGTGTGGAGGGTGTTGAGCTGGCGCCGATGAACCCTGCCACACTCGACACCGCTTCCATACGGGACTTGCTCCGACGCTACAACCTTGAGGTAGCTGCAATAGCCAGCGTCTCGCTGGGCATGAGCGGCCTGACGCTGTTGCATCCCGATCCGTCCGTTTCCGCACAGGCACGCTCCCGTCTGGACGATTTGATCCGCTTCGCCGCGGCGGTCGGCGCGCCGTTGGTGACGGTGGGCAGCTTCCGCGGACGGGTGGGCGAATCCGGAGCGGAGGGACGTGCTAGGCTGGCAGATATCCTGCGCGAGGCTGCTTCGTTCGCCGAGCAACAGGATGTGCGCCTGGTTGTGGAACCGATGAACCGTTTCCAGGCGGATTGCATCACCACCACAGAAGAGGGGCTGTCTTTCCTGCAAGAGATCGGCCATCCTGCAGTCGGTCTGTTGCTTGACACCAATCATATGCTCACCGAAGAAACTTCATGGAATAAACCATTCCGTCGCGCGATGGAGGCCGGAAAGCTGTGGCATGTGCATCTGGCCGACAGCAACCGCCAGACGCCCGGCTACGGTCTCATTGACTTCACACCCATCCTTCAAACACTGCGCGACATCGGTTATGCGAACTATCTGTCCATCGAGGCATTTACCAAACCAGATCCCGACACGGCAGCACGAGATGGGATCGACCACATCCGCTCGCTGTTGAAAAAGGTGACCTCTTAAGCGTTTCTCGTGAGCTGCACCTATCACAATATCCATTTGCACGTGAATCTCGACACGCAAAGGGAGAGGTGACAATGGGAAAGGGTTTGCTGGAAGGACGCATCGCATTGGTGACCGGAGCAAGTCAGGGCATCGGTGAAGGGATTGCCCGCGAATATGCTGCCGAGGGTGCCACAGTGGCTTTGATCGCCCGCAACGAGGAGAACCTGTGCCGCATCGCAGCTGAGATCGAAGCGGCCGGAGGGCGCGCGGGGGTTTATGCCTTCGACATCACAGACTACGACCGCTATCGCGCCGCCGTGGACGATATACTGAAACGCTGGGGACACATCGATATCCTGGTCAACAACGCTGCGGTCGTCTGGTATGGCACCATCCTCGAGGAGGCGGACTCAATCGAACACTGGCGCCGCACGATGGCGGTCAACTTAGAAGCCACTTGGTACGGTTCGAAGTTGGTCGCACCCCATATGGTGAAGCAGCAATGGGGACGCATCATCAGCATCTCATCGATCCAGGCGATGACCCCAAGTGGCGGATGTGGCGCTTATTGTGCCACCAAAGGGGGTATCATCAGCATCACCAAGTCTATGGCGGTAGAGTTGGCGCCTTATAATATCTTATGCAATGTGATCGCACCAGGATTTGTGCGCACTCCTATGTCCATCATTGACGGGGTGGACGAAACCACGACGGACTGGTTTCTCACCTACTATGTGGGGATGCGGAAAATCCCGCTTGCGCGCGCCGGGCTGCCGGAGGATGTTGCCGGCACCGCTGTCTTCCTGGCCTCGGACTACTGTCGCTATCTGACCGGGCAGGTGATCGTGGTGGATGGCGGCCTGAGCAGTACCTTCTGACCGTTTTGGAAAGTGCCATTGTTATGAAAGAGATTTGTTACCACCCTATCGGATACGTCGAAAACGAATATCCAGACCCGGTCGCCCCAGATGCGATGCAGGACGTCGAGTCGCGCATTGTGCTGCGACCCGAGCTGGTGAGCGGGCTGCAAGGGCTGGCACCTGGCCAACCTATCATGATCCTGTTTCACCTTCATCGTTCTCAGGGTTATGCACTCCTGCAACATCCGCGCGGAGATGTCAGCCAGCCCCTGCGGGGAGTCTTTGCACTGCGCAGTCCCCATCGCCCGAACCCTATTGGGGTGAGCATCGTGCCCCTGTTGGCCATCGAAGGGAACGTGCTGCACGTGCGCGGGCTGGATGCCATCAATGGCACTCCTGTGCTCGATATCAAGCCAGCTGAGGAACACGAAAAGGCATATACTCTATGAGCGTGCATCACAGCGAACCCAACGAACTCCAAGTGGCCCAGCGCGCCGGACGGCTGAACGCCCAGGGATATCACTGATCGGAAGCCTTCGTGCTCGCCGTGGGTGAGCATTTGTTAGGAGAAATCGATGCAGGGCACATGTGCCAGCTGGCCTGCGCCTTTGGTGGAGGTGTGGGGCTCAGCCGCCAGGAAATGTGCGGCGCGCTGAGCGGTGGGGTGTTGCTGATCGGCCTGCTTTACGGACGCACTCACCCCGGACAGGATGATCGTCTCTGCCAACAGCTGGCTGCTCGATATCGTGAAAATTTCCTCCGCGCGTTGAGCGCCACCCGTTGTGCCGATCTCAAAGCTCTGGGCTATGGCTCGCAGGGTCAATGGCCGTGCTCGATTCTGGTCGAGCGTGCTGTGCACATCTTCCTGCGCACGCTGCGAGAAGGTGTGTCCTCTCAACCGGAGAGCGCGTGATCAATCTATGTCAGGGGGCTCGATCTGAAAATCCTGATTGAAGTCATACAGAAGCTTGGTCACATAGGTGTGCTCATCCACCTGGGTGATCATCTTGCGGGGCAGCCGGTCGTCCACTCCAATCCAGTAGGTATCCGTCAATTGGGTGTCACCTGCGCGCAGTACTACGCGAACCCGGTAACATGGAACCCCCGCAATGGACTCGCGCCCTTGGTTTTCCACATCCCAAATGAACTCCGGCGCGATGGTGACCTCATTCATCAGACGGCCGATGCCGGGCCATTCTTGCTTTGTCCACGGGCCGCTCTGGATGCGCGTGTACAAGAGATCCTTGATGCCGATTTGTTCCTTCGTATCGGTGACCTGGCGATAGCGGTCCGGGCGCACATATTCGAACAGCGCCAGTGTCCGCCCCGCCTCATCCACAACCCGTGTCCGGTAGCTCTTCAGCAGCGCCAGACGTGCTTGAGCGCGCAAGACCAGCTGTTTGGTCTCGCGCTTGTCCGATTCGTCTGCCGGTGTTGTGGGGGTGGGAGTTTTTGTGATCATCCGCATAATCTCGCCCACACTGGGAGCGCGGGTGCGCGTTGGCACAGGCGCGTCCGGAGCACAGCTGCCCAACCAGGTGAGCATAGCCATCCAAAGGAACAGTCCCAAAAGGAGGACAGAGCGGACTCTCCAAGGATTTCGCTTCATAATCATGAAAACAGCGATATCTCAGAAGACACCTTTCCCTACCCGATGTCGCCCATGAGGTAGGCACGGGTGCGTTCACTCAGCGGATTGTTGAAAACCTGTTCGGCCGGCCCGGCCTCGACCAGCTCACCCAGCCACAAGAACACAACGTAATCAGCCAGGCGGCGCGCCTGCCGCAAGATGTGCGTCACCAGCACGATGGTCATATGGCGTTTCAGGCCACGCAGCAAATCCTCGATGCGCTGAGCTGAGATAGGATCCAACGCGGCAGTGGGTTCATCGCATAGCAAAACCTCTGGTTCCACAGCCAGTGCGCGTGCCAGACACAGGCGTTGCTGCTGTCCCGTCGAAAGGGCATGGGCAGGTGTCTGTAACCGTTCGCGCACCTCTTCCCACAGGTCCGCAGCGCGCAGATAACGTTCGACGATGTCATCGGCATTGTCGCGCCGACACAGACCGTGAATCCGTGGTCCGTAGAGCACATTGTCGTAGATGGACATCGGGAGCGGAAAGGGTTTGGAGGCCAATAACCCCACACGGGTGCGAATCTCGGTTACATCCACCCCAGGAGCATAGATGTCGGCGCCATCCAGCAGGATACGCCCGCTGATGCGCACATCACCGCTCGTCTCCAGCAACCGGTTAATACTTCTCAACAAGGTTGTCTTACCGCATCCAGATGGCCCGATCACGGCGGTGATACCGCGAGCTGGAAAGACCACCGATATATCTTTCAAAGCTCGTTGGTCTCCATACCAGACGCTCAGATTCTGGATTTCGATGTGGGGACGCTCATCCATTCGTCCTTTTCCTCAGCGCACGACGTGACGCGTCAAACGACGTGATAACCAACGAGCCATCACGCTGATTGCCAACACGATCACCGTCAGCACCAGACCGGCGGCATAGGCGCGCTGCTGCACCGCCGGAAAGGGGGTAGCCAGCTGGAAGAACACTGCCAAAGGCAACGAGGCAACAGGCCGGAACAGGGAGTCGGGAAGGCGATCTGTGTATCCCGCCGTAAACAGTACCGAGGCGGCATCGCCGATGCCGCGTCCAAAAGCTAATAGCACCGCTGTCAATAAACCTGCCACCGCCTGGCGCAACAACACCTTTAGGGTGGTCTCGAATCGCGTGGCACCTAATGCATAGGATGCCTCGCGCAGCGCAGATGGAACCGTCCCCAGCGCCTCATCCATCCCCCGTACCATGATGGGCAATTCCAAACACGCCAATGCGATGATGCCCCCCAACAGAGAAGCGCGCAAACCCAGCCAGAACATTATGATGAAACCAAATGCACCGTATACGATGCTGGGAACACCCCACAGCACATCCATTGCCAGTCGTATCAGGTGCGCAGTCCGCGAGCGGCCGGCATATCCATGCAGATAGATCGCCACCGGCAAACTGAACAACAAGGCCAAGGCGGTAGCGCCGCCTGCCAGACAAAGCGAACCGACGATGGCGTTGAGAATGCCACCTTCCTCTCCCAGATAGTATCCTCCTTTAGGAACCTGGGTCAACATCGCGAGGCTGAGCGACGGAAGGCCACGCCAGAGCATGGTGCCCACAATGAGCACCAAACTGCCCAACACGATCAGCAGCGACAGCCACATCAGAAACCGAAAGACGTGCTCTTCAAGGCGCCGCAGTCTTTTCATCCCCACTCCCTCGATCTGTCACCGGTAGCGAGTCATTCGCATCAGCACGATGCGTGCGCCGAGGTTGAACAAAAGGACGATCACCAGCAGAAGTAATGCTGCTCCCAGCAGCGCAGCATCGTAGAGGGGAATAGACATCATCTCACCATAGTTGTTGGCAATCAGCGCCGTCAACGGATAGGCCGCGTCGAACAATGAGCGTGGCACCTGGGGCACATTGCCCACTACCATGATGACCGCCATTGTCTCGCCGAAAGCGCGTGAGAAACCCAGCACAATGGCTGCCAATACCCCCGGCGCTGCGTGACGCAGCACCACATATTTGATCGTCTGCCACCGGGTAGCGCCCAGTGCCCACGAAGCTTCGCGCAATCCGGTCGGGACGGCGCGAATCACCTCTTCTGCCACGGAAATGATCACCGGAAAGACCATGATGGCCAATACGACACCACCTGCCAACACAGAATAACCGGTCGGATTGTGCATCTCGAAGAGGGGCAACCTGGAAAGGCTGCGCCCGATGCTTGACGTGGCGAGCTTTTG
>Ga0308395_1000935_pt1 | contig 20847 bp, 17 predicted proteins | sample Hotspr20SampleP4_FD_202097 | JGI IMG/M metagenome (GOLD analysis project Ga0308395, IMG submission 202097) | Hot spring phototrophic mat microbial communities from Mushroom Spring, Yellowstone National Park, Wyoming, United States - 20050930_P4 ...
ATCACGATGATGAGCAAGTAGTCGCCAGTGTTGACGCGCGCGATGCTCAGTAGCTCGCCGATGCGCAAGCAGGATCCGATCTGCTGCGTCTTGGCGAACTGGATGAGGATCGCAGGGAAAAGATAAGTCAGGAACAGCCCATAGATCAGCGCAAAACAGGCTAGTGCCAAGCCGATGATGCTTGTGCCAAACAGGACATTCTGCGGCAGCGATTCGCCCGACCGTGCGGCTGCCTGCTGAACGACGAAGGCCAGCAGCGCGCAGCTCGGCACGAGGATGGGTAGGGCAAAGACGATCTGAACGACCAGGATCTTTAGGCCGGCTAGCATCTTCCGCCCCAGCTTGTCCCAGCTTGGCAGAGGAGTGGGGCTGCCAGCAGCGCTGTTCTGAAGGTGCTCGACGAGGAAACCGGTCAGGGCGAAATTCAGTATCGGCACAAGGCTGATCAGCGCGCCGATCAAGATCTTGATCGGCCAGTTTCGATCTTCGGTAGGGTGTTGCAGTGCTTGTGAGATGTCAATCATTGGTAAAGCGGCAAAGCGGCGAATAGACTACTCATCAGCAAAAAATCTAGGCACGCCATGCCATAGCCTTATTGTATTGATCGGCTGCGTCTGCGCAAACGGCTTAAGCAACTCGTCCCTCTAATGGCTCGCCATGCAGCGCACGGCAGACGTTCTCATAGAGAGCAGCCAATTCGTTCGTTGCCCCGTCGTGACAACTGCCGACGTGCGGCGTCAAGAAGAGGTTGCTATCGGGATGGTCGCGGGCTAGTGCCAGTAGCGGATTATCTGGGGTGATTGGTTCCCATTCGTATGTGTCGAAGGATGCGCCGGCGAGATGGCCGGTGCGAAGGGCATCGGCGACGGCAGCTTCGTCCACCACGCTGCCGCTGCCGGCATGCACCAGCCAAGCTCCCGGTTTCATTAGCGCGATGCGCCGAGCATCCAACCAGCGATCGGTTTCGCGGGTAAAGGGCAGCAGGCAGACCACGATGTCGCTCTCGCGCAGCAGATGTTCGGCCTCGCAATGGGTGAGGCCGAGTGCCGCTTCGACCTGCGGCGGTAGTCGGTGGCGCTTGCTGTAGAGCAGATGGCAGCCCCATGCCCGCAGCCGGCGCGCCAATTCTGCGCCGATCTCGCCGAAGCCCACGATGCCGATGGTCTTTCCATAAACTAGGCCAATCCGGCTTTCTCCGCTCCAGTTGAAGGCGAACACGTCCTCGTCTGTTCGGCGTGGTCCAGCCGGCGAGAAGCGCTCCGGCGGCATCCACAACACGGGCTGTAAGGGCATTGCTCGACGCAGGACGGCCAATATCTGGAGCGTCACGTGCTCGGCGGCAGCGATTGCGCCGAAGATGGGCCGGACGCAGACCGGCACGCCAAAAGCGCGCGCGGCATCCAGGTCTATGTCGTAGTAAAGGGAGCCGATCCGTTGGATCAGCCTGAGCTGTCTGCCGGCTTCGAGCATAGCGCGATCGATCACTCCCACCCGCTCGCTGATCAGCGCCTCGACTTGGCCCAGCAGTTCGCGGATCTCCGCCTGCGATGTCTCGGTGCTGCGGCGCATGATGACGTTGAGTTCAGGTGGTGCAGCCGCCAGTCGCCAGGCTTGGTGTTGCTTGCCCAGCGGGCAAAGATAGAGCACGGTGTGCTGAGCCACGCAGCGAGTCTACAATGCTTCTGTCGTCTGTCCGCTGGGCATGAAGACAAAAGTGGTCATCATCGGCGCCGGCAGCACCAGCTTTGGGCCGACCATCCTTAGCGATTTCTTCGCGCATGCCGAGCGCCTGCGAGGGAGCGAGGTCTGGTTGGTTGATGTCAACGACGAGGCGCTTGCGCTGGTCTCTCGTTACGCTGATAGGCTTAATCTTGCGTGCGAACAGCCATTCACCTTCCACGCCACGCGCGCGCGGGACGACGCGCTGCCCGGAGCGCGCTTCGTCATTGTCTCGGTGGCGGTGGATCGCCTTGCGACTTGGAAGCTGGACTGGCAGATCCCGCTCAGGCATGGCGTGCGCCATGTGTTGGGCGAGAACGGCGGGCCGGGTGGCTTGAGCCACGCCCTGCGCAACATCCCGCTGCTGCTTGAGATCGCCCGCGATGTTGAGCGCTTAGCTCCCCAGGCGATCCTCCTGAACTTCACCAACCCCCTCAGCCGGCTGTGTCTGGCCCTCGATCGCCACGCGCGCGTGCCCTTCATCGGCCTGTGTCACCAAATCTACGAGGGTCACCACATCGTCAATCGCGCCCTGGGCCTGGTGGCAGAGACTGGCGACTGGTGGGCGGACGCACAGGCGATTGCGAGGCGCATACACATCACCGCTGCTGGACTCAACCATTTCTCCTTCATCTTGGACGTGCGCGATGCCCAAACCGGCGCAGACCTCTATCCAGCGCTGCGCCAGCGCCTGGCGGGGATGCCGGCGGACTTCGAGCCGCTGTCGCGCCGGCTGATGGATGCCTTTGGCCTATTCTGCGCAGCCGGCGATGCCCATGCCGGCGAGTACGTCGGCTTTGCTGCCGAGGTCATGCCGCTGACCGGTTACGACTTCGACGCCCACGAGCGGCGCAGCCGCGCACAATGGGCGCGCCTGCGCTATCTGGCCTGCCACGCCGATCTGTCCGAGCTGCGCGCTGCGCTCCGTCCAGCGCGTGAGCGGGCTGTGCCAATCATCGAGGCCATGCTCGGCGACCTCAACCGATATGAGTTGGCTGTCAACGTGCGCAATGACGGCTGCATCAGCAATCTGCCAGACGCAGCGATTGTAGAGCTGCCCGCCGTGATCGGCGCCCGCGGCGCGCGCGCCGTCCACGTTGGCGCTTTGCCAACTGGCCTGGCCGCGCTCATGCGCCGCGAAATCGAGATCCAGGAGCTGGTCGTTGAGGCAGCGGTCAAGGGGGATCGCCAGGCTGCGCTACAGGCGCTGCTGCTCGATCCGCACATCCATAGCTATGCCCAGGCCGCCCATCTGTTGGACGATCTGCTGCGGGCGCACGCCAAGTACCTGCCCCAATTTGCATAACAAGAAACTGCGCTAAGATTCCCTTCGCTGAGATGAGGACAGACGACCAAGGCGATCCCCTCGTCGAAGTGCGCGCGCTCATCACCGCACGCCGGCAAGCTGTGCTGGCCGTTTGTGATGACGGCGAGCCGCTGACGGCGATGGTCTCGTATGTAGTTGAGCCAGGTCTGGCCGGCCTGCTCATCCATTTGAGCGACCTCTCGCCGCACAAGCGCATCTTGCTCAAACATCCGCGGTGCAGCCTGCTGATCGCCGAGCCGGACGATGGCCGGGCGGAGGTCATGTCCCTAGCGCGGGTAATGCTTCAGGGCCTGGCAGCAAAAGTCGAGAAGGCCAGCAACGACTACGCGGAGGCCAAAGCGCGCTTTCTGGCGCGCTTACCAGCAAGCAAGATCATGTTCGACCTGCCGGATTTTGACCTCTTTCGTATCGTGCCGACTGGTGGTCGTTTCATCGGCGGCTTTGGGCGCGCGTTTGCTTTTGCGGCCGATCAGCTCATCAATAACCAATCCGTTTCGTAGGGGCAAGACGCATGACACCACTCGCATTTCCCGAGGGCTTTCTGTGGGGCACGGCGACCTCTTCGTATCAGATCGAAGGTGCAGCAAAGGAGGATGGCCGTGGGCCGTCCATCTGGGATGACTTCTGCCGTTTGAAGGACGCGATCCAGGATGGGAGCGATGGGAGCGTTGCCTGCGATCACTACCATCGCTATTGCGAAGATGTGGCGCTGATGAAGTCGCTGGGCCTGAAGGCCTACCGGTTCTCCATCGCCTGGCCGCGCGTCCTGCCGACCGGGCGCGGCGCAGTGAACCCAAAGGGCATCGGGTTCTACGACCGATTAGTAGACGAGTTGCTCGCTGCCGGCATCCGCCCGTTCGTTACCCTCTATCACTGGGATTTGCCCTCAGCCCTTCATGCGCAGGGTGGATGGACGAATCGCGACAGCGCTGATTGGTTCGCTGACTACGCCGTCGTCGTCGTCCGCGCGCTCGGCGATCGCGTGAAAGACTGGATCACCCTGAACGAGCCATGGTGCAGCGCCTACCTGGGCTACGAATTCGGCATGCACGCACCGGGCTACCAGGACAAAGCCCTTGCTTCCAAGGCCGCGCATCATCTGTTGTTGGCGCATGGCCTCGCGCTGCGGGCGATTCGCGCTGCCGGCGACGCCAATACCCGCGTTGGGATCACGCTGAACTTCGAGCCAAACCTGCCGGCCAGCGACAGTGAGGAGGACCGTCAGGCGGCTGCTGAAGCCTTTGACTGGCAATACGAGGGCTTCGCCGAGCCGATCCTCACCGCTGCCTACAACCAGCGCATGCTAGAGCGCATGGCCGGCGCCGAGATCCGACCAGGGGATATGGCCATCATCGCTGCGCGCAACGACTTCCTCGGGATCAACTACTACAGTGCCAAGCTGATCAGCGCAAAGCGCGGGGTGGTCTATGACGACGATCCGGAGTTTACGCGCATGGGGTGGGCGGTGCGACCGGCCGGCCTCTACGCCCTGCTGATGCAGCTACACCGCGCCACCCGTGGGCAGCTACCGCTCTACATCACCGAGAACGGCGCGTCCTTTGCTGACCAGGTCGTGGATGGCCGTGTGCATGACGAGCGCCGGCTGGCCTACCTGCGCGCGCACTTTACCGAGGTCCACCGCGCCATCCAGGCCGGCGTTGATCTGCGTGGCTATTTCGTGTGGTCTTTGATAGATAACTTTGAGTGGTCGTTCGGCTACCAGCAATTCTTCGGCATCGTGCATGTGGATTACGCTACCCAGAAACGGATTGTCAAGGACAGTGGTTACTACGTGCGCGATGTAGCAACCGCAAATGCGGTGTTGTGAACGAGGCGCTCATCGCGGCGGCCGATGCCGCCAGCGCCACCACAAGCCGGCAGGATAGCCTAGCATCTTGGCCACGTCCCCGACCAACCGGATGACCGGCACCAGCGCTGCGGCCTTCAGGCGTTCGCCAGTTGGCAAAGTGCGCGACAGCTGCATGAGCCGGCGATAAGGCCCGTGGGTGTAAGCCACTGTGCCGCTGAGCAGCGCCAACAGCGCTGTCAACTTCACCAGCGAGTTGCCCAGTGCCACGCCCACGACGATTGCCGGCATGGCGATGAAGTATGTCGCGTAGCGCACTAGATGGCGCACGAGGAACAAGTCGGCCTTGCCGTCACCGCGCGCGTAGCGGTAATACTGCTTGAAGAAGGTAGCCAGGGAGCTGCGCGGGCGGAAGTAAACAATCGCCTGCGGCGCGAAGGCGAACGGGCCAAAGCGCGCGCGCAGCTTAAGGTCAAAGATCAGGTCCTCGCAGTAGTCCAGCCATTCCGGATAGCCGCCCACGGCCTGCCAGGCCGACTTGCGAAAGGCGAAGGAGCGCGAGGAAGGCAGGAAGGCTGCCGGCCGGATATCCTCCAGGGCCGGCAGCACTGTCGCGCCCATCGCCAGCTCAAACGTCGTCTGCGGGTCGGGCAGGAAGAACCCAGCGACGGCGACTGGGCGGTCGTCTGGTCGGCTGACGCACAAAGGGGCGACGATGTGCTCCAGCCAGCGGGGATGAAGGCGCACACCGGCGTCGGTGCAGGCGATGACTTCGTGCGTTGCTGCGGCGATTGCCAGGTTGCGCCCTTGTGAGATGTTCGCGCCTGGCGCTTCGATGATGCGTACTGAGAAGCGCCTCTCGTCGCGCAGCAGCGCGACGGTGCCGTCGCTGCTGCCGCCGTCGCAGACGACCACCTCGTCGGGCTGGCGGGTTTGGCCGGCGATCGAATCGAGCAGGGCGGGCAGGCTGGCTGCCTCGTTCAGCACGGTGAAGACCAGCGTGACCTGCATACCAGCTCAGTCAGCGCGTCGGCTGGCGGCTTGGAACGCGCGCCGATAGGTCGTCTGCATCAGCACAGCGTCCTCTTCCAGGTTTGGCGTTTCACAGAGCACCCGGCCAGCGACGCCCATATCGGCCAGCGCTTTGAAGAAGGCTTTGTATTGAATGTCAGCTTCGGCCAGGTTGAGGTGATGCGTCTCGCCCTTGGCGGTGTAAGCGATGCCGCTGAAGTGGATGTGCATCTGCTTCAACCCGCGTTCGCCCAGACCGCTGGCGATCAGCTTTAGCGCAGCGACGAACTCATCGTAGGAGTTAAACGAACCATCGCCGGCGCGCGCATGCAGGTGCGCGAAGTCCACGCAGGGCAGCACGTTCTCTACTTCTCGGCTCCAGTTGATCGTCTCCTCGAGCGTCCCAAGCATCGCGCTTTTGCCCATCGTCTCTGGGCGCAGCGTGATGTTGACCTTCTCCTTGCGCAGCGTCTCGGCAACCTCGCTCAGCCGCTCGAGGGCCGTGCGGTAGGCGTCCGCCGGCCTGGACTTCATATAAGAGCCAGGGTGAAAGACCACGTCGGTCGCGCCGGCCTTGGCGCCGGCGCGCGCCGCGGCCAGCAAGCGCTCGCGGCCAGCCGCCCACATCTCCGGCGTAGCGTTCAGGTTGATGTAATACGGCGCGTGCACGCTGATTGCTACGTCGAACTGCTCGGCTGCTGCGCGGATGCGCGCACATGCGTCGTCGCTCACGCGCACGCTTTGTACCCAGGCCAGCTCCAGGGCGGACAGCCCCAACTCGCGGATGCGCTGAACGCCGCCAGCGCTGCCGCCGTTCTTGGGGGTGCTCACTGGCGTCCCTACGGTGCCGAAGCGCAGAGGCAGGTCGAGGTGGGCTGCTTTGCTCATGGCGGCGATTGTAACTATCCAGTCTGCGTGTCGCAGGTATCATTCGCGCCCAGGCAATGCGCAGGCGCAGCCAAACACTGCCGTCGTTAGACGAAGAGCGCGCCTTCTGGCAAGCCAGCCTTCGCCTCGTGGCCGGCCTCGATGAGGCTGGGCGCGGGGCATGGGCTGGGCCGGTCGTGGCTGCGGCGGTGATCTTGCCCTGTGACGAGGGTGTGGCAGACGCGCTGGCCGGCGTGGCCGATTCAAAGCAGCTCACAGCCCCCAAGCGCGAAGCCCTGCGCGAGCGCATTCAGCAGGTGGCCTTGGCTTGGTCGGTGGGCAGCGCCAGCAGCGCGGAGATTGACGCGCTCGGCATTGTGGCTGCGTCGCGCTTGGCGATGATCCGCGCCGTCTCTGGCCTCTCACTGGCGCCGGAGGCGCTGTTGATAGATGCGTTGTCACTGCCGATGCTGCCGCTGCCCCAGCGTGCCTTTCCGCGCGCTGATGCGCTCAGCTTGTCTGTCGCTGCAGCGTCTATCCTGGCCAAGACCACCCGCGACGCGCTGATGCGCGCGCTGGATAGTGAACTGACGGGCTATGGATTCGCGCGCCACAAGGGCTATGGCACGCGCGCTCATCTGCAGGCGCTTCGCCAGTTAGGTCCTTGCTGGGCGCATCGTCGGACGTTCAAGCCGCTCGCCCAGCTCCCCCTCGGCTTGCCTCAGCCATGCTGACGCCTGAGCGATGGGCGCTGGGTGGCCTGGCTGCCCTGTTGATCGGCTTCTCGAAGACTGGCCTGCCGAGCGTGGGCATCCTGGCTGTGTCGCTGATGGCGCTGGTGTTTCAAGGGCGCGCTGCGGTCGGGACGACTGTCGTGCTGCTCATTGTTGCGGACCTGTTCGCCGTGGCCTGGTACCGCCGCTACACGCGCTGGGACAAGCTCTGGCAGCTTCTGCCCTGGGTGGCGTCGGGCATGCTGATCGGCGCAGTAACCTTGCTGCTCGTGGGCGAAGACGCGCAGGGCAGGGATCAGCTCAATGTCTGGATAGGCGGGCTGGTGCTGGCGATGCTGGGGATATATCTGGTGCGGCTCAGATGGGCGACGCAGTTGCCGTCGGACTCGCGCTCTGCGCTGATCGTCACCGGCAGCGCAGCCGGCTTTGCCACGACCGTATCCAACGCCGCCAGCCCGATCATGTCCATCTACATGACCAGCCTGGGGCTGCCTAAACACGAGTTCATGGGCACGACCGCCTGGTACTTTCTGATGTTCAACGTCGCCAAGCTGCCGCTATACCTTCTGGTGACTTTGATCGCCCCGCAGCGGCCGCTTTTTACCGCTGAGGGTTTGATCTTTGATCTGGTTGTGTCGCCGGTGGTCCTGCTGGGCGCCTGGCTGGGGCGTTGGGCCTTGCCGCGCCTGCCGCAGCGCCTTTTCGATGCGCTGGTGCTCGGCCTATCCGCAGTTACCGCGCTTACCCTCATCTTGGGTTGACGCATCGGCGGGTGGGACGAACGGTGCTAGCGGCGGGAGGTCTATCAGCCGGCGCAGCCAGCCCAAAAACGCTTGCCGCGAGATTGGTCGCGCGCCCAGCGACGTCGTGTGCGCTGTCTCCTGCTGGCAATCAATGAGCGGCACGCTGATCTGGCGCAGGCGTGCCACCAAATGCACGAGCGCCACTTTTGAGGCATCGCTCACCCGGCTGAACATGCTCTCGCCGAAGAACACCCGACCGATCAACACGCCATACAGCCCGCCCACCAGCGCTTCATCTTGCCAAGCTTCCACCGAGTGGGCGTAACCCAGCGCATGTAGAGCGCAGTAGGCGTCTATCATCTCTGGCGTGATCCATGTGCCCGTCTGGCCGCGTCGCGGTGCAGCGCATGCCAACATCACCTGACGGAAGGCCGTGTTGTAGCGGATCTGAAAGGCCTGCTTGTTCAGCCGCCGGCGCAGCGAGCGGCTAATGTGTAGCTCGGTGGTGAACAGCACCTGGCGTGGGTCGGGGCTCCACCACAGGATCGGTTCGCCCTCGGCATACCAGGGGAAGATGCCCTGGCGGTAGGCCGTGATCAGGCGCTGTGGGGAGAGATCGCCGCCAGCGCATAGCAACCCGTTTGGCCTTCGCAAGGCGCGCTCGACTGGTGGGAAGGGGCTGTCGGGCCTCAGCCAGGGAATCATCAGACGACTGTTTTGGGTATCTGGAGAAGACTATAATCCGCGCGCTGATCTACGAACGTTATCCTAGTGGATTGAGCAAGGAGATTTTCGGATGCCGCAGTTAATTACACCCAACACTCTGCGCGCTGCTGGCCGCGAACAACCGCTCCTACAGGTGGTTGACGTTGGCCGCGAGCCCGCGCTTAAGGCTGCGCTGCTGTCTGGCCGGCTGACCAACCTGGCTGCCCCCTTTATCTATCACGACCCAGCCAAGCAACTGGCCCTCATCCTGATGCCGATGGAGCTGAACCTGAGCGACTTCGACCAACAGCGCGTGATCGGCCAGTTGACCCAGGCCGTGATGCGTAGCTTGCCGGAAGGTGCACCGCGCGCCTATCTGCTACAGCCGAAAGTCTTCTTCAGCTTGCAATCGCTCATCGAAGCCATCCTACAAGCCGATGGGGTGACGCCGGAGATGCTGCGCGCCCAACAGGAGCGCGTGGACCTTTTACGCGACTTCGTCCGTTTGCTCAACGACGAGGCGACCCTGCGCGCGCGCGTGCGGGAGAATGATGCGAAGGTTGACGCAACCTTCTTTGATATCCTCTCTGCCAGTCTCGAAGCCAACCTGGCTGCTGGCCGCAGCCAGGCCGCCCAGCAGCTCAGCCAGCTGAACAAGGTCTTGCTTGAGGAGACGACATACGGGCGAGCGCTCGCCAGGCGCGCCGCCGCTATCGAGGCCTTTCGCAAGTCACCGACCCGTGAGACGCTGCTCGATCAACTGATCGCTGCGCCAGATGCGGACACCCGCCAGATGTTGATCACGCTGGGTCGGCAGATGCTCGACTACGCTTTCTTCCAGCTTTTGACCCAGCGCATTGATGCTGCGGATGACGCCGGCAAGCAGCAGCTCATCGCGCTGCGCAAAGAGATTCAAGATCTCCGCGACAAGGTTGATGCTGCATCGCGCGCCTTCCTCGAGAACAAGGTCAAGTTAATCGAGGAAATCGCCGAGGCCAGCGACCCGCTCGAAGTGGCCCGCAAGCACGTTGACGAGATGGATGATGTCTTCTTCTCCGTGCTTCAGGCCAACCTCCAGGACGCGGAGCGCATCGGCGATAAGGAGGCCCTGGCAGCCTTGGAGCGCGTCGAGCAGGTAGCCACCCAGGCCATCACTGAGCGTCAGCCGCCGGAAGTGCAGATAGTGAATATGCTGCTCGCGGCCGAGTATCCACACGAAACCGAGAAGCTGCTCAACGAATGGAAGGACAGGGTAGACGACCGGCTGATCAGCGTGCTCGCCCAGTTCGCCGATCAGCTTGCGCAGCAGGACCGCACCGACCTCAGTGCAAAGCTGACCAAAGTGATGGTGCAGGCGCGCAAGATCTTGCCGAAGTACGATCCTAGCCGCGATCCCACTGCGTCGCCTGCTAAACCCACCATAGAAATCGCGCGCCGTTAAAGAGGTTTGAGTCTCCCAAACCCTAGGGCAAAAGCCCGTTTCACCTGGCGCTTACCAGCTTAAGCGCACGTCTGCTTCAGCGCACACCAAGCAATTCCACGTCGAACGTGAGGCGCGCGTTGGGTGGGATGACGCCGCCCGCGCCGGCTGCGCCGTAGGCCAGCTCCGGCGGGATAATCAGCCGGCGCTTGCCACCTACTCGCATGGTGGCCAGGCCCTCTTCCCAGCCACGAATCACCTGGCCGGCGCCGAGCACGAACTCAAACGGCTGACCGCGTTGGAGCGAGCTATCGAACACCGTGCCGTTGTCCAGATAGCCGGTGTAGTGCACGATGAGTGTCTGGCCTGGCTGCGGCTGAGGGCCATTGCCGACCACTTGGTCGAGGTACTGTAGGCCGGATTGGGTGGTGACCAGGCCACCTTGCGCCGCGTTGGGCTGGGCCGCCGGCAGCGGCTGCGCCGGCCGAGGCAGGGGCGCTGTGCTTGTTCCCACACCGACGAACGACAGCGCCAGCAACAGCGCTGTGAGCAGGGCGATGCCGCCAGCGACCATTAAGACGTTCGTGTTCTGTCGTGACATGGCGCTCCTCTAGCTGGGTATCGCGCAGCACAGCACCAGCTCCCTGGCCGCTCTCACCTCGTCCAGTCGCTTGAGCGGGGCGGTGTGCGGCGCGTCCTTGAGCAACTTTGGATTGTGTCGCGCCTCCTCGGCAATCTTGAGCATGGCGTCGCAGAAGCGATCCAGCGTTTGTTTAGACTCGGTCTCGGTTGGCTCGATCAGCAAGGCTTCTGGGACGATTTTGGGCAGCGGGAAGTAGTTCGTCGGCGGGTGAAAGCCGTAGTCCATCAGCCGCTTGGAGATGTCCAGCGCGACGATCTCCGGCGCGCTGGCGATCTTGCCCTGGGCGCAGGTCTCGTGCATGCAGAAGCGCTCGCCGTGAGGGAAGGGATATGCGTCGCGCAGGCGCGCCTGGATGTAATTGGCGTTGAGCACCGCGTGTTGGCTCACTGCGCGCAGCCCTTCCTCGCCGTGCACGCGGATATAGGTGTAGGCCCGCACCAGCATGCCGAAGTTGCCGTGGAAGGCGCGCATCCGCCCGATGCGCTTCGGCGGGTCATACCACTCGTAACGCACTTCACCATCCGCATCCTCGACTGCGCGCACGATCGGGCCTGGCAGGAAGTCGACGAGCTGCTGGCTCACCACGACCGGCCCGCTGCCTGGACCGCCGCCCCCATGGGGTGTGCTGAATGTCTTGTGCAAGTTGTAGTGGAGCACGTCGAAGCCGATCTGGCCGGGTTTGGCGATGCCCAGCAGGGCGTTCATGTTGGCGCCGTCTCCATACACCAGCCCGCCGGCTTGGTGCACCAGGTGGCACACTTCCTCGATGTGCTCCTCGAACATCCCTAGCGTGTTCGGGTTAGTGATCATCAGGCCGCATACTGTGTCGTCCAGGTTGGCCTTGAGCGCGTTCAGGTCCACGTTGCCGCGCTTGTCTGATGGGATCTCCACTACCGTCAAGCCCGCCATGGCCGATGAGGCTGGGTTGGTGCCGTGCGCGCTGTCGGGGATCAGCATCTTGGTGCGCTGATGGTCGCCGCGGTCAATGTGATAGGCGCGCATGATCAAGATGCCGGTGAACTCGCCTTGGGCGCCGGCTGCTGGCTGCAGGCTACAGGCGGCGAAGCCGGCGATCTCGGCCAGAAAGTTCTGTAGCTCATACATCAGGCACAGCGCGCCCTGCGCAGCATCCGGGTCAACCAGCGGGTGAAGCAGCGCGAAGCCGGGCAACCGCGCAGCGTCTTCGTTGACACGCGGGTTGTATTTCATCGTGCAACTGCCCAGCGGATACATAGTAGTGTCCACTGCCATGTTCAGTTGCGACAAGCGCGTGAAGTGGCGGGTGACGTCCACCTGGCTCACCTCCGGCAGTGGGAGGTGGTCGCGCAGTAGCCCCGCCGGCAGCTCGTAGGGCGGCACGTCACTCTCAGGAAGCCGTATGCCTTTCCGACCAGGCGACGAAAGCTCGAAGATCAGCGGTTCCAAAGCGTCCTTTCCCATAGACAAAAGCGAGCGCGATCTTAGCGCAGTTGGGTTATCTCAAAGGAGTAACCGTTGTGGCCAGTTGACTGAGGGTCACAGAATCACCTGGCACACTGACCTTGATCAAAACGCGCCCATCGGGGGCGAGGTATGGGCCAGTGTACGTGTCTTGTGCTGAGGTGTTCGCCAGGCTGGCGACGACTTGATCGAAGCCCCGCGTTTGCCAATTGAAGAGCCAAGCAGAGGCGCGCTCCAGGCCCTCTGTTGAGCTGCTGGCATCATCGAATGTGAGGTTCAACGCGACCCGTGCGTTGCTACTGACCGTGCGCAGATCGAACCACGGCGCAAGCAGCAGCAAATGCTCGCCGCGCTGAAGCGTCAACCCATTGTTCCATAGGTCAACGCCGCCGCTGGTGGCTGCGACGTGCCAGGTGAAAATCTCCGCGGGCAAGGGTTGGTTGGCGCCTGCCAGGTGCTGCGCAACAGGCAGCCGCCACAGGCGCAGGGTCTGGTCTGTGTAGTCTGCGTCGGTCACGCGCAGCCCGCTCACGTTGTCCCGCTCCCAACAGCCTAGATAAACGCCCGGACCGAGGCTATCTGCGCCGAGCACAGCAGCAACCAGGCCAAACTGGGCTTCCTGGCGCGTGAGGTCGTCGCTGAAATCCTGCCAGTGCACCAGCGCATCGCTGATTGGCTGCCCAATCTGCTCAAATGGATAGCGTGTGTTCCACATCGAAGGCATGGGCCTGGCGGAGGCGCGCTGGGATGCCCTGCCTCTGATCGTCCTCGAGAACAGCACCGTTTCGCCCGTCAAGCGCTCGCGGGTGTTGTTGATCGCTCGCAGCGGCAATAGCGAGTGGGGATGGCCCGCCAACAAGTTCAGCCGCACGCTAGCGGTTTGTCCTTCGGGGAGGTCGCCGATCGCCTGGTAATCCCGGCCGGCGACCAGGACGCAGGCGCGCAGGCGCGCCGACGACAGGTTGCGGATCGAACCGACGATCGCGGCGTCCGCGCCTTCCTCTGCGGGGATGAACTGCAATCTGGTTTCCATCAGTGGCGCGCCCAGCCTGCCGCCGCCCTGGGCGTAAAGCGTGCGCACAACCGTGCTCCCCAGCGGCAGGTTCGTGGCTTGGCTGGGGTTGCCGACGAGAAACGTGACCGCTGGCCTTGGCTCGTCCGTCTGGCGCGGCTCTGCGATGATCTGGGCCAGCGCAGGGCCGACCTCAACCCTAACGTGCTGGTCGCGCGGCGCGAAGAAGCCAAAGATGCTGAACAGCCGCGCGTTGTCCGACTGGATGTCGCCCAGCGCGATGTTCAAGCGATGCACATACGGGATGTTGCCGCGCGGGCGGAAGCCGCTGAGCAGACCGAGGACGGTGAAGAGCATGACCATGGCGGGGATGGTCAGCCAAGCCCATTCCAGTCGGCCTAACCGGCGCAGCACAAGGAAGTTCAAAGGCCCGATGGTCACCGCGTAAAGCGCGAAGAACAGCAGGACCAGCAACGGCGAAGGGGGGCCAGCAGCCGAGAGCGCCTCTGCGGCCCAGGTGAATAACTCCTGGTCGCGCACAACTCCAAGTTCTCCGGCCAACCCAGCTCGCCCAGCCAACAGCGCGGTGAACAGCGCCACCCGTCCGGGCCAGTCGCGCAGGGGGACGAGCGCAGGGTCGAACGCCAATTGATCGACCACGCCGCGCCCTAGCTCGCGGCGCAAGATCAGCGGTGTTTCGATGGCGCTGGCCAGGCTGCGCGCGTCGCGCGCAGTCGGTTGAAGGGGCGAAACCGAGAGCGGCCCCTGGGGCCTCGGCAGCAGCGCATCCTGCGCGAAGGGCTGCGCCAGGTCGTAGAGCGGTGATGGGTCGGCGCTGGCGAGCGCTGGCGCGGCGCGGCCAGGCGCGAGGTCCGCCAGACCAGCCAAGACCAGCGCAGCCCCTGGCCCGCCTGCCAGCAGCAGATGGCCGCCGCCGATCACCCACTGGTGAAGCGCGTCGCGCTGCGCCTGCGTGAACAGCGCGGTGTTCACGTTGGCGATCACGATTGCGTCAGCCGATTCTAGGGCAGCGACGCGGTCGGGGAGCTGTTCCAGCCGGAGCGCCGCCAGCGCGCTGCCGGCGCCGCTAGGCGCGCGCACGTCGCCGATGGCGTTGTAGGCGTCCGGTGGGTCGCTGATGATCACCACCAGCCGGTCGGTTGCCGTCAATTGACGAACGGTCGGGGTTGCCGCTGCGAGGACCTGGCCGGCGGACACTAGGCGTACCTCCAGCGAGTCGCTCCGCGCAGGCACGTATAGGGTGATCTGTCGGCGCGCGTTGCGCCCCAACCAGACCGGCTGTGCAAAGCGCTCGGTGATGGCCAGCGCCGTGCTGATGACTTCTACCTCTCCTTCCAGCGGCTCGCCAGCGTTGGTGAGGGTAACGCGCAACGGGATCCAGGCGTTCTCCTTGACGTAGGTGTTAAAGCCGGCTTCGACGGCCAGGTTAACCCCAGCGTTGAGCTGGCGCGCAAGGACGAAGCGAGGAGCAGCGACGACAGCCAGGATGCACGCGAGCGCGACCAGGGAGAGCAACCGCGCTGTGTTGATCACAGCGCGGGGATTATCACGCATAGCGATGGCTGGTGGGTGAAACGCTTAGCGCGCCCGCTTTTGCTGAACCGAGCAGGGTGAGCGAAGGGACGCGCTAAGTGCGGGCGTTCAGAGTTCCCGTCTCAAGTTAGGCTTGGTGGTGCGGGTGATCAACAGCGTGGTGAGGAGCGCGCTTGCGAGCACGATCACCAGGGAGGGGATAGCTGCCGCCTGCCAGGCGGACTCAGAAGCCAGCATATACGTCCACACCGAAAGGGTCTCCATACCAAAGGGGCGCAGGAACATCGTCGCTGGCAGCTCTTTGAAGGTGTCCACGAAGGCCGTCAGCCAGCCCGCGACGATGCCCATGCGCATCAGCGGGAGATACACCCGGCCGAGCACGCGCAATGCGCCGGCGCCCAGGCTGCGGGCGGCCAGCTCCATGTTTGGCGTGATCTTCTCTAGGCTTGCCTCGACGCTGTTGAAGCCAAGGGCCAGAAAGCGCACCAAGTAGCCATACATCAGGCTGAACAGCGACGCGCTGAGCAACACAGCGCCGCCTGTCGCTGAGAGGATGGTTTCGTTAAGCGGGGCAGCCAGCAGCAACACGCCCAGCGCGACGACCGCGCCCGGCATGGCATAGCCAAGGGTGGCCAAGCGGGCCAGGGCGCGTAGCCTTTCGCCAGCCGATGTCGCGCCAGCGGCGTGGCGCAAGGCGTATGCCATCGGCAAAGCCACCGCGATCACCAGGGTGGCTGCACCAACGGACAGCGCGGTCGTATTCAGCAGATATGCTCCGAACACTGCCTCCAGCGCACTAAGGTCAGCGGTGGTCAGCTCTTCTATGGCCCAGGTGAGGAGTTGGATCAAGGGCAGAATGAACGCCAGCAACAGAATGATTCCCGGCGCTGCGATGGCCATAGCAGCGCGCCATCCGCGCAGGCGGATGCGGGTGAGCGGGCGCGCCTGTCCGCTAAATTGGTAATAGCGCGCCTGGCGACGCAGAGAGCGCTCAATGAGGATCACGATCAGCGCGATGAGCAAGAGCAAGGAAGCCAGTTGAATGGCTGCCTGACGATCCATCTGCCCGATCCACAGCCGTACGACGCCCTCGCTCAGCGTCACCGTGTTGAAGTAACGCACAACGGCAAAGTCGGCCAGCGCCTCCATAATCGCTAGCCCAGCGCCGGCAGCCAGCGAAGGCCGGATAAGTGGCAGAGATACCTTGAACAGGATGGCCAGGTCGCCATAGCCATGCACTCGCGCAGCATCGCGTTGAGCGGAGGATAGCTCGAGGAACCCTGCGCGGGCCAATAGGTAGACGTAGGGATAGAGGCTCAAGCTCAGGGTGAGGATCGCGCCCGGCAGCGAGCGAAATTCCGGCAGTTCAAACGACGGTCCGAACCAGGCCCGCAACTGCGTCTGAAAAGGGCCGGCATAGTCGAACAGCGCCATGAAGGCGTAGCCGAAGATGTAGCCGGGGATGGCCAGCGGCAGCACTAGCAACCACTCCGCCAGGCGCGCACCTGGAAAGTCGAAGGTCGTCACCAACCAGGCCGTGGCTGTGCCAATGGACAACGTCATCGCTCCCACGCCGAGCATCAGCAGGAGAGTGTTGACCAGCATCTCCAGCAGCAGCGTCTCCCAGAGATGCTGCCACACCGCTGGCGCGAAGTCCAGCCAGGCGAGCGCTAGGCGGATCAACGGAAGCAGGATCACGCCGGCCAGCAGCACAATCGCCCAGCGTGCCGGCGACATCCAGCGCTGCACAGCGGAACGACTGAGGCGATAGCTAATCTGCATAGAGCCAAAAATTATGCACGGCCAGGCATCTGCCTGACCGTGCACCCGAATCCAGCAGCTCGGCAGTGCGTCACTTGTATCCGGCACGCTCGAGCAGCTTGATCGCCTGAGCTTGAAGCGGTCCGTACTTGGGCATCGCAGCCAGATCGGCCTTGAACGGGCCGAAGCCCTTGATGATCTCGGTCGGCTGCGCCGATGGATTGACTGGGAACTCGTTATTGCCGCCGGCCAAGCCAGCCTCACCCGGATCCTGTCCGCGCGTGGCCAGCCACTCCAGCAGCTTGATGGCGTTCTCGCGGTTGAGCGCGTTGGCCGTCACGCCCGCGCCGGAGATGTTCACGTGCGCGCCCTGGGCGTTCTGATTGGCCCAGAACACCTTGACCGGGAAGTTCGAGTCCTTTTTCAGTGCGTTGCCCACGTAATAGTGGTTCGTAATGGCCACATCGCACTTTCCGGCAGCGATGTTCTCTAGGATGCGCGAGTCGCTGTCAATGAACGTCGGGCGGTTGGCCACCCAACCGCGCACCACCTGCTCGGCGCGCTTCTCGCCCAGGTTGGCGATCATGCCGGCCACGAGCGAGATGGTGTAGATGTGCGTGGCGGGGCGCATACACAGCCGGCCGCGCCACTTGCGGTCGGCCAGCGCCTCGTACGTCGAGAGTTCGCTAGGCTTGACCTTGTTGCTGTTGTAGACGATAGTGCGCACGCGCTGGGTGAGCGCGAACCAGCGGTTCTGCGGATCGCGCATCTCGGCAGGGATGACCGTCTTGAGCACTTGCGAGTCCACGGGCTGAAGCAGGCCTTCCTCAGCAGCGATCTGTAGCGTGCCAGCGTCGATCACGAAGAACACGTCGGCTGGGGTCGCTTTCCCCTCAGCGCGCAGGCGCTCCAACAACGCCTGGGAAGACGCATTCGACAACCGCACGCGAATGCCGGTCTCGCGCTCGAACTCGGCGAACACCTTCTCTAGGGCGCCATAATGGCGCGCTGAGTACACGTTGACCACGTTGGCCTGCGCGCTGGCCACGCGCAGGTGCGATGTGCCTATCACTGTGAAGGCCATCGCGCAAGAGACGAGTGAAGCAATGGCTTGACGTCTATTCATCTCGAACATTCACCTCACATTAGATTCACAGCAGGCTTGACAAGCCAGCTTTGCCCTGCTTATACGGCCAATGCGGCTTGCCAGGCAACACAGGCCGGCAATTAGGCACTTTGCCGATGTTCATCACGCCCCGTTAACTCGATTAAACAGCGGCGGATGAGGTCGGGGGATTGCTCATCTTGCTTCCAGCGCGCAGGCGATACACTTGACCCGTCCATGGTGAAGCTGACTATCTTCTTCCGCCAGCCGGCGGATGTTGAGGCGTTTGAGGAACACTTCGCCAATCGCCATGTGCCGCTGATCGCGGCCATGCCCAACGTCATCCGCACGTCAGTTGCGCGCGCCCTGGGTGCGCCGCGCGGCCCAGCGCCCTATTACCTGATCCACGACGTGTACTTCGCCGACATGGCTGCGCTGAACTACGCGCTGAACTCGGCGCAGGGGCGGGCGGCAGGCGCTGATCTGATGGCCTTTGCCCGCGACATCGTCTCGCTGATGTTCTCCGAAGTGTGGGGGGAAGACCTGCCGCCTACGAGCGGTACACCAACTCAGGCGGAGACCCCGCCACATCCACCGTCACCTGAGCCGGCGGAGCACTCAGCGTGAGTAGGTATTCGGCCAGCGCATCGCGCACGTAGCGTTGCAAGATGCGCCGAAGCGGTCGCGCGCCCATGCCGGGTTCGTGATTCTGGGCCAGCAGCCAGGTGCGCGCGGCGGGCGTCACTTTCAGCGCGATCCCTTGCGACGCAGCAAGCTTGACTTCGCGCGCGATCAGCAGGTCGAGGATCTTCGCCATCGTCTCCGGCGTGAGCAACCTGAAGATCACGATCTCATCTAGCCGATTCAGGAACTCCGGGCGGAAGAAGGCGCGCACATCTGCCATGGCCAGCTCGCGGGCGCGTTCACCTAGCGTCGGGTCGTTCAAGTAGGCTGCGCCCAGGTTGCTGGTGAGGATGATGACCGTCTCGCTGAAGTTGGCGACGCGGCCTTGGCCATCGGTCAGCCGACCTTCCTCCATCACTTGGAGCAGGATGTCGAGGATGCGCGGGTGTGCCTTCTCCACCTCGTCGAACAACACCACCGCATACGGCGATTTGAGGATGCGCTCGGTAAGTTGTCCCCCACTTTCGTAGCCAACGTAGCCCGGTGGCGAGCCGATCAGACGGTTGAGCGCGTCGTCCTTTTGATACTCGGTCATGTCAATCGCCACCAGGGCGTCCTCGTTGCCGAATAGAAACTCGGCCAGCGCCTTGGCCAGCTCGGTCTTGCCTACCCCGCTCGGGCCGAGGAAGAGAAAAGAGCCAATCGGCCGTTTGGGGTCTTTCAGCCCCACACGCGCGCGCTTGACGGCGCGGCTGACGGCGAGGACAGCTTCGTCCTGGCCGATCACGCGCTGGCTCAGCGCCTGCACCATCTGGGCGTATTTGGTTCGCTCGTCCGCGCCCAGCTTGTTCACCGGGATACCGGTCATTAGGCTGACGGCGTAGGTGATGTCCTCCCCGTCCACGACCGGCGCCTTGCCCGACGCCGAGCGTGTTACCGCACAGGCGCGGTGCAACACCTGCATCGCCGAGCCAGGTAGCGGGAGCTGACCGATGTAGCGCGCGGCCAGCGCTGTCGCTGTGCGAATAGCTTCATCGCTGACGGTCAAGCCATAGTCCCGCTCGAATGCCGGCTTGTGCAAAGCCAGCATGCCAGCGCATTCCTCCGCAGTGGCGGGTGGCACATCCAGCCGCTGCGCGTGAGCGATCAGCGCGGCGTGGGGGCGGATGCGCTCGTTGTAGTCCGCCTCGCTGGTCGTCCCGATGATCGCGCAGGTGCCCTCGACGAACGCCTTGTGCAGGTCCTTCATCGCGCTCGCTTGCGCGCTGCTCTCGGCGCGCCCAAAGAAGCGCTGGATATTCGGGATGAGCAACGCGCCGCCCTCGGCCTTGCGCAGCGCAATCTGCATCGCCAGGCCGGGGTTATCCAGCCAGGCCGACTCGCTGACTTCGATCAGGCACTGGAGGTTAGGCGGGCCTTTGCCCTCAGCGATCAAAAAGGCCAATGCGTGGGCTAGGCTGCGCCGGCCGCTGCCCGGCTGACCAACGAGGAAGACGTTACGCCCTTTGGCCAGCGAAAGCACGCTCAGAAGGGTCTCAAGCAGCTTCTCGCGAAAGAAGAGCGGCGCCAGTCGGCCGTGCTTGGCCTCGGCCACCCAATCTATGGTCGTTGTGCGTTTGCTGACGATGCCCTCTTGCATCAGCGCGGCCAGTGTTGTTGGGGTGATCCCCTTGCGCTGGAGCATGCCGGCGGTGCTGATGCCGGGTTGCGCCAGCGCGCTGAGCAGATGTTCGGTGGCGATGTAGATCTCGCCGTTGGCCAGCGCGATGGCGCGCGCCTCGTCCAGCGCGATCAGCGTCTCGTCGCTAAGCGTGACGGGGGTGTTGTGATCGGTGATGTAATCGAACTTGGCCGAGCGGCCTTCGCGCGAGCGCATTTGGGCTTCGGCCTCGCGTTCTAGCTCAACCAGGCTGAAGCCGCGATCGCCGGCCAGGTGAGCGATCGCGCGATGCGCAGTGGACTCAGGCATCCGCAGCAGGGCCAGCAGCAACATCTCGGGCATGAGCAACGACTTGCCGAACTGGCGCATGATGTCGCTGGCACGGTTGAGCGCCGCCCGCGTCGTGCTGGCCAGCAGGTCTTTATTGAGCGTGCTCATCGGCCCGCATTGTCGCACCGGCGGGCCTACTTTTGGTGGGTGGCCTCGTAGGCGTTGATCACGTCCATCATCCCCAGCAGGTAACCGATCTCATCCACGCCGTTGATCAAGCAGGCCTTGCTGAAGGGGTCAATCGGGAAGTGGACCGCTCGGCCATCGGGGAGGGCCAGGGTTTGCGCGGCCAGGTCAATGTGCACTTCGATCTCCAGCTGCGCCTGGAGGGCCTGGAAGAGGCTGGTGTGCGTCGCCTTATCCACGACCACCGGCAGCAGGCCGT
>Ga0308395_1000936_pt1 | contig 20846 bp, 20 predicted proteins | sample Hotspr20SampleP4_FD_202097 | JGI IMG/M metagenome (GOLD analysis project Ga0308395, IMG submission 202097) | Hot spring phototrophic mat microbial communities from Mushroom Spring, Yellowstone National Park, Wyoming, United States - 20050930_P4 ...
CTGGCGCTGCTGCAAATTCTCGTCCTGGAACCCCAGCGCGCTGTCGCCGCGGTTGGCGAGCAGACGATTAGCGTGCGCGCGCTACAAACGCGCATGCGCTACGAGCAGGCGCAGTTGCTCAGCCGCTTCAGCCAGCTCTCCGACCAGCTCTCGCAGCTCGGCCAGGGCGATGAGAACACCGGCCCGCTCATCCGACAGCTCTACCAGCAGCAGCTTCAGCAGCTCGTGGCCCAGGGCAGCGCAGAGCAGATCGCGCGCGACGCGCTGGACGCGATGATCGAGGAGCTGTTGATCAGACAAGAGGCTGCCCAGCGCGGGATCACGGTGACGCCGGAAGAGGTGACCGAAGAGCTGGAGGTGGGGTTTGGCTTCTACCGCAAGACGCTGACGCCCTTCCCCACCTACACGCCGGTGACGCCGCCCACGCCTGAGCCAACGCCCACCGGCACGGTGACCGAGACCCGGCCCACGCCGACGCCAGCGCCCACAGCCACACCGCGCCTGCAACCCACCTCCATCAGCGAAGCGGACTTCCAACAGCTTTGGCAGAACATGCTGGCCAGCTATCAGCCACTGGGCCTGGGCGAACGAGACCTGCGCGACCTCGTCGCCAACGGCATCTATCGCCGCCGGCTTCAAGAAGCCTTTGAGCGCGATGTGCCAAAGGCCGCGCCGCACTACACGTTCGACTACGTCCGCTTTAACGGTCTGGAAGACGCGCAGAAAGCGGCCAGCCGGCTGGCCGCCGGCGAGGTGGACTTCACCACCCTGATCTCGCAGACCAACGCCATCACCGAGCCGGCACCCATCGGCAGCGGGGCGAGCGTCGAGTCGCTCAGCCAGTTCACTGTGCGCAATCGCTTCGGCGAAGCGGTCGTTGCCCAACTGGCGAGCGCCCCGCTGAACCAGCCGACCCCTGTTATCACCGCCTCGTTCGGCAGCTTCTACATCCTGCTGCCGCGCGGGCGAGAGGAGCGCCCCCTGGAGGAAGGCGAGCGGCAGAGCGAACAGCAGCGCCTGTTCGACGAATGGCTGCGCACGGCGCGCGAAGACACCAACCGCGTGAAGCGCCTGATCGATCCGGTCACCATCATCCCCTCGACCGTGCGCGAGACGGCGCGCAGCTTCCAAGCCCAGTTTGGGGGCAGCACCCCCTGACGCTAGCCCTTCACGCCGCTGCTGGTGACGCTGGCCACGTAGTAACGCTGGGCCAGGATAAACACCAACGTGGGCGGGATGATGGCGATCGACGCGCCTGCCAGGATGAGGTTCGGGCTATCGCTGGCTCGGCCGCGCAGCACGTTCAGCGCTAGGGTCAGCACCTGCGCGCGGGTGTTGCCCGTGTTGACCACCACAAGCGGCCAGAAGAAGCTGTTCCAAGCGTACAAAAAGGTGAACGTGGCCAGGGTCGCCAAGGCCGGCACGCTGGCGGGCAGAAAGATGCGCGTCAGGATGGCCCAGCGCGAAGCACCATCTATGAGCGCTGCCTCCTCGATCTCCTTTGGGATCGTGATAAAGAACTGGCGCATCAGGAAAGTGCCGTAGGCGGTGTAGAGCCAGGGCAGGATGAGGGCCGGCATGGCGTTCACCCAGCCAATCGCCACCATGAGCTGATAGAGGGGGATGATCAGCACCACGAAGGGCACCATGATCGTGCCCAGGTAGAACAAGAATATCTGGTCGCGGCCGGGGAACTTGAGCCGGGCAAAGGCGTACCCACCCAGCACGCTGGTGACGAGCTGGCCGATGACGGTGAGGATGGTGATCATCGCCGTGTTGCTCAGGGCGCGATCAAAGCCCAGCAGGTTCACAACCTCCAGGTAGTTCTCCGGATGGGCGGTGACGCGGGTGACCGGCGCGCTCAGACGCACGTTCGCCAGCGCCGCTCGCTGGGGATCGGCCGGATCAACGAAGCGACCGACCGTCGTGCGGGTGAGCACGACCATCTCGACAAGCGCGCCGTTGACCGACACATCGTAGATCGGCACAGCTTGACCGTTCACCACGGCTTGCTTGGGGGTTGCACCACCAGCCGGCTTGACCTCTCCGAAGCGGCGGATGACGGAACGGCCGACGTCTGGTTGACCGGCAGCATCCAGCGGAGCAAAGACGCCCACCCGGATATTGTCCTCGGCGAGCGCCATTTGCCTGGGCGAACCCGATTCGTCAACTACGTTGTATAGCGGCAAGGGGCGCTCAAAGCCGGCTACCTCAACGGTCACAACTTCAGCAGGCAACAGCCGCGGCGGATAGCTGAAGGTATCCGCAGGCGTCTTGAGCGAGGTGAAGAGCATCACCAAAAATGGAAACAGCATGATCAACGCGAAGATCGTCAAGACCGCGTAGATCACGAGGGCGCGAATCAGGCGAGTTGCGCGATAGCCCATCACTCGTCATAGGCGCCGCTGGCGCGGCGCTGGCGGCGAAACTGGACAAGGGTGAACACAAAGATCACGATAAACAGCACCCAGGCCAGAGCGCTGGCGTAGCCCTGACGGAAGCTTTGAAAGCCGTTTTGATATAGGTTAAGCGTCATGGTGAGCGTGGCTGTGCCCGGCCCTCCCGTGCCATTGCTGACGATAAACACTTGATCGAAAACTTGCAGCGCCTGGATCGTCGTGGTGACCAGCACGTACAAGGTGGTGGGCGCGAGCATCGGCAGCGTGACGTTGAAGAACTGCTGGCGGGCATTTGCGCCGTCTACAGTGGCTGCCTCGTATAGCTCGCGCGGGATGGTCTGCAGGCCGGCGAGGAACAGCACCGTGTTGAATCCCACCCATTGCCAGGCGCTCATGATCACCACTGCGAGCAGCGCGTAGTCGCTGTCGGCCAGCCAGCGTATCTGCGGATCGCGGATTTCGGTCCCCAAGAGCGCGTTGAGGAAGTTCACGGCGCTGGTGATGAAGAAGTTGATCCAGCCGACCTGGGAGTTGTACATCCACTGCCAGATCAGGGCCACGCCGACGACGGCCGCCACGCTGGGGATGAAATAGAGCGTGCGATAGAAGCGCATCCCAGGCAACTGGCTGTTGAGGAGCGCGGCGAGCAAGAGCGCCGGCAGCACGGAGAGCGGCACAGCCAACAGTCCAAAGACCAGCGTGTTGCGCAGCGCGATCCAAAACCGTTTATCCTCAGCGCCGATCAGGATGCCCTGGCCGAACGCGCTGAAGCGCAGCAGCTCGTCATATCGTCCCACGTCCATCACGTCGCGCAGCGGCTGATCCGGGGTTGCCAGCAAGCCAACCGATAGGTTGAACACGCGCGCGTAGTTATCCAAGCCGACCCAATCGCGCTGGTTGAACGAATCCCAGTTGGTGAAGCTGACGTAGAGCGAGAAGAGCAGCGGCCCAGCGAAGAACAGCAAGAAACCGAGCAGGTTCGGCGAGAGAAAGAGCCAGCCGCTCAACCGCTCGCTATGGACGTTCTTCGCGCCCAGCATCTGAGCGCAATCGCGGCGGCTCATGCGCCAGAGCATGTAGCCAGCGATCAGCATAACCAAGGTCAGAGCAAAGGGCAGCCAGCCGCCGACGACATACTTGCTGGGGAGGGATGCCAGCGCAGATAGCGCCCCAGCCGTGAGCAGAAAGCCCACCCCGCCGCTGATCATGACGACGCGCCCCAGAGCGCGGCGCGCTGCCGGCACTGGCCGCTCGCGCACCTCCACAGTGCTGATGAAATAACCGATGATGACCAGCAAGAGCAGAAGGTAGGGGATGCCGCGCGCCATGGCATCGGCGAGGTCATCCAGCCCCATGAACACCCCCAATAAGTGGGCGAGGGCGAGCGCTGATCCCAGGCAAAGTAGGTAGTTGACCGTCAGCGAAAGGGTGCGCCCCAGATGATCGCGGCGCGCGATGAAGACAGCGGCCAGCGCGCTCAGGACGCCCACCAGGAGAGCGACGATCGCCAAAACCACCGCGATGAGGTCAGGAGCAGCGAGGCTGCTGAGCACTATCGGCGGCCCGACTATCAAGGACAGCGCGAGGAGGATGTGCCAGGCCATCAACACGCCCAGCACAACATCAGCGCGCCGGCGCATGGGGGACAAAGCGGCAACCGCCGAACTCATGACGCTTCCTGTATTCTGGCATGGCAGCGATCAGCCAGCAATGCTGCTGGCTGATCGCTCGCCCAGGCGCGGGTCACTTGTTGAACGCCTTGTTGGCCTCGTCGCAGATGGTCTGGCCGAACGCCTCGACCGAGAGCTTGCCGGTGAGCACATCACTGACCTTGGCGCCCATCGCTCGGTCGAAATCAGGCCAGCTCCCCGTCCACAATGGGCCTTCGGCGGTGGGCTTGTCGGCCAAGCCGTTGAGGAAGGCCTGGTTGTTCTTCTCCGGCAGGATCTTGAGGAACTCGGCAAACACCGTCTCGCCGAGGCGGCTTGGGATGTTCGTGCCGCGCGCGGCGACCTTTGCCTGGATGTCTGGCTGCGTGAGCGCGTCCACCAGCTTCCAGGCCTCCTCTGGGTGCTTGGTGTTCTTGTTCACAACGTAGGCGCCCCAGAACAGCCAGTTGCCCATGTGTCCGCTGGGCCCCTTGGGCAGCTCCACCACGTCCCAGTTGAAGGTGACGGTGCTGATGCCGGGGGTTGCCCAGCGGCCGTTTTGGAACATCCCGACCTTGCCGGCGCGGAAGGGCGGCTCGCTATCTTCGCCATAGGGGACGGCCAGCCCGGCATTATAGAGTTCGCGCAGGAAAGCCAGGCCTGTCAGCGTCTCTTTGCTGTTCAGGTTGCAGGCGTTGCGCTCGGCATTAAAGAAGCCGCCGCCGGCCGCATTCATGAACGCGCCAAACGGCCCCCACCATGCGTTCATGCCATAGCCCTTGATGTCACCGCCCAAGGCGTTGACCTTCTCGGCTACCTGCTTGAAGGCATCCCAGTCCCACTTGCCTTCTTTGGCCAGTTCGCGCGGGTCAGGTGCGCCAGCTTCGTTAATCAGATCAAGGTTGAGATACAGCACAAAGGTGGACACATCGCGCGGCAACCCCCAGAGTGTTTCGCCCGACTTGTCGGTTTCGGGGTTGTAGGTGAGATGGAACATCGGCTCTGGGTAGTAGTTGGCGTCGCTGTAGCCTTCGGTCTTGGCTGCGTATGGGCGCAAATCGAGCAGCAGACCACGTTGGACGAAGTCGGCAATGTCGGTGCCAGGAATCCAGAACACGTCGGGCGCTGTGCCGGCGGCCAGCTCGGTGCGCAGGACGTCTTGATAGCTGGCGGTCTCGCTCCCGCCTGGCTCATACACCAGCTGAATGCCCAGCTTCTTGGAGACTTCGTCGCTGATGCTGGCGTACACATCGGCTTCCTCTTTGTTGTCGGGCCGGGTGCGCCAGCGCAGGACGATCTGCTCAGCAGCGGGCTGAGTAGCGGCCGGCTGGGCGGGTTGAGCCGGCTGCGCTGGTTGGGCGGGTTGCGCAGGCTGCGCGGTCGGCACGGCACAGGCAGCCAGCACTAAGCTTAGGGCGGCCATGAGGCCAATCGGACGATAGGTTCTGTTCATACGACTTCTTCACTCCTTTTGCAAAGATTTGGCGTTGTGAAAGTGAGAGCGGGGCAGCCCTCACCTGACACCGAGACCAGGTGGTTCAAGGGACGAGTAGCGTAGATGCCGCGCGCCCAAGCACGCACCCCTGCTGCGTCAGCAACAGAGAAGAGGGATAGTCGGATTTGATGATGATGGAGGATTGACTCGCACGGCATGGTGCTCCTCACCTCGCCCAAACGGTTCTGCTGTCGTAAAATCCCGTTAACGTTCACGGACTTTATATCACGCCCATGCCAGAAGTCAAATCCCATCGTCGCATCACCATCCGTGAAGTGGCCGCCCAGGCCGGCGTCTCAGCGCAAACCGTCTCCCGCGTGATGAACAGTCATCCAGATGTCTCGGACCAAACACGGGCGCGGGTGCTGGCGGTGATCGCTGAACTGGGCTATAGACCCAACGGGATCGCGCGCAGCTTAGTCACGCGGCGCAGCCCGCTCCTCGGCGTGGTCGCTAGCGGATTCCAGTTCTTCGGACCTGCGCAACTCCTCACGGGCATCGAGCAACAGGCCCGCGAGCTTGGCTGGAGTCTGATCTTGCAGGTCGCAGATTCACCCACTCCACAGGCGCATGAGCACGCGCTCGCGCAATTGATCGCGCAAAACGTCGCTGGCATCATCTGGGCCTACCCAGAGCTCGGTGAGCGCCCATTCCGCTCACACGTCCAGCCCCCACCCACCGTCTTTCTCAGCATGGCTCCACAACCAGAGGCGGCGACGCTGAACGTGGACAACCGTTATGGGGCGCGCCTGGCCACCGAGCACTTGATTGAACGTGGCTATCGCCACATTGGCATCATCACTGGACCGCTGGCGCTCTGGTCATCCCAGCAGCGCAAGCTGGGTTGGCAGGACGCGCTGATCGCAAACGGCAGAACGCCCCTCAAGAAACAGGTCGCTGAAGGAGACTGGAGCGCCGCCAGCGGCGCAGCCGGCCTTCGACAGTTGCTCCGGCAGTACCCCAAGCTGGACGCAGTGTTCGTCAGCAACGACCAGATGGCGCTGGGCGTGCTGAAAGCCGCCGATCAACTAGGGCGGCGCGTGCCCGATGACTTGGGGGTAGTGGGCTTCGACGACATCCCCGAAGCAGCCTTCTTCAAGCCAGCGCTGACCACGGTGCGACATGACCTCCTGGAGCTTGGCCGACTGGCGGTGCGCGAACTGCACAGGGTCATCCAGACCCAACAGAGCGACAGACCAGCGACAACGACATCGCTGGTGCTCCAGCCACAGTTGATCGTGCGCGAAAGCGCGTAATCCCCGGCGCTTCGTATAATCGCCAACGCCCAATGACGAAGCGCATCGTCGCGCTGGTAGATAACGTGCGGATACAGCCCGCGATTGAATCCGCTGCTGCGCACTTAGGCTACGCCATCGAGTTCGTCGGGCCGATTGATGATCTGATCGCATACCTGGTTGCTCAGCAGCCGGCGCTGATCCTGGTGGACCTGAGCGCGCGCACAGTAGACTGGGAACAGTGGGTGATGGCCGTGAAGGCGAACGCTGCCACGCGCAAGATGCCAATCCTCGCCTTTGGCCCGCACCTGGACAAAGACACGCTGGCCCGCGCGCAACGCGCCGGCTGCGATGCTGTGCTCAGCAATGGCGCCTTCCTAGCCAACCCTGCCGGCGCGATCGCTCAGCATGCCCGACCGGACGACAGCGAACAGCTCCACAGACAGGCCCAACAGCCCCTGCCAGCGCTGGCCCTTCAGGCGATAGAGCAATTTAATCGCGGCGAGTTCTGGGAGCAGCATGAGACCTTCGAGCACGTCTGGCGGGATGCGCTGGGGCCAATACGCCAAATGTATCAGGGCATCTTGCAGGTAGGCGTGGCGTATTATCAGATTCAGCGCCGCAATTACGTCGGCGCGCGCCGGCTCTTCCAGCGGGCCTGGCAATACCTCAGCGTCCTGCCCGACGTGTGCCAGGGCGTGGACATCGCCCAGTTGCGCGCCGATGCTCAGGCCGCCCAGGCTGAGTTGGAACGGCTGGGTCCCGATCGCATTGACGAGTTCGATCCCGCCCTGTTCAAACCCATCCGGCTAGTCAAGTAACCCTCGCACCTCAATCACATCCAGAGAGATATGACTTACGACTTCTCAGGCAAGATCGCGCTGATCACGGGCAGCGGCCGCGGCATCGGCAGAGCGACAGCGCTGCATTTCGCACGCCTCGGCGCCGACATCGTAGTGAATTACCTGCGCAAGCAGAGCGCGGCTGAAGAGACCGCCCACGATATCGAAGCGCTGGGCCGGCGCGCCCTAGTGGTCAAGGCCGACGTGGGCGACCCCGCTGACCTAGACCGACTGTTCGACACGATCGCGCAGACCTGGGGCGGACTGGACTTCTTGATCAACAACGCGGCGTCGGGCTATATCCGTCCGATCAGCGAGCAGAAGGTCAAGGGCTGGGACTGGACGATGAACATCAACGCGCGGGCTGCGCTGTTTGCCTCGCAGCGGGCGGCGCCGATGATGCGCCAGCGCGGCGGCGGGGCCATCGTCAACGTCAGCAGCATCGGCAGCGGGCGCACACTGCCCGATTACGTTGTCGTCGGGGCTTCAAAAGGCGCGCTGGAGGCGATCACGCGCTACTGTGCTGTGGAGTTCGCGCCTTGGAACGTCGTGGTGAACTGCGTCGCGCCGGGCATCATCCACACCGACGCTTTGCAGTTCTTCAAGGATAGCGACCTCATGCTCAAGCTGGCCCTGGAGCGCACGCCGGCCGGCCGGCTGGTCACCCCAGACGACGTGGCGAGGGTGATCGCCTTCCTGTGCAGCGCCGACGCAGCGATGATCCGCGGCCAGGTGATCACCATTGACGGCGGCTGGAGCATAGACGTGGGCCGGCAATGGACACCTGAGGCGGCACGCTCCTGAAATGGCGATCGCGCTGGGGCTACTCTTGCTGGCCATCGCGCTCTGGCTTGTGGCGCGCTGGCTGCGACAGCGCAGCGGGCTGCCGGCAGGCCAGGTGATCTACAGCGACACTGACGCCTGGCAACCAAACAACCAGATCCTCTTCGCCCCTGCCCACCAGCTTGTTGGCAAGCCGGACTACCTGGTGCGCCGCGGCGACGCGATCACGCCTGTGGAGGTGAAGTCGGGGCGCGCCCCTGCGCGACCATGGGATAGCCACGTCCTTCAACTGGCTGCGTATTGCCTCCTAGTCGAGGAAGCGCTCGGGGCGCGCGTTACGCAAGGCATCTTGTGCTATAGCGATAAGCAATTCACCATCCCCTATACACCGGCGCTGAAGTCGGCATTGTTAGCGGTCCTGAGTGAGATGCAGCAAGCGCTGAGCATGGGAACAGCCCACCGCAATCACAACCAGGCTACCCGCTGCGCGCGCTGTGGCGTGCGCAGCGCGTGCGATGAACGCCTGGTTTGAGCGCCGCAGCCACGCCGTCGCCTTCAGATCGGTCTAAGCCTGGATGCCCAGAATAGTGCTCATGAGCACTTCAGTATGGGGGCGCGCCCTGCGCGGCGTGCCAAGGTTGAGCCGAGAGGAATGGAATGGACTAGACGCTATTGCAAAATGGCTGATTGCCACGCGCGCGGCCGTGCTGATCATGACGTTCATCTCCGCAGCGATCGCCGGCATCTTTGCAGCGCGGGCGGGCAAGTTTGACTTTGGGCTATGGGCGTTGGTAGCGATCGGCCTGATGATGGCGCACGCCACCAACAACCTGCTGAACGACATGACCGACTACGCCAAGGGCGTGGACCGCGGCAATTACTATCGCGCCCAGTATGGCGTGCAGCCGCTGGAGGCCGGCTTTTGGACGATGCGGGATGCCTGGCGCTATGCGATCTTCACTGGCGGGGTCGCGGCGCTGTGCGGGCTGTTGTTGGTGATCGCGCGCGGCGGGTTGACCCTGCCGCTGATGCTGGCTGGGGCGTTCTTCGTGCTGGCCTATACCTGGCCGCTGAAGTACGTCGGCCTGGGCGAGGTCGCCGTGCTGCTGGTGTGGGGGCCACTGATGATCGGCGGCGGCTACTACGTCATCGCGGGCGAATGGGACTGGAACGTCGTGCTGGGTGGACTGCCCTACGCGCTGGGCACAACGATGGTGATCTTCGGCAAGCACATTGACAAGCGCGCCGCCGACAAGGAGAAGCGCATCTTTACCTTGCCGGTGATCCTGGGCGATCAACTCGCGCGCGCAGTGGCGATCGGCTGCATGGTGCTCCAATATGTGCTGACGGTCGTCCTGGTGCTCGTCGGCTTCTTCACACCACTGATGCTGGTGGTCGCTCTGGCGCTGCCCACGTTCTTGTTTACCTATCGCATGTTCCGGCAGCCCAAGCCAACTGAGCGGCCCGAGTGGTTCCCTGCCGACGCCTGGCCCACCTGGCTGGCGGCGTTTGCTTTCCTCCACAACCGAGCATTCGGTTTGCTCTTCCTGCTAGGGCTAATCGTCGAGAGCGCGCTGCGCAGCGTCGGCGTGCTTTAGACTTACATCGAAATTCGCTCGCCGCCGTCCACCACGATCACCGCGCCATTGATGCGCTCGATCTCGGGGTCGCACAAGGCGCGGATCGTGACGGCAATGTCCTGAGGGGTGGTGAGCCGGCCGGTGGGGTTGCGGCGCAGGGCAATGTCAACGATCTCCTCGTTGCCTGGGATCTTGCGCAGGGCTGGCGTGTCCGTGACGCCGGCCATAATGCAATTCACCATCACCCCGTGCCTGCCCAGCTCCAGCGCGAGCTGGCGGGTGTGGCTCTCGAGGGCGCTTTTAGCCGCGCTCACTGCCCCGTAGGTGCGAAAGACTTCCTCGCTGCCGGCGCTGGTCATGCCGAACACGCGGCTGCCTCTGTCGAGCAAGCCGGCATGCCATAAATCCTGCACCCAATAGACCAGGCTATTGGCCATCACGTCCAGGGTCATCTCCATCTGCGCCTGGCTGAGCTGATGCTCAGGATCAGGGCCGATGAAGGGCTGAAGCGAGCCAAAGGCCACCGAGTGCATGACCAGGTGCAGCTTGGCTTGGCCCACCCATTCTCTGATCTGCGCGACCGTCTCCCTGCGCTTCTCGGCGTTGGCAATGTTCACGTTCTTGTAGTGAACCCGCACACCGCGGGATGCGATCTGCGTCACCAACTGTTGAACCGCTTCCAGGGCTGGACCGCGGTCCAAATGTAAGCCAATAATGTTGACGCCATACTTCGCCAGCTCCAGCGCGGTAGCCGCGCCGAAGCCGGACGAAGCACCCAAGATCAACGCCCATTTGTCCTTCAGGTCGTGTGGAGCCATCGGTGTTCTCCTTGTGTAAGTGCTATGGATGACTGATGATTTGCGCGATTTCCTCGTGGCAGCGACCACAGCCGACCGCCGGCGCTTGTACTTCGACCAGATGCTTCGTGCACACAGCGAAGACCTTCACGCGCTCGCGCAAGCCCAGGAACGAGCGCTCGATCCGCGCTTCCAGCGCGAGGTGCGGACAGGCGTTCTGACGCAGGATGTCCGGCACAGGACAGGCGCGGCAATGGCTGGGGCGCCAGCGGCCGCCATCAGGGTTGCGCGCTATCAGGCGGCATTCCTGTTTCTGGCTGCCGCGATGGTAATCGGCATAGTAAAACCGGCACTCTTTGCCGGCCGGCGTTCGCATCATGTCACATTCTAAGGCAGCTCGCCATGCGCTTTCGAGAAGGGCATGCCCAATTTTGGGGTGACTTGGCTTTCACCGCCGAGGCACAGAGCGCGCGGAGAGAAAAGCTGAAGCATCTCTGCGTCCTTGGCGTCTCCGCGGCGCGCGTTTCTTACAACACCTTCAAGTGGCGCATTCCTTCGAGAAGCTATACGAACGTTGATCGCACGCAGGGGCGCGCCTGGCCAACAGCCGATAGTTAACTTTCTTAAAATCCTCCGCACCTGCGCAGTGAACATCATGTCCGCATGGTATATTCGAATTTCTGCCAGGTAAAGCCCATGAGCTTTGCAGCCTCTGGCGGTTAGGGTGAACAGACTTTATCTGTTGGAGGTGAGAGATGAAGAACCTTAAGCTCGGTGTTCACTACATCTGTGACTTCTCCGATTGTGATCGGGCACTGCTCTTGAACAGCGAACGGGCCCATGGGCTATTCGCTAAAGCCGTGCGCGGTGCAGGCTTAACGGTGGTGGACGAGGGGCTGTATAAGTTCAGCCCACACGGCTTCACCAGCTTTCTGCTGTTGGCCGAGTCTCACGCCGGCTTGCACGCCTGGCCTGAACATGGCTACTGTGCCATTGACCTCTTCACGTGTAACCCCAAGATCGACCTGAAACCCCTGATTCGGAAGCTGAAGCGCTTATTCGGCGCGCGGCACGTCGCCGTGCGCAGGGCTGAGCGCGCTGCTCAAATCGCTGAGCCAACACCTATCCTCGCAGGAGCAGCCGCATGAGCAACATCTGGGTCACAGAGCAACTGTATCCAACGCTGCGCCTTAGCCTGTGCGTGGAGAAGGTCCTGCACGAGGAGCGAAGCGAATACCAACGCATCCAAGTTCTGCAAACGGCGCACTTCGGTCGCACGCTCGTCCTGGATGGGATCATCCAACTGACTGAGCTGGACAACGCAGGGTATCACGAGCTGATCGTGCACGTGCCGGCGCTGGCGGTGGGCGCTCCAAAGCGAGCGCTCATCGTCGGCGGCGGCGACGGTGCGACGCTCAGACAACTGCTGCGCTATCCCTCGCTGGAGGAGGTGGTAGTTTGTGAGATCGACCGGCGCGTGGTCGAGGTTTGCCGGCAGTTCTTCCCCGACTTTGCCCCAGCTTGGGACGATCCGCGGGTGACGCTGGTGGTGCGCGACGCCTTCGACTACCTCGCCGAGCGGCCCGGCGCTTTCGACGTTATCTGCGCCGATACCACTGATCCGATTGGTATGGCTGAACGCCTATACACGGAGGACTTCTATCGTCTGATCGTGCAGGCCCTCGCGCCAAACGGCGCCGCGTCGCTGCTGGGCGACCAGCCCTACTTCAGCATGGACAGGATACGGTCGCTCTTTCAATTCGCGCGCACGCTGGTGAAACATCCAGCCTACTACTACGCCTTTGTGCCATCATATTCCGGCGGCGGCGTGGGGTTCATGTATCTCTCTGATGTCCCCTGGCAGGCGGGGCTAGATCGCCCATACCCGCCTGGCCAGAACAACTATCTCACCCCAGAAGTGCACCGCGGCGCGTTCGCTTTGCCCGCCGCAATCCAACGCGCGCTGGGCTGAGGCAGGCTCATAGCACAACCAGGTCATCGGCGTGGATCAGCAAAGGGGCATAGTTGTACCCCAGGATCTTCTCAATCTGATCTGAGCGCTTGCCGGCGATGCGCGCGGCATCGCGCGCGCCATAGCGGGTGATGCCGCGCGCCACCTCGCGGCCATCCAAGTCGTGGACGGCCACAAACTCACCGCGCTCGAACGCACCGATCACCTGCCGGACGCCGACGGGCAGCAGGCTCTTTCCGCTGCGCAAGGCGCGCACGGCGCCCTCATCGGCCACAAAGGCGCCGTTGGTGCGCTCCGAGAGGATCCAGCGCTTGCGGCTCTCAATGCGATTCACGACCGGCAAGAAGCGCGTGCCGACTGGTTTGAGGCTCACCGCGTCCAGGATGACGCTGGGACGGCCACCGTGGGCCACGACGGTCGTGCATCCTGAGCGGGTGGCCAGCTCAGCCGCCTGGATCTTGGTCAACATCCCCCCTACTCCCAGGCCGCTCTTGCTGCCACCGGCCAGCGCGCGAATGCGGTCATCTATCTCAGCCACCTCGCTGATGAGCTGAGCGCGCTTATCTTTGCGCGGGTCGGCGGTGAACAGCCCTTCGATGTCGCTGAGGATCAGCAACAGGTCGGCGCTCAGCACATTCGCAACCAGCGCCGAGAGATTGTCGTTATCCCCGACTCGAATCTCCTCGGTCGTGACCGCGTCGTTCTCGTTGACGATGGGGACGATGCCATGGGCGAGGATGGTGAGCAAGGTGTCGCGCGCGTTCAGGTAGCGGCGGCGATCGCTCAGGTCAGCGCGCGTGAGCAGCACCTGCGCCACGCGCACATCGAACATGCCAAACACTTGCTCCCAAAGGGCCATCAGCGCGCTCTGGCCGACAGCGGCCAGCATCTGCTTCTCAGGCAGGGAGACCTTCTTTGCGCCGTTCAGCCCGATCCGTTCGCGGCCGGCCGCCATTGCACCGGAGGACACCAGCGCCACGCGCATGCCTTGTTCGCGGACCTGCACGATCTGCTGGGCGATCTCCAACATGCGCCGCCGACTCAGATGCGGAGTGCCGGCTGTTAGGGTGCTCGTGCCGACCTTGACGACCAGCGTTTGAATCGGCGAGGGCATTACTCAAAATTATTCCACAGGCACACAATCGAGCGGCTCACCTGCCAGTACAATCGCGCGCATGCAGACACTCAACGCTGAATGCCCACAATGCAGCGCGACGATCAGCCTCAAGAGCGCGCCGATGCTCCATGAGCTGCTGCGCTGTGCCGACTGCGGCGCCGAGCTGGAGGTTGTCTCGCTAGAGCCTTTGACACTCGACCTGGCGCCGATCGAAGAAGAGGACTGGGGCGAATAAGGCATGCGCGTGTGCATCGTGTGCAGCCTGGTGCGCCCCGAGGAGAAGATGCTGGTCGAGGCCTTTCAACGGCGGGGCGTCGAGGTAGAAGTGGTGGACGACCGCCAATTGGTCTTCGACCTCAACGACCTGGCTGACTGGCGGCGCTACGACGTGGTGTTGGAGCGCTGCGTCTCGCAAAGCCGCGCCACCTATATTCAGCGCATCATGAAGCTGGCCGGCGTCAGAGCCGTCAACCGCCACGAGGTGATCGAGAACTGCGGCGATAAGTTCATCACCACTCAGCTCTTGCTCCAGCACGGCGTGCCCACCACACGGGTGATGATGGCCTTCACACCAGCCAGTGCCCTGGAGGCGATCGAGCGCCTGGGCTACCCTTGCGTGCTCAAGCCGGTGATCGGCTCGTGGGGGCGCGGCGTGGTGCGCGTCAACGACCGCGATGCTGCCGAGGCAGTGGTGACACTGCGCGACGAACTGGGCGGCTACGCTCAGCACATTTACTACATCCAGGAGCTGGTCAAAAAACCTGGCCGCGACATCCGCTCCTTCGTCGTCGGCGACCGCACCATCGCTGCGATTTACCGCACCTCCGATCACTGGATCACCAACACCCACTTAGGCGGCAAGGCCAGCAACTGCCCGGTGACGCCAGAGATTGACGCGATCAGCACCGCTGCAGCCCGCGCCGTCGGCGGCGGAATCGTGGCCGTAGATCTGTTCGAGGATCCAGAACGCGGGCTGCTGGTGAACGAGGTCAACCACACCATGGAGTTTCGCAACAGCGTGCCGGCCACCGGTGTGGACATCCCCGGCGCAATGGCCGACTACGTCCTGGACGTGGCGCGCCGTTGATCTCTCAGCTTCACGCTTTCTAATGTCATCATGGCGATAGCGCAAACTGAAGATGTGATATTGACCAAGGTTGGCACGAGCGATGTGGCCGGTGAAACATCGCGCACGAAGCTGGCCCGCGCCGGCATGTACGTCGCGCTGCTCGCTGCCTGGGTGGCGACCGCTGGCAGCCTCTACATGAGCGAGGTGCTCGGCTGGATCCCTTGCCTGTGGTGCTGGTATCAGCGGATCGCCATGTATCCGCTGGCCGTGCTGCTGGCCGCCGGCCTGGTCTGGGGCGACCGCAACATGCCCAAATATGCGCTCAGCCTGGCAATCCCCGGCGCGCTGGCCTCCACCTACCACGTCCTGCTCCAGAAGGTGCCGGCGATCGCTGCGCTCGAATCCTGCGTAATCGGCGTGCCGTGTTCTACAGACTATCTGAACCTGTTCGGCTTCATCACCATCCCCATGCTGGCGCTGACAGCCTTCGTTATCGTCATCGCGGCCTCGGTCTTTGCGCTGCGTGCCAATCTGACCCAAGCGGCGCTGGCCCACAGCCCGCTGCCCATCCTCTCGCCGACCATTGCGGTGAGCCTGGTCGTGGCCGCGACAGTGGGACTGTTCGTCCTGAGCGGAGCGATGGTGCGCAACAGCCGCCAGGCAACGGCAGCCCTACCTACGACCCTGCCCACGAGCGACGCAGGCCAGGCCGCTGAGCTATACAGTCGCGCCTGCGCCGGCTGTCACGGCCCAGCCAACGCCGGCCTGCAACTCATCCGCGCCGAATATCTGGATAGCCATAGCGACCTGGAGGTGATGGCGCTTATCCGCGCTGGCCGCAGCGCGAACGACCCACAGAACTTTAGCGGCAGCGCTATGCCGGCCAACGGCGGGCAGATTAGCCTCTCCGACGAACAACTGCTTGCCCTGGTGCGCTATCTGCGCGCGGTTCGATAAACGGGATGCTACCGGGGCCTCGTCCCCCGTTGAATCAACAGTTTCTTTTGCTGGCCATCACGATCGGGCTGGCCATCGTGATCGCAGGCGCGGTGATCGCCCAAGCGCTCATAGCGGCACCGGCCTCTCTACCCATCACGCCGCAGGTCATCGTGCGAACAGTGGAACGGGTGTTGATTGTTACCGCCACCCCTGACCCACCAACCTCAACCCCCATCCCATCGCCCACACCCTCCCCTCAGCCCACGCCGACAGCCATCCCAACCCCCACCCCAACGCCATCTCCTACCCCGCTGCCGCCGCCGCGCTGGCGCGAGCTGGGCGATCTGAGCAGCGTGGAATACACCGCGACCACCGTCGTCGAGCGCGTCCGAGCGCGCCCTGGGATCAGCGGGCTGCTGCTGGGCGATGATCGCGTTACGATGCTGGTGGTGGGCAAAATCCGCGCCGGCGTGGACCTGAGTGGGCTCCGACCCTCCGACGTTCAGACGGACGATCGGCGCATCCGAGTCAGGTTGCCGCGGGCGCGCGTGCTCAGCGTGGAGCTGTTGCCGGAGGCCTCGCGCATCTTCGACAGCCGCCGGAGCTGGCTGTTCTCTGAATACGAGGGCCTGGAGGTGGAAGCCATGGACGAGGCGCGCCGCCGGCTGCGCGAGGAAGCAACCCAGAACGCTGAGATGCTGGGGATCGCCGAGACCTTGGCCCGCTTACAACTGACCGAATTCCTGCGCAAAGCCGGCTTTCAGGAGATCGAGATCACCTTTCAGCCCTAGCGCCTGCTCTCACCAGACCCAGTCCAGCGCTTGCGCCAGCAGCGCCGTGAGCCAGGCAGTCTGCGTCGCCCAGCGCAGCGCGCGCACAACATCTGCATCCTCCGGCAGCGGGAACTCCGATCCCAGCGAATACAGGCCGCGCTTGGTCAGGTTCACTCGCAGCGCGCCGGCGGCTACGCTCATCGGCTGGCCGGCGTTGGGTGAGGGGGTGGTCCAGCCATCACGCTGCCAGACCCGCCAGGCCGTCGCTGCATCCAGCCGGCTCAGCCACGCCGTGAACAGGAGCAACGTTGCCGTCAACCGCGCTGGGATGAAGTTCAGCAGGTCATCGGCGCGGGCAGCCCACTTGCCGAATTGCTCCAGCGCCGGCGTGCGATAGCCCCACATCGCGTCGGCCGTGTTGGCGTAGCGGTACAGCGCTGCCAGCGGCAGGCCGCCGACGAGAAACCAGAACAGCGGCGCCACCAGGCTATCGCTCAGGTTCTCGGTCAGCGATTCGATTGTCGCGCCGTTTACCTCACCAGCGCTCAACGCGAACGTGTCGCGGCTGACCAGGTGCCAGCGCAGCAGGCGGCGCTTCTCATCCAGCGTCGGCGCGTCATATACAGCCTCCACTGCTTGGCGCAGGGCACGCCAGGCGAACAGCGGCTTAAGCAGCAGGGCGATCGCTAAGCCAGCCAATAATGGCGGCAGGAGCGCGTTCAGGGTAAGCTGAGCCAGCCAAGCTGCGCCAGTGAAGATTAGCGCGCCGGCCAACCAGGCCAGCACGCCGCCGGCGAAGGTCGGCGGGGCGTAGCTGCGCAGGGCATTCAGACAGCGCCCTATCCAGACCACTGGATGCCAGCGCGCCGGCGGCTCGCCGAACAGCACGTCCACGAGGAAAGCAACCAGGATCACCATGCCAACTGTACACCGTGCATTCGGTTTGATCCTTGAAAATCCGCGCCCTGACCATGGATTTTCAAGGATAATGGCCAGCGTGTTGATTCCCAGAGCGGCTGCTGTTCATCAGGTTGAGCGTCTGCTGGCGATTCATCCGGTCGTTGCCTTGCTCGGGCCGCGGCAGTGCGGCAAGACCACACTGGCGCGGGTGATCGGCGCGCAGCGAAACGCGACCTACTTCGACCTTGAGAATCCGGTGGACGTGCAGCGGCTCTCCGCGCCACTCACAGTGTTAGAAGCGCTCAGTGGGCTGATCATCATTGACGAGATTCAGCGCCAGCCCAGCCTGTTTCAACTACTGCGCGTCCTTGTGGACCGCCCAGAGGCAAAGGCGCGCTTTCTTGTGCTCGGCAGCGCCTCACCCGACCTGACGCGCGGCGCGTCGGAGTCGCTGGCAGGCCGCATCGGATTTGTAGACCTGGCCAGCTTCAACCTCGCGGAGGTGGGCATTGACCAGCACGACCGTTTATGGTTGCGCGGCGGCTTCCCTCGTGCGTTCCTGGCCGAGGACGATGCAATCAGCATGGAATGGCGCAAGGCGTTCATTCGGACGTTCCTGGAGCGCGACATCCCTCAACTTGGGATCAACATCCCTGCCTTGGCTATGCGGCGCTTCTGGACAATGGTCGCGCACTATCACGGCCAACGCTGGAACGCGGCGGAGTTTGCCCGCTCGATCGGCAGCAGCGAGGCTGCAGCGCGGCGCTACCTGGACATCCTGGCCGGCGCGTATATGGTTCGCGTCCTGCCGCCCTGGTTCGAGAACATCGGCAAGCGGCAGGTGAAAGCGCCAAAGCTCTACATCCGCGACACGGGTATTCTGCATAGCTTGTTGGGGCTGGAGACGCTCGAAGCGGTTCAGTCGCATCCCAAGCTGGGCGCTTCTTGGGAGGGTTTCGCCATCGAGCAGATCCTCAGCCTGCTGAGCGCGCGGGAGGCTTATTTCTGGGCCACGCACAGCGGGGCTGAGCTCGACCTGCTGGTCCTATTGCGAGGCCAGCGCTACGGTTTTGAGATCAAATACGCCGATGCGCCTGGGGTAAGTCGCTCAATGCGCATCGCGCTTAACGACCTTCAGCTAACTCACCTCTGGATAATTTATCCGGGCAAACACACCTTTGATCTAGAAGCTCAAATCACTGCGCTACCACTCGCGGAAGTGCCCAAGCTCGCAGAGCAGTTGCGCTTGTAAAGCACTGGGCACACGCATCCTTCAAAGATACGCAATCGAGAAATTAATAGCAGCATCTGCTTTTAATTTCAGTGATGACACTCATCGTTTGCACACATCGGGACAGCAGCCGAACGAGGAGGAGTGCGCCACTTGAAGGTGATACAGGAAACATGCACCGCAGAGACGCTGAGGACGCAGAGGGTATTTCTCTGCGCCTCGGCGGTTTAAATGTCAGTGAGCCAAGTCAACCCAAAGTTGAGCACTCCCGAACGAGGCTTTCTTCATCTGATTTGACTATACTGTATCGCATCCTTGGTCGCATCGCCGTTACGATTGCGCCATTTGCTGGCTGCCGCCGGCCTGCCTGCGCCGACGACGGCCGACGATCCGCTCATCACCGGCATCACCGACGACTCCCGCCGCGTCCAGCCAGGCAGCCTCTTCGTGGCCTACGCTGGCGTGGCGCAGGATGGACACGCTTACATCCCTCAGGCGATCGCTCAGGGCGCAGGCGCGATCGTCGTCGAGGATGACAAGCGAGCGTATGGCGCAAATCTACCCGTGCCATGGATCGCCGTGCCCAATGGCCGGCGCGCCTTCGCGCTGCTGTGCGCAGCCTGGCATGACTTCCCCTCGCGCGAGATAACGCTGATCGGCGTCACCGGCACCGACGGCAAGACCACCACCGCCAGCCTGATCTATCACATTCTGCAAGCAGCTGGCTATCGGGCTGGTCTGATCAGCACAGTGAACGCCGTGTTCGGCGACCAGGTCATTGACACCGGCCTGCACACGACCACGCCCGACGCCGACGCAGTCCAAAGCTACCTAGCACAAATGCGCCAGGCTGGGATCACCCACGCTGTGCTGGAGGTTACCTCGCACGGCCTGGCCCAGCACCGCGTGGACGGCTGCGACTTCGACGCAGCCGTGATCACCAACATCACGCACGACCATCTGGACCTGCATGGCACGCGCGAGGCCTACCGCGCCGCCAAAGGTCGGCTATTTGAGATGTCGCCGCTGCACGTGCTCAACGTTGACGACGAGTTTAGCTTTAGCTATCTGGTACGGCTACCAGCCCGCCGGCGGATCTTCTACTCGCGCGAGGTACAACCCAACAGCCGCTATGACGACTGGTGGCTCTATGCACCGCACAGCGATTGGGTGAGCGGCCAGATCGAGGCATACGCCTTTCGCCACGCCCGCCCGCCGCTGCCCATCCCGCTCAAGACCAGCCTGGTAGGCGATTACAACGTCGCCAATATCCTGGCTGCCGCCAGCGTCACATTGGCACTCGACATCCCAGTGGAGGCGATCCAAGCCGGCGTCGCCGCGTTGCGCGGCATCCCCGGACGCATGGAGCGCATTGACGAGGGTCAGCCCTATCTGGCCGTTGTGGACTTTGCCCACACGCCAAACGCGCTGGAGAACGCCCTGCGCACTGCGCGCGGCCTGACCAATGGTCGGGTGATCGTCGTGTTCGGCTGTGCCGGCGAGCGCGATACGCTCAAGCGCTTCCCAATGGGCAAGGTCGCCGCTGAGCTGGCCGACGTCGCCATCTTCACCGCCGAGGATCCTCGCCGCGAGCCGCTGGCAGCGATCTTCGCCGAGATGGACCGCGGCGCTGAGGCAGCCCAGCCGCGCCGCGCACAGGTCATGCACGTCCCCCACCGCGGCGAGGCCATTCGCCGAGCATGCGCGCTGGCCAAGGCCGGCGACGTGGTCATCGCCTGCGGCAAAGGGCACGAGCAATCGCTCTGCTTCGGCACAACGGAGCATCCCTGGGACGACCGCGAAGCCATGCGGCGAGCGATCCGCGGCGAGCGGCTGGAGCTGCCGGTGGATTTGTAAACTGACATCTCACCCCCGAGGCACAGCGCGCGCGGAGGGACAAGCTGAAGCCTCTCTGCGTCCTCGGCGCCTCCGCGGTGCACGTTTCTTACTCTCACCGCCGAGGCGCAGCGCGCGCGGAGGGACAAGCTGAAGCCTCTCTGCGTCCTCGGCGCCTCCGCGGTGCACGTTTCTTACTCTCACCGCCGAGGCGCAGCACGCGCGGAGG
>Ga0308395_1000937_pt1 | contig 20844 bp, 20 predicted proteins | sample Hotspr20SampleP4_FD_202097 | JGI IMG/M metagenome (GOLD analysis project Ga0308395, IMG submission 202097) | Hot spring phototrophic mat microbial communities from Mushroom Spring, Yellowstone National Park, Wyoming, United States - 20050930_P4 ...
TTTGCGCCTCCGCAAGCTCGGCCAGCATTGCTTCGGTGCGAGTTTGGGCTCCGATGAGATCCTCCACTCGGAACTCGGTTCGCTTCTGGGCGTCGGCAAGCTCAGCCATGTGGGAGGTGAGGAGGTCGAGACGATCCTCAGTATGTGCCCGCGCAGTAGCTAGTGATTCCAGCTGGCTAATCACCTGTTTGAGTTGATCTACCGTACCTTTCTGTCCCCGGGCCAATTCTCCCAGTTGCTCTACCGTCCGATCTTGTGAAGCAACCAGTTCTTCAAAGCGCTCGGCGGTTCGCTGTTCTACCTGGGCTAGTTGGAGAATAGCCTCTACAACCTTATCGAATTTCGACGATGTGGGCATACCCTGTTTCCTTTTTGACTCTTTCACACCTCTATGAACGATGGAAAACTCTGCTCTGATTCAAAATGTACGTCTTTTTTTCGAAAGGAGCAAGGATCGAACCCGCCGCTGGAATGGACACCGACGGCGCCGGGAATCGGCACGCATACGCAAAATAAGTAAAAGTTAAGAAACTGGCATGCTTCGGCCTAGGTTATCCGCGCCCCTTCCCTCGGATGAAAGGCACGTACTCGGTTTCATACCATCGAAGTATCCTGCGGGCGATACTGTCGCTCGGGGGAAGGGTGGGCATATCCGGTGGGGAGAACCAGCGAGCGTCGTGGAGCTCATCGTCCTGGATACGGATGTCGCCCCCCGCATAATCGGCCAGGAATCCGATCATGAGTGAATCGGGAGTGGGCCAAGGCTGACTGCCAAAGTAACGAATGTTCTTCACTTTCACCCCCACCTCTTCCTTCACTTCTCGGTGCACGCAATCTTCGAGGCTTTCTCCGATTTCCACAAACCCCGCGATAAGACTATAGAACTTGGATACAAACCGACGGTTATGGGCTAGAAGGATTCGGTCTCGATCCAGAATGGCGACGATGACTGCCGGGGAGATCTTTGGATAGAATATGGAAGCGCAGGCGGGATCGGTGCAAATTTTGGCTCGTTCGTCCGGCTTGTCTGTGGTAGGGGCACCGCATACCCCGCAGAATCGGGTATTACGATCCCAGAACAGGAGGTGGGATGCGAATCGGGCAGCCTGCAGGTCCTCCGGGCTAAGCCGTCCGTAGGCCATTCGTAAGTTCACGGCCTCCCATTCGGGGGGTAGGGCGCCTGGTTCAGAAAGGTAGCAGGCCCAGCAGGGGTTACCCTTCAGGGTGCCGAAGTATACGACCCTCTGGATCCAAGGGAGGACCCAGGATAGGGCCGTGGCGGATGTTGAAAAGGTAGGGGAGTCTACTGGGGACCGATTGGGTGAGGCATGGGGCAACACACCACCCCAGGGCTCCTGAGCTGGGTCGCCCCTGGGAGATTCCTGGTCTAGAGTGGTCAGAGCGTCGGAAAGCTCCCGCACCTGTACCTGTACTTGGGGCACCGAAGTGCCTCCCACAGGAAGGAGGAGGTTGTTTCGATGAAATAGGAACCAGTACCCTTCGGCCAGCTCCGGAGGAGGGGAAGAGACGTTCTTCCGGGGATCGTAGGCAGGCTGGAACAGGGGGTGGGCGTTGTGTTGATCGGTGGAGTTATGTAAGGATTTTGTAGAGCTGGGGGCGTTGATCTGAGCGGTGGACTGTTCAGCAGATTGTGCAAGGCCTGAGGCGGCCGGCTCCCTTTTATTTACAGGATCGGGTTTGTCTAGAGGCTCAGGGCGCATCGGTGGTTTCCGTTCGTGGGTTCAGGGATCGTGGGCTAAGGGACTGGGTGGGCGGGGCTACCCTTTCGCCTTCTGATGGAGATGGATCCTTTCCCCGAAGCCACCGGACTCCCAGGTAACAGAAGGGAGTATCGAGGAGGGCGAACACCACCTTGAATAGCCAGTAGGGTATGATCAACGTGATGAGGAACCCCACGGTGAACTTGGGGTTGATTTTGTAGAAGGCGAGAAACATGAACACCGTGGTATCGATCAACTGACTTACGATGGTACTGGCATTGTTCCGAATCCAGAGGTGCTTGCCTTTCGTTTTCTGCTTCCAAAACTCGAAGGCCCACACGTCGTGATACTGGCTAAGAACGAAGGCCACGATACTGGCCAGGGTCATCCTGAGGGTAGCTCCGAATATGGAAGCATAAGCCGCCTGGTTCCCCCAGGTCGGATTGGGGGGCAGGGCGATACATAGGGCTGTCATCCCCACCGTAATGAGGAGAAGGACTACCGAAATCGTGACGAATTTCTGGGCTTCTTTTTTCCCGAACACCTCGGAAATGATATCGGTAACGAGAAATAGAACGGGTATGAAAAAGATCCCAACAGATACTCGTACCCCGAAGAGTGTGGTTATTTTAGTCCCCAGGGTGTTGGCCAGGATAAGACAGCCGATGAACAGTCCCAGGAGAAAGTCTTTTCTGTCGTGAATGGTCTTCATGGGGGTGGATTATAGGGGAAAAAGGAGGGAGGGTAAAGGCGGCGGTTACCTTGACTATCCCCCCGTTCCATGATAGCTTCTATGGAAAATCTAACCATAAGGAAGCGAATCCACTATGAATCAAATACCTTTCTATGTTCCCTTGCTCCAGGCCGCTCCGGGGGGAAGCGGACAGTTGGCAACCACCTTCATCACTTTCGGTCTGGTGTTCCTCATTTTCTACTTCCTCATCATTCGGCCCCAGAACAAGAAGCAGAAGGAGGCTAGGCAGATGCTGGCCAATCTGAAAAAGGGGGATCGGGTGGTGACCATCGGAGGAATTCGAGGCACCATACAGGCCGTTAAGGACGATGCGGTTGTCCTAAAGGTAGACGACAACACGAAGATCGAGTTCAACAAGACCGCGGTGGCGGCTGTTTTAAACCCCGTGAAGCCTGACAAGCAGGAACCAGAGAAGCTGGAAGCCGAGTCCTCGGAAAAGTAACGATCGATTATCCCGCGGGTCCTTCGCGGTAGTTCTTCGAGTGGAGTTACAAGCATGAGCAAAAGACTGCGCTTTATCATTATTCTCATCCTTGTGGGAATGGGGATGTCCTTCATCTATCCCACCATTCAGTGGTACTTCAAGGTGCCACAGGAAAAGAAACTCCTGGCTGGCAGTTCCCGCGAACAAGTCCGAGAGTACGCTCAAGCCAAAGCCCGGAAAGACCTTGACGTATTGAAGGAAGCGGTGGCGAAAGATCCCAATGGATCTGTACCGGAATCTCTATCCTTTCTGATCGATCGGGCGAAGCAGAACTACAAGATCGCCAAAAAAACGGTACCGGATCGATGGACCCTTTCCACCGTACTGGCAGCCTTCAGGAACGAGCGGGAGGTGTTCACCGAACTGGAGAACTATTACCGGAAAGAAATCATGGATCTGAAGGATCTGCGTAGCCGGTCCCTCCAATTGGGGCTGGATCTTTCCGGGGGCATGACAGTGGTGCTGCAGGCAGACATGGAGTCCCTCGCAAAACGGCTGGGGCATGAACCTTCCCTGGAAGAACGGCAGGACGCGATGAACCGGGCTCTGGAAATTATCAACAACCGGATCGACCAGTTCGGAGTGACGGAGCCCCAGATTCGCCGAGGAGCGGACGATACTACCATCATCATCGAAATACCGGGCGACGCGGACCCCGATCGGGTACGGGCCTTCCTCATGGGAAAGGGAAGCCTCAATTTCCATATCGTGGACGAAGAAGCTACGGCTAAGCTCATCGAGTACCAGAGGGCGAACCCCGGCTACACGCCGGATGATCCAAAGTATAAAGTGGATTTTATCCCTCCCGGGTCGGTTATCCGAGGGTACTATACGAAGGACAAGTACGGGATCGACCAGCTGGAGCGGTACATCGTAATTCTCGAGGACATCCAGGAGAATGGGCTGGATGGTTCCCATATTCAGAGCGCCCAGGTAGCCCGTGACCCCATCACTAACCAGCCCACGGTGAATTTCGTGCTGGACAAGGAAGGGGGAGACAAGTTCTACAAATTGACAGACCGGTACAAGGGAAAGAGCCTTGCTATCGTGATGGACAACAAGGTAAAGGCCTATGCCCGAATCCAGGAAGCCATCCGGGAGTCGGTGCGAATCACGGGGTTCAACCAGGAAGAAGCGCAGAATATCGCCCTGGTTCTCCGAACAGCGGCCCTCCCTGTGGACCTGGAGATCATCAACCTGCAGGCTGTGGGCGCGACCCTGGGGGCAGATGCCATCCAGGCGGGGTTACGGGCGATTTTCTGGGGATTCCTACTGGTGGTGGCCTTTATGGTGTTGTACTACAAGGGCGCGGGGTTGATTGCCGATCTTGCCCTCCTTTTAAACGTGTTTTTCATGATTGCCATACTATCCGTGTTCAATTTTACCCTGACTTTGACGAGCATCGCGGGAATCGTGCTTACCGTGGGTATGGCGGTGGATGCCAATGTGATCATCTACGAACGGATCAAGGAAGAGTATCGACTGGGAAAATCGGCGATCGCCTCTATTGAAGCAGGTTTCTCCAAGGCTTTTTGGACGATTATGGACGCAAATATCACAACTCTGATTGCCGCCCTGTTCCTTTCCCAGCTCGGGAAAGGCCCTATCCAAGGATTTGCCGTTACCCTTTCGGTTGGAATCATCACCTCCATGTTTACCGCTTTGTTCGTTTCGAGACTCATTTTCGACTTCCTCACCGATGTAGTGGGTACTACCAAGCTTAGTATCAGCTGGAGGCTGCGAGCATCATGAAGCAAGTAATCCCATTTTTACGATACCGATACATTGCCTTTGCCGCGTCGATTCTGGCGATCGTGGCAGGATTTGCCCTCACCTATGTGCGGGGAGGCTTCAATCTGGGGTTGGATTTCCAGGCCGGTGTCCGGATTCAGGTGAAGATAGACTCCTCGGTCAACGCCCCTATTGATGTGGTACGGTCTGCCTTAGGAGGGTTGGAGAATCCTCAGATCCAGACCATCGGAAATCCAGCCAACCAGGAGTACGCCATCAAGGTGAAGCAGGTGGGGGAAAGCAAGACCTTCAGTACCGAGGTGGAGGGTAAGGTACGGTCTGCACTGGGACAGCGGTTCGGCGAAGGGAAAGTGCAGATCCTTCAAACCGAGTACGTGGGGCCGCGGTTCTCTGCGGATCTCGCTACCCAGGCTCTGTTCCTCACCCTGTTTGCCCTGTTGCTGATCATGCTGTACGCGTGGTTCCGATTCAAGCTGGCGTATGCCCTGGCCGCCATTGCGGCAACAATTCACGATCCCCTCTTCATGATCGGTTTCATCGGTGCCACACAGATGGAAGTGTCCACCGCCACCGTGGCGGCGGTACTTACCATCATCGGGTATTCCATCAACGACACCATCGTCGTGTTCGACCGTATCCGGGAAAACGCCCGTCTCATGCGGGAAACTCCCTTTCCCCTTGTCATCGAAACCAGTATCACGCAATCCTTAAGCCGTACGATCATCACCTCGCTCACGACCATCATAGCGATCCTGGCTGTGTACATCTTCGGAAGCGGTGATGTGCAGAATTTTGCCCAGAATGTGATCGTCGGTATCGTGGTGGGAACGTACTCCTCCATTTTTATTGCTTCACCTGTGTTGCTGGAATTAAAGAATCTTGGGGAAAAGTGGCGCCAGAGACGGGAGTTGGGCAAGGCTCCCGCAAAGAAAGAGGCGAAGCAGGAAGCCATCCCGCAGGCAAAGGTTTCCGGAGAAATGAAAAAAGCCCAGGAAGCCGCAGAGCCGATTTTGGCTAAAGAATCTGAAAGCGCCGCAGACGCCGCCCTTGGGTCCTCTGACTCTGCATTGGGAACCGCGCAGGAAGGTGGGGCGGCTTCCCAGGCGACTCCGGGACCCATACCTGTGACCACAGGATCAAAATTGGCTTTTACCCCGAGGCTCTCCCGGGAGAAGCGAAAACGGAAAAAGAGGTAGCTGGCCCGTGCCTCAACGGCTTCGCCGGCTAAGAATCAGTTCCGCCGCTTCAGCGAACCCTTCCGCTCCCTCGTGGGAGGTGATATACCGGGGTGGATACTGAAGTTTGGGCAGGAAGATCCGGATATTCGCCACCCCCACGGAAACGGGAAAGTGCTTGAAACTGGGTTCATCGTTCGGCGAGTCGCCGATAAAGAGGATCAGATCCTTCCATTGGGGAAAGGGCTTTCCCCCCTCCCGTTCCAGGTACGCTCGAATGCAGGAGATCTTGTCGTAGGAGCCGTACCAGATGTTCACATGGATACTGGAAACCTTGCATACCGCTCCATGGCGACGGGCAATCCGGCAGATTTCTTCGATAGCGGCATCGTCTAAGGGTGGAACGTCCTCTCGAAAATCGATCGCCAGGTCCGCGATGCGGAAGGGCTGGTCAGCAGCTATCGCCGCGCCGGGCACTCGCCGTAGCACTTCCTTCCGAATCCGCTCGAGGCCAGCCTCTGCCTCCTGCCGTTTTTCCTTGGAATCGAAAAACTCTCGCCGCATCTTTCGGTTTAACCGGTCGTAGGCAAAGTAGAAGGCGCCGTTTTCTCCGATCACGGCAGCCACAGGCCACATGCGGGCGATGTGATCGCACCAACCGGCAGGCCTCCCTGTTACGGGAACGACCTTTATACCGGATTCCGAAAGTTTCCATAAAGCCGTATAGGAGGAGGGAGGTAGAAGGCCATCGGTGGTTAGGGTGTCGTCGATGTCCGTGAAGAGGATGGAAAGGCTCTTACAGAAAGAAAAGGGCAGTTCCTCGATCGGTTTGGGGGTATGTACGGTGCTGACATCCATAGGTCAATTCCCCGCAATGGTTACTAGAATCCCCTCCAAAAGTTCCGATAGGGGTTCGAAGTAGGCCTTATCCAGAGCCTGGGATAGTTTTTCTAGATCCTGATCACTGAACTCGTCTCCTTGAAAGAGGGCCATGGTATCTTTCATCGAAGAGGTGAGCTGGACGAGCTTCTTTTTCACTTCCTCCAGATTTACTCGTTCCCGTTTTTCGATCACCCTCAGGTAGGAATCGATCAGTTTCCGAGCATGTTCTTTGTCTTGCTCCGGGTCTTCCTCCTCCCGGGAGGTGAGGCGCTCGAACAGGACGGTGAGGAGGTTCCGGGGATCGTACACATCATGGATCACCAGAACGAACTCCTCTTTTTCCCGATCCACACCCACATGCGCGTTGATATCTGGGAACTCTTTCAGTTCCCCGGTGGCACGGGCTTCTTCCAGAAGGTGAACCAGGGTACTCCGCTGTTCGGGATTCAGGATCCCGTAGGTTTGCACATCGTGGAGAAGACCCCCGATCTCCGGATGTTTGAATACCAGGTCCTGTTCCGTGTAGAAGGGTTTCATGTAAGGGTTTCTATCTTCCCATTGGGATGTCCCACCAGTACGATGGGCCGTACCCGGGCAAAGATCCCGTTTCCCAGCACACCGGGAATGAGGGAAAGGGCCTTTTCCATCTCTTTGGGATCGAAGGGCTTGGAGAAGGTCAAATCCAGAAGGATGTTCCCGTTGTCGGTGATGACGGGCCCCATCTTTTTCACCGCCATGCGGACTTCGGGTTTGGCTCCCAGAGCTTCACAGGCTTTTGTTACGGGGACCCTGCCCAGCCTGAGGACTTCGATGGGGATAGGGAAGGTGATCCCCAGATGGGGCACCAGCTTGGAAGAATCGATCACCACGATGAAACGCCTGGCCGCGTAGGCTACGATCTTTTCGATCAGGAGGGCTCCTCCCCCTCCCTTGGTGAGGCAGAGGTTTGAATCTACCTCGTCCGCTCCATCGATCGCGAGGTCCAGTTCCCCCCCAATATCGGGATCGTTCAGGGTGCGCAGGGGGATGCCCAGTTGTTGGCATTCCAGTTCTGTCTGGGTGCTGGTGGGAACCGCAAGGATGTTGGTAATCTTTCCCTGTTTTAGGAGTTCTCCCACCTGGCGGGCACACCAGATGGCAGTGGTACCCGTACCCAAACCGATCTTCATACCGCTCTTGACGTACTCTTCTGCGGCCGCGAAGCCGACCTCTTTCTTGATACTTGTTGCATCCATAGTAGGTTTGATAGTACTATCGGACGGCCGTGTGTATCAAGGATGTATTGGTAGCCGCTCCCATGGCGACGATTTCCACTCCTGCCTTCAGGATCCTTCTGGAGGAATTGGGGGGCTGTGATCTGTATGGCTCCGAAATGATCAACGCCGCCTCCCTTTTGACCGGGGGACCCTTCGAATCCTACTACCTGATGGCAGACCCTGTGCCGGAAAAGCTCGTCCACCAACTGGTGGGAGGGGATGCGGAGACCCTGTGGAAAGCTGCCGAGTACCTCGACCGGATTCCCGGTTTCGGGATCGACGTTAACATGGGGTGCTCGGCTCCGGAGATTATCCGTGCTGGGGGAGGCATCCGATGGATGCGATCCATTCCGGATGCCCGCAGGCTTCTAGAGGGAACGAGGGCTCGTGTGAAAAACAAGCGGCTTTCGGTGAAACTTCGATTGGGAGAACGGGAGGATCCGGAGTTCCTCCTATCCTTCTGTCAGACTTTGGTAGAGGAAGGGATCGATTTCCTCACCCTTCATCCGCGTACCCGTAAGGACAAATTCGGCCGCTTTGCCCGCTGGGAGTATGTAGCTCTATTGAAGAAACACCTTCCCATTCCCGTAATCGGGAATGGGGACGTTCGGACCTATGAGGATTACTGCCGGGTCCGGGAGCTATACCATCCCGATGGGGTGATGATCGGCCGCGCGGCTGTTCGGTGCCCCTGGATTTTCGCCTACATTCGGTATAAGGAGAGAAAACGGATCCAGCTTACCCAACCTATCCAGACTACCGAGCAGCCTGTACATGAGGGAGAAGGGGATGCTCGCCAGGGCCTGTTCACGGTAAATCTCCCTGAGATAGCTCTCCGTTTCCTCGACTTATTGCCCCGTTACCAACCGAAAGAGTTCCTGGAAAGCCGGGCGAAGCGGTTTTTCAAGTACTTTTCTGAAAACCTACTCTTCGGTCACCAGTTCTTTACCCAGGTATGGAATGCTTCGGGGTGGGAAGAAATCCGTACCATTGTGGACAGGTACTTTTCTCTTCATCCGGAGGAGGCTGTGCGGGTGCTGGACTAGCAGGATGATGGATCGATTTTCCTTTGAAGACCGCCAAAAACCAATATATACTACAGAGGTAAGAGGGAGACATATGCAGCTAAAAGAGAAGTACTTTCATATAGGATATGCTGGATTGTTCTTGCCTGCCTTAGCGATCCTTCTGTGGATGGCTCCCCATCGTTTACCTCCTTCTCACCCGGGGCAGGGGCAGCCGGCACTCCTTCCCATGGCTTTGGAATCTACAGAACCCGCGCCCCGACGCCTCACTTTCATCCCTTACAAGGTGGCGCCAGGAGATACGATTTCGGGAATCGCCGAAATGTACAACGTCACCCAGGATTCCATCATCAGTTGGAACAGTATCGAGAAAGCCCGCACCCTGCAAATCGGGACGATCCTCCAGATTCCCAACATGAACGGCCTGATGCATGAGGTAAAAGCGGGGGATACTCTTGATTCCATCGCGCGGAAGTATGAGGTGGATGCGCAGTCCATTCGGGAGGTGAACGAATTGGAGGGGGACAGTATCCAGGTCGGTCAGCGGCTGTTCATTCCGGAAGCGAAACTGCCCGCTATTGAACTCCGCAGAGTGTGGGGGGAACTATTCCGATACCCGGTTCGAGGGTGGATCTCTTCTCCCTACGGCTGGCGATCGGATCCCATTACGGGAGCGCGGCGTTTCCATAATGGGATCGATATCGGTGGCTTCGAGGGGGATCCTGTGCGGGCCGCTCTAGATGGGCGGGTGGTGGAAACAGGGTACAACGAGAGTGCGGGTAACTACATCCTCCTTTCCCATGTAGGGGGGTACACGACCTTCTATGCCCACCTTCGCTCCATACACGTTACCCCCGGAATGTATGTGCGGGAGGGGCAGAAAATCGGGGAGGTGGGCAGTACGGGATATTCCACAGGGCCTCATCTGCATTTCTCCGTGTTCCGGTGGGGACGACCGGTGAATCCCGTGTTACTTCTCTATTGAGGGTCGGCTCTGGATTTTATCCCTCAGCCGCCGCGGGATATCTCCACACCTTATAGGGCACCATGTTGCGTGTTATATCGCAGGCTATTCGAGTAGTGTCCTGGCTTATCTCTTATAGGTCAGCTCATACTCCATAGGGGTGGTCAGGAGGGCAAGCAAGGGCAGGGAGAAACGAACCGTTGAAGGCCCTTCCTGAGAACCTCCTTTTTGCCGCAGGATTGGGCCCGGAGTGTGGATCCGGACTTCGATCCTTGACTTCTCCAAGGCCGCATGGAGTTCTTCTTCCGGGGCATACTCCTCCAGTGCCCAGATGAGTTGCTTCCGGTATTCCCCCGGGTTTATCATCTTGTTTTCAGGCGGCAACAGCATTCGGTGGAGGTTCTGTTGGGTGTCCGGAGCTAGGGAGAGGATCGATTTCAGGGTGTCCCGATTCAACCGGATGCGGATCGTTTCCTCCCCATTCTCTTTCTCCAGGGAAATGGCGGTTCCCACTTTAGGGTCGGAAAAGAGAGTTTGCAGGTTTTCGAAGGAGAAGGTTGCCTCCAAGCGTTCCGGTGTGGGAGAGCGGGCTGAGGTGAGAGTCAGATTCTTTTCTCGGGCAAAACGGGCCCGTAGCGCTTCCAGATCGAATATTCTGGGATTCTTAGGGTCGAAGTTGGGGATGAACCCCGTGGCTAGATCGGAATAGTAGCGAACAAGAATGCTGGACAATTCGAGCCGTAGGGATGCTTTCCCGGAACCATTGGAGTGTACGGTGAACTCGGTCTGGGCGGTACAGCGGGGAAAGAGAAACACCGCGGCAAGTAGCACCCCTGGAAGCGGAAGAACTTTCATAGTAAGGAATGTATCCCAGATTCGTCCCGTGGACAAGTTGAACTTTAAGTTCGATACTTTTGGGCCTGTGTTTCCTGCGGCACTAGGGGCTGCCCTTTAGGCCAGGTGGCTTCCGTAGGTTCGATACTTTTTGGCCTGTTCTTCCCAGTAGGCGGCCTCCTCCAGTTTTCCCCGTTTTCGGCATCCCTCCGCATGGATCAGGCATTTCCGTACCAACTCTTCGAGGGCTTCTTTCTGCCTGTCCTCTCGATGCAGGAAGAACCCCCTGTCCACAAGGTCTTTCAACGCCTTTAGCCTGAATGGTTCGATGTAGGGGTAGGTTTGGGAAAGTTGATCAGGGGACCCCCCCCGTTTAACCGTCAACGGTTGCCCCAGGTAAAGCACCGGCTCAGAGGAAGTGATCCGTACCCAAAGTTCGTAGTCTTCTGCGATCTGGATGTCTTCGCGAAAACCCCCCGCTTCAAGAAACAGGCTCTTCTCCATCACCACGGTAGAAGGCCCCAGGATGCATTTTTTCAGGGCGTCCCGGAACACGTCTCCCTCCCGGCAGTGCTTCTGTTTGCGTTGGGACACGATCTTTCCCTGTGTGACCCAGAGTTCCCGGGTATGACTGATCCGGTACCGCTGTCCCCTTGGGATAGCTTCCCGATGGGCTTTTAGTTGAAGGTCCAGTTTCTGGGGCAGCCAGAGATCGTCTGCATCGAGAAAGGCGAGGTAGGTTCCGCGGGCGACGCGAGCTCCCCGATTCCGCACGAGTCCGGGGAGTCCTGTGTGGGGGAGGGATAAAAGGATCAGGGGTGGGGAGGAAAAAGAGCTATCCAAGGAAGGGGCCGCCCCTGGGTAAAAAGGGGCGGGGCCATCCTTAGAAAACGCGGCAGAGGTGTATCTATCAATACCAGAAAAATCTACCGTAAACCCCCGTTGCACCAGAGCTTCTACTGTTCCGTCGGAGGATCCGTCATCCACCACGATCAGTTCGAAGTTCCTGTAAGTTCCCTGTAAGACCGACTCCACCGCTTCCAGCACAAGGGTTTTCCGGTTATAGGTAGGAATGATGACAGATACCAGGGGGTTGTCGATTTGTTTTACGGACATCCGGATTCCCTTGTGTATGAGTACCCCGAAGCTTGTGGGGATCCGACGGGCTCGTTGCTTTCCCCAAGAGCTTCTCTTTCCAGCAGGGAGTAGGGGTCTCCTTTTTTCCCCTTGATCCCTTTGGCGGCCTGTATCAGCCGGGGCAGGTTTTGACCCATTTTCAGGTAGAGTTGCTCGAAGAAATGGTTCTCCGGATAGTACAGTCGATAGAGGTACAGGTAGGCGTTGTTCACCGCCAGTTTCCCGAAGGGTTTGTACGCCTCGGTTTGAAATAGTCGGTTGTAGGAAGCGAGGAACTCCTGCTGGAACTCCTGGATGAGTATAGCCTTGCGTTTAAGTTTTTCTTCCCTCGAAAGGGGAGAGGCATAAAAATCTTCCAGGATCCGGATCAGGCGGCGAACTTCCTCGAGGAAGGTCTTCTGGTCTTTTTCCTGGGCCTCGAGGGCAGCATACTCGGGGGAAGTTTCTCCGAACCGAGAGAGAATGTAAAGCCGCGCGCCTTCACGGCCTACGAAAGTAGCAAAATCTTCGTTGAACTGGGACTGCCCCTTCAGGTAGAGGGTAGCGTGGGCTTGCTCATGGATGATCAGTTCGGCCAATTGGTGCGTTTTGTAGGTTTTCATGAAGGAATAGAGAAGGTCGGAAAAGTACCCCAGGGTACTGAAGGCATCCACTGTTCGTACCCATACATCGAGTTCCTGCTTACGAAGGGCTTCCGCTTCCTCTTTCGCGTCTTCCATGCGAAAAAAGCCTTTGTAGGGAACCTTACCGACAATGGGAAAGCTCCATTCGTAGGGGGTGAAGGAAACCTTGTCGGCGGCAGATACCACGTAGGCCAGGTGGCCCTGGTCCAGCTCCACATACCGGGTGTAGTTAGAGTTTGTCGAAAGGCCCAGCTTTTCGGTGGCGAAGGACCGGATGTCCTGAACGCGAGCCAGAAATTCCCGTGTCTCCGGATCCAGGTCCGGCCTTGCCAGGATCTCTTCCATAGGCTCTGCTCTGGACTGATAGGAGAGGAGGATCGTTCCCTGTTTCAGGATATAGCAGCCTGAAAGCCCAAAGGAGAAAAGGAGGGCGAGTAGGGGTACCAGTGGAAGGCCCTTTGCGCCGCGAAGCGCGCTCCCGTTGCGAAGCGCCTCCCCCCCGCGAAGTGCGTTACTGGATGGAAGCGTATTGCCGCTTTCAAGCGCTACAGGGTTAGTATTGTTTTTCATCAACATCTATCCTTTGATCCGCTCCGATTTCTGGAAAGCCGGGCAGTGTTTCCCCGTAGCACGGAATACCTCGTAACTGGGGAGTTCTCGGCTCTTTATATTGAACATGGTACAGCCGCGAGGAAACCGAGGATCCCAGGTAACGAAGAAAAAGACACACTGAAGGCAGTTGGGTGGATGGTTGGGAGGAGAAACCATCGTTAGAACAGTGCCTCCTGGGTGGACGCATAGGCGTCCAAGTATGCGTCGTAGAGCTTCATGATCTCCCGCATGAAGGGAGGGATAGGTAGATCGTAGGGACCGAGCTTCCGAAGGGGCATGACTTTGGTGGAAGTGCTGGTGAGGAAGAATCCCCCTTGAGAACCGATCTCCGATTCGTGGAGGGGACGTTCCTCTAGGGGAATGCCGTTTTGCCTCAGGGCCTCCAGCAGGGTGATTCGTGTAACTCCCTCCAGGATCTGGTGTCTGGGAGGGGTGTATACCACCTCGCCCCGCACGTAAAAGAGGTTCGTCCGGGTCCCTTCGGTGAGGTATCCTTCCCGATTCTTCAATACCGCATCGTAGGCCCCTTCCTTCCTGGCTGCCCGAAAGGCTAGGGTACTCACCAGCATGTTGAGGGTTTTCGCTTCGGGAAACACTCGCTCGCCGGGATAGATCAGGGCTAGCGCCCCTTGCTTATAGTCCTTCCGGTCAGGGAACAGGGGATTCAGCGTCATGATGTATAATCGGGCTCGTTCTTCCGTGTCTCCGCCTATGAGGAGCACCTTGATATTGGCGTGTTCCGTTCTGTTGGCCCGAACCAGTTCCTGGATCCCCCGGGTGATGTCTCCCTTTTGGAAGGGGTGGGCAATCCCGATGACCCTGGCTGAATGGAATAGTCGTTCTTCGTGCAGGGAGGGGAAGTAGAGGATCCGGTGCCGTACCTTGAGAGTTTCGTACACCCCATACCCGTAGGAAAAGTCAAGATCGTCCACGGGTACTACAGCCTTTTCGATGGGAATCAGGCTGCGGTTGAAAAAACAGTAGGGACCAATCATTGATGTTTTCTCCTTCGCTGGATGTACGCTTCCAGGACCAGCCGGTCCGCCTCTGCCCAATCGAGGGATCGTAGATTTTCCGGGGAGCCCCAGAGAATCCCGTCGTGATCTACAAGGGAGTCGATCGGAAGCGGGGAACTGCAGATGAAAGGGTAGAGCACGATCCTGCGGTGAGGGTATGTATGGTGAACAGGGTCGAGGGGTTCTCCTATGGTTACCTCTGTATCCAGCTCTTCTTTCAGTTCCCGTATCAGGCAGGCTTCGGGAGATTCACCTGGTTCAATCTTCCCTCCGGGGAATTCCCATTTGCCTCCCAATTCGGTTCCCTCCTTCCTACGGAGGGCCAGAATTTTCTCCCCGTGTTGCAGGATTCCGCAGGATACCAGGAGCGGTTTTCCATCCATCGGGAAGTAATGATAGGGAGTCTTTCGGAAAAAAGCAAGGAACCGGGATGTACCCCTGATTTGCACCCCGTTTTTAAGGAGCGGCAATGGGATTTAGCTGAGCTCACACGGTAGGCAAACGCCAATTGTATCGCCCTTGACAAAAGGCAAGGATTGGGGCATAATAAATGTGAAAAATTTCACAGTTAAATGTAGGTCATTCAAGGAGTGCATAAAACGTTAGACACCGGAGACGGTCAGATAGAGATCCGGAGGATGGATGAAAAAGGACTTCAGTCTTCCACACCCTACACTGGAAAGACTCGCTCGGCTGTACGTACTGTTGGGGAAACTCCAACAACAGGGGTTTAGGGTAGTCTCCTCGAAGCGGTTGAGCGAACTTCTCGGTGTACCGGACCACACGATCCGGAAAGACCTGAGTTGCCTACGAGAAGGATTGGGGTGGGATAAGCCTTTCGAGGAAAAGCCATTCGAAATGGAAAAGCCCGGCGCAGGGGGGGGAAGGGGGTATCCTCTGGATTCCCTGCGTACCCTTATTAGCGAACGCTTGGGACTTAGGTGTCCTCGAACCGCCTGTATTGTGGGGTTGGGGAACCTTGGGATAGCTATCCTTCATCGAAAAATTTGGCAGGAGGGAGTATATCGATTGGTGGCTGCCTTCGACAGTAGCGAGAATCGCCTAGAACTTCTTTCCACAAAGGTACCCCTCTATCATGCCCGTGAATTGGAAGGCGTGGTACGGAAGCAACGGATCGAAATCGGGATCCTTACCGTTCCACCCGAAGCGGCACAGGAAACTGCGGACCGGCTGGTTCGCTCCGGGATCCGGGGAATCGTAAACTTCGCACCGGTGGTGCTCTCGGTGAAATCCGACCAGGTAGTAGTAAGGAACGTCTCCCTGGCAGGAGAACTCAACATACTTTCTGCGTATCTCTATCAACAGGAGGAAGAACATGGGTAGAGTGTACAATTTTTCCGCGGGCCCTTCGATGCTTCCGGAGTCTGTACTGAAACGGGCAGCCCAGGAGATGTTGGACTACAAGGGTAGCGGTCAATCGGTGATGGAAATGAGTCATCGGTCCCACTGGTTCGAGGAGATCATCCAAGAAGCGGAGGCTCTACTTCGAGAGCTTATGGGCATACCGGATATCTACGCAGTACTCTTCCTCCAGGGAGGCGCTTCGCTACAGTTCTCCATGGTTCCTCTGAATCTACTCCCTGAGGGGGGAGTAGCGGAATACGTAGAAACCGGCCATTGGGCTTCCAAGGCCGCTGAAGAAGCATCCAGGTACGGCAGGGTGCGGATCACTGCCTCTTCGAAGGATCGGAACTATAGCTATATTCCCCCGGTGCCCTTTCCGGAAAAGGATGCTTCATACCTCCATATCACTACCAACAACACGATCTATGGAACCCGGTTCATACAGATTCCTGATACGGGAAACACCCCCCTGGTAGCGGATATGTCCAGCAATATCCTCTCCGAGCCGATGGATATAGGCAAGTTTGCTCTAGTGTATGCCGGTGCCCAGAAAAACCTGGGACCTGCGGGCGTTACCGTAGTGATCATCCGAAAAGATATGGTGGGAAAGCATCGGAGTTCCACCCCTACGATGCTTCGGTACGATATCCACGTGGAGCATGGTTCCCTGTACAACACCCCTCCCTGCTATGCAATCTATATCTTGAAACTCGTGCTCGAAGAGGTGAAGGAGAAGGGAGGAGTTGCGGAAATGTTCAGGCGAAACCTGGAAAAGGCAAAGGTGTTGTACGATTTCCTCGATCAATCCCGGTTGTTCAAGGGTACGGTTGATCCCGCTGTTCGTTCCCTCATGAATATTCCCTTTGTTACGGGCTCCAAAGAACTGGATGCCCTCTTCTTGAAGGAAGCGGAGGCCAGGGGATTCATCAATTTGAAGGGGCACCGAACCGTAGGGGGTATGCGTGCCAGTGTCTACAATGCGATGCCCATTGAAGGAGTGAAAGCCCTAGTGAGTTTCATGAAGGAGTTTGAAGCAAAGCAGGGGAAAGGAGCGTAGGTATGTTCAAGATCATGACGGTGAATAAAATTTCTCCCCGGGGACTGGAGTTATTCCCAAGGGATCAATACGAGGTAGCCTCGGAACTCAGTAACCCTGATGCGATCATCGTTCGCAGTTCCCCTCTCCATGAGATGGAGTTTCCAGCATCCGTGAAGGCCATCGCTCGAGCGGGAGTGGGGACCAACAATATACCTGTTGAGCGCTGCACGGAGAAGGGGATCGTGGTGTTCAATACTCCGGGAGCGAATGCCAATGCGGTGAAGGAACTCGTTGTGGCAGGACTGCTCCTGTCCTGTCGGCGGATCCACGAGGGGATCAACTGGACTAAGTCCCTCCTTGGCCAGACAACAGACATTCCCGGCATGGTGGAGCAGAACAAAAATCAGTTTGCAGGCCCTGAACTTCTAGGAAAAACCTTGGGGGTCATCGGGTTGGGAGCTATTGGCGTGATGGTGGCGAATGCGGCTGTCGGGATCGGGATGCGGGTCATCGGGTTCGACCCCTTCATTTCCGTAGAATCTGCATGGCGGCTATCCCGGGAGGTGATCCGGGCGGAAGGCCTGGAGTCCCTTTTAAGGCAGAGTGATTTTCTCACCCTCCATACTCCGCTGACGGACAAGACCCGGGGGCTTTTGAACGAGGAGCGGTTTGCCGTCATGAAGAAGGGGGTACGAATCATGAACTTTGCCCGAGGGGGTCTGGTGAATAACGAGGATCTGATCGAAGCGCTGAAAACAGGGCAGGTAGCGAAGTACGTCACCGATTTTCCTGAGGAAAAACTGCTCAAGGTAGAGAACGTCCTCTGCATTCCCCATCTGGGAGCTTCCACCCCTGAGGCCGAGGAAAACTGTGCGATAATGGCAGCCAATCAATTGAAGACCTTCCTGGAAACAGGAAATATCACCCGTTCGGTCAATTTCCCCGATTGCACTTTGGAACGAACGGGGAAAGTGCGTCTCACTGTTTCCAATTTCAATATCCCCAACATGGTGGGTCAGATCACCGCGATCCTCGCGGAGGAAAAGATCAATATTTCCGATCTCCTGAATCGTCATAAGGATGGGATCGCCTACAACATCATCGATCTGGATTCCGATTTGAGTGCAGAGGCACTGCTGAGAATTCAGGCGATCGAGGGGGTGATTCGGGTGAGAAAAATTGAGGGGGAAGAATAGAAAGGCATGGCTGGACCAAAGACTGCCTTTACCTGTACGAGCTGTGGCCATGAGGAGCCCCGGTGGCTGGGGCGATGCCCCCAGTGCGGGGAGTGGAACACCTTCATCGAAGGGGCTTCCACCAAATCCGCCCGTAAAGGTTCAGGGAAAGGGCTTCGTGGAGCTGCAACAGGGGGGCAGTCATCGAGGGAGGGGGATTCCGCGGTACTTTTATCCGCAGTAGACAGTTCCCGGGCCGAAGCGATGGATACTACGATAGGGGAAATGAACCGTGTCCTGGGCGGGGGAGTGTTCAGGGGAAGCACGATCCTTTTGGGAGGGGAGCCGGGAATCGGAAAATCCACTCTCCTCCTCCAGGTGGCGGGCGCCATGGGTGAAGGGTGTAAGTCCCTCTTTGTGAGCGGGGAGGAGTCCCCAGCCCAGATTCGTCAGCGGGCCGAGCGGGTAGGGGTGCACCCGGGAAGGATCCACATCTACGCGGAAACGGAACTGGATCGGATCCTCCAGTGTCTGGAAAAGCTCAAGCCCGAGTTCCTTGTGATAGATTCCATTCAAACTCTCTATTCTCCGGAAATGGGCTCCCTTCCCGGAACGGTGAACCAGATGAAGTACTGCTGCCATGAGCTATCAGAATGGGCCAAGGTGCAGGGTGCGGGCCTCGTGTTTGTGGCCCATATCACTAAGGAAGGGTTGATTGCCGGTCCAAAGGTGATCGAACACATGGTGGATACGGTTCTCTACTTCGATCAGGGGGGAGGGGACCTCCGATACCTGCGGGCAGTGAAAAACCGGTTCGGCTCTGTGGATGAGATCGGTATTTTTTCCATGGGAGAACGGGGTCTTCGGGAAGTGAGCGATCCTTCCTCGGTGTTTCTGGTTCGGCGGGAAGGTGCTATGCCGGCAGGGGTAGTGGTGGCCCCCGTGTATGAGGGAAGCCGGGTACTGCTGGTGGAACTCCAGGCCCTGGTGGTTCCCGCAAAGGGGGGACTTTCCCGGGTGTTTTCCGATCGACTGGATGCGGGAAGGGTTTCCCGGATAGCGGCGGTGTTGGAGAAACACTTGAGTGTGCGGTTCACCGATCAGGACATCTACGTGAATGTAGCGGGGGGAATCCGTATCAGCGAAGTAGGAATCGAGCTTCCCCTAGCCCTTGCCCTGTACTCTGCCCGAACCGGTATCCCTTTCCCGGTAGATACGGTTGTGGTAGGAGAGGTGAGCCTGGCAGGAGAGGTGATGCCCATATCCCACATCAGGAGACGGTTTCGTTCGGCGCAAGAGTTGGGATTTTCCACCTGCATAGGGCCCGAGGCCTGGGAGGAAGAGCAGGAACACACGACCTGGATCGAGGTGGCTACCATAGGGGAGGCGGTGCGGACCGTGTTTACTTCCGGGCTAACAGGGTCAGGTAAGGCAGGGCGATGAAGTTCCCGATCATCCCCCCGATGTTGGAGAAAAAGAATACTAAGAGTACGTGGGTCACCCGGTTTCGGAAGAATCCCTTCAGGGAGGTGATATCTTCACTGAGGTGCTCGAAATCCTCCACCCTGGGTTTGCGGAAGTACGCTTCCAGGAGTCCGGTAATCATTCCTACCCCGATGGCAGGATTCAGGGTGGCGATGGGAGCCGCGGGAAATGAAGCAAGGATGGTTACCGGATGAGCCAGGGCCAGTAGACTGCCAAGGGCTGCCAGCCCCCCATTAACAAGGACCCATATCCATACCATTTCCATTCCCTGTACCCATCCGGAACGAAGGAATCCCCACCCGATCAACGCGACAATGAGGCCGGGAAGCACCCAGGGTAGAACCTTCGTTGTCTTGGCCGGTGGGGGGAGAGCCTCCAGTTCCTGAATATCGATCGATGTTTCCCCTCGGTGTAAGGTCTCAAGCCAGTGAAGGATCCCTGGAACGTGTCCAGCACCTACGACGGCAAGGATTTTCTTTTCCGGTTGGGCGTAGATGTTCTGGGCAAGGTACTGGTCCCGCTCGTCGATTAGTACTTCCTTCACCGAGGGGAGGTACCCGGAAAGCTCCTCCATCATCGATTCCAGCTCGTTCTTCTTTTTCAACTCCTCGATCTGCTCGGAGGTCAACTTTTCAGAACTGAATACGGAGGATAATAGAGCGGCGAGCAGTTTGTTCTTTCCCCAGAAACTCGATCGAGCCCAGGCCCTCCGCAGGGTGATCTGAATGTCACGGTCGCAGAGGGCGGTGGGAATTCCGAGGCTCTCCGCGGTTCGGATGGCGGCGAGCATCTCTTCCCCGGGCCGGATACCCAGTTCCAGGCCTAGCCTGCGCTGGAACGAGGTGAGCACGAGGTTGGTGAGAAGAAGGAACCCTTTCCCTTCCTTCAGGACTCGATAGATGTCGAGGGATGACCACTGTGCCCCTTCAGTGAGGGTTCTATACCGGGAAGGGTCGATCTCGATGCATACCCGTTCCGGTTTCTCTTCGGAGATGATCCGTTCCACCTCTTCCACGCTGTGCCTGGAGATGTGGGCGGTGCCGACGAGGATGAAGGTCCTATCGCCGAGGTGTAATCGGGTAATTGTATCACTCATGAATGATCCTTTTTCCAATGGCTTCGAGGAACCGGGAGCGGAGAGCTTCTGGGCCTGGAAAGCGGTGCCGAGGGATAGCTCCTCCACCCATGTGAACATGACCGCCTCCTGAACCGATCCCCGCTAGCGCTTTTCGAACGATCAGGTCCGCAGGTCTGTCGGGATCCTCGCTTCTAACCGAGACGTGGAGGATGTCCTTTTCGAAGGCCCAACTGACTACGATGATGACCTCCTTCAGTCCCAGGAAGAAGTCGGAGACCAGACCCAGCAGTTCGGAAGTGCACTCCAGATCGAGTTCGAGAAAACAGACCTCATCGATGACTCGATAGTGGTTCACCGCCTGTTGTATGATGGGTAGATCCTGGAGGGAAAGACAGTTTCTGAGAAGGTAGGAAGCCCGCTGCCAGTCTCCCTGGAAAAAGAGGGCGGAAAAGGCTTCCAGATCGATG